>OLSL01001527.1_pt1 | contig 20980 bp, 18 predicted proteins | sample 1672511 | NCBI WGS metagenome assembly OLSL01 (sample SAMEA3136694, study PRJEB25190) | human gut metagenome | biome: human gut; feature: human-associated habitat; material: faeces | place: Austria | collected 2013
AGTCAGTACAAATAAAGAAATTACGTTGAGGTGAATAAAAAACACAAACGCAAAAATCGAAGCTGATACCAGAGAATTTTAAAGGTTCATTGCCGTCAATTGATGAAATAGAGAGCAAATTACAGAAAGATGTAAAAAAGTGATTTGAAAGAATTTAGATTATTTAGGCCGGACTTAAAGCAGATATTTTTAGTCCGGCCTTTTTTATTATGCCGCGGAAAGGCATTCTGCTTTACAGCCTTTTTTTCAGCATTTCCGGATTGGATGCGTAGGTCAGCGCAGTTTCCTTTGTAATGATGCCCTGTTTACAGAGGTTCATCAGACTCATATCCATGGAGATCATATCATCTTTGGCCGATGTGGCGATGAGACCGTCGATCTGGTGGACTTTGTTGTCGCGGATCATATTGCGGATGGCCGGTGTGACGCTCATAATTTCGAAGGCAGGTACCATTTGTCCGTCTACCGTCGGCACAAGCTGCTGTGAGATGACGGCATTTAAGACCATGGACAGCTGAACGGCGATCTGATGCTGCTGGTTTGGCGGAAAGACATCGATGATCCGGTCGATGGTATTGGCTGCTCCGATGGTGTGCAGCGTGGAGAAAAGGAGGTGACCGGTCTCGGCGGCTGTCATGGCAACGCTGATGGTTTCATAGTCACGCATTTCGCCCAGCAGGATAATATTCGGGCTCTGGCGCAGGGAGGCCTTCAGAGCGGTGACATAATTGTCCGTATCAATCTTGATCTCTCGCTGACTGACAATGCTCTTGTTGTGACGGTGCAGGTATTCCAACGGGTCTTCCAGGGTAATAATATGCGTATTTCGCGTGTTGTTGATGCGGTCAATCAGGCAGGCAAGGGTAGTGGACTTGCCGCTGCCGGCGGAGCCGGTGACAAGGATCATGCCCTTGGTGTGATCGGCAAACTGCATAACAGCTTCAGGAATGCCAAGTTCCTGTGGATTCGGCAGCTGGAATGTGATGACACGGATAACGGCTGACAGAGCGCCGCGCTGTTTGTAGGCACTGACACGAAAACGGGAAACTCCGGGTATGGCAAATGAGAAATCATCATCACCATGAACCAGCAGATTCATCATATCACGGTCTCCGGCCATGCCATAGATCTCATTTAATAATGCTTCAGTTTCTTTCGGGAAGAGTTTTTCTTCCTGTGTATGAATGATATTGCCGTTTTTTCTGCATGAAACAGGAAGTCCGGCTACGATAAAAATATCCGAAACATCTTCTCTGACGGCCTGTTCAAGTATTTCTCTGGCGTTCATAAAAATCTCCTTTGGTTTTTGCTAAATCTTATTTCATTAAATTCAAAGTCTGATCGCCCTTCCACTCACCGGAAGACTGAACCTGCCACTGTGAAATGCGGTAGTAAGCCTCTCCTTTGGCAGGCGCTGCGGTCAGTGTCAGCGTGACACAGAGGTTTTGTTTGTCATCGATGGCGACAGCATAGGAAACGGTTGGTTCACTCTGTGTAAAATCCATGGAGAGCTGCAGCTGTTCGCGGCTATCGAGTGCTGTCAATTGGGTCTCGATTTCAGTGAAGACAGCAGCAGTGTCGCTGCTTGTCAAGTCAGGCTGGCTGCTGTCGTTGCTTGTCGAGTCAGGCTGGCTGCTGTCGTTATTTATCGAATTCTTGCCAGTGTCGGTGTCTGACAGCTGCCAGGCATCGGCCAGGATGGCATCGATCCCATCCAGGGTGCTTTCTGCCGTATTGCAGGCCGTATAGTAGTTCATTTTGTGATGAGCCAGTTTCTCTGCAAAGTCGGCATCACTTTTGGCGCTGGTTAGTGTCAGGATGGCAAAGGTCACCAGACAGAGGATCAGGAAGATGACAAGGAGAGAAGAGGCGCCGATATTAAAAAAAGGTGCCGGGGCTTTTTCTGACTGCTTTCTCATGATTCGGCCCTCCTTTGTCGGTGCTTAGTGACATCCAGTGTGTAGATATTCCGGTTGTCAGCGACGGTATCCATGGAAATATGGGCCTTCAGAAGGGTATCTTCCGGTTCATAATGGACGGTCAGGACATAAACGGCATCTGCTTTTTCACAGGATGCATAGCTGCTGTTATAGTAGGCGGTGGCATTCTGCAATGAATCGTCGGGCATCTGTTCGGCCATACTGCTGACTTCATTGACGGCAAAATTCAGATCCCTGGCATCCTGGCTCATCAGATGGGCTTTGGTAAAAATCTGGATGCAGAGGGCACTTGCAACGGAAAAAAACAGAACGGCAAGTATAAGTTCCAGAAGAAACAGACTGGATGTATTATTGTGACGTTGATATTTCATATGAATCCTATTCCTTTCCCGTGACAGGTGCTATGACTCACTGTGGATGCTGATATAGGACGCAACAGTGTGTCCCTGCGCATCGGTACATGTCAAATGCAGGAGATCCGATTGAGACATCTCCATATCCAATGACTGCAGCGGCAGAATGACTTTGCCTGAGCCGACATCGACATCTGCACTGCTTTTGGTGTACAATTCCATCAGATTTCCCTCACTGACATAAATATAAGTGACATATTCCGTGTCGTTGTAATGCTGCTTCAGAATCAGTGCCTGATGACCGTCAAAACTGCCGATAGATACGGCACTTTCGGTATCGTTCTGGTGAATTTTCTCAGTAATATAGGAAAGAGAAGTGTTGGCGTTAAAGTTCAAAGCCGAGTTCTCAGTGGTTGTACGGTAAACATTCGTGGCCAGCAGAAGCACTGTCAGGGCCGATACCGTGAAAACAAAATACAGGGAGATGGGAAATAAAATATCAATGATATGATGTTTCCTGGATTGAAATCTCATTTGCCTGCCCCCTTTTCAATGATGGTTACATCCGGATAAATATTGGCACCGACGGTCTGATAATCTACGAAAAAGAGGTCTTCGTCATAGGTCAGACCATAATGCGCTTTCAGGTCTTCCAGACTTTCGGGATAGGTGCCTTCCGTTGCATAGCAGTAGACGATGCTGCGGTTTAATGCCCGCTCCAGGCTTTCTTTCTGATGACGGCGGGTGCTGTCCGAAAATGAATCAATGCCGGAGATAAAAAGCAGAAGAATGACCAGAAAAACACAAATGGACAGAAAAACCCGGCGGTTTTTCCGGCTTTTCTTTTGATTTTGAAATCGTACCATAAGTGGGCCTCCTGACTTAGATGCTGGACATGATTCCGACGAGCGGAAGCATAACGGACAGTAAAATGAAACCGACAACAAGTGAGAGCGCAATGACAAGGGTTGGCTCTAAGATGGATAATGTATTGCTCATACGGTTATCCAGATCCTCCTGATAGAGTTCGGCAATATCGGACATCACCTGATCCAGTGAGCCGGTTTTGAAGCCGATGGAAGCCATACGGGCATAGACGCCGGTGAAAATACCTGTCTGATGGAGTGCAGCTGTAAAATCTGTACCGTTTTCCAGTAATTGTTCGCATTCGGTCAGCTCTTTCTGAAAAGCTTCATCATCATTTAATTCGCGGACAAGGCTCAGACATTCTTCGGGAGCCATGCCACTTTTGAGAGTCAGCGCCATGCCGCTGGCAAACCGGCATGATGCAATATCATGATGCATGCGTCGGATAGCAGGAATATGGCTGCCGAGCCCTCTTAAGAAAGCGGCACCTTTGGCGGTGTGGTTGTAGGCAAAAAAGCCGATGGCGATGACTGCAAGAACCGCAATGAATACAACGGAATAGCGGTTGATGGTATTGCCGAGGTCCATCAGAACTCTGGAAAATCCGGACATTTCCGAACCGAGCTGAATGAAGACCTGGTTGAAGATCGGCATGACTTTGATGATCAATACGAGGATAACAACGATCATCATGCTGATAATGATCATTGGATAAGTGACAGCGCTGCGGATCGTTCGGGCAATGGTATCTTCACGGGCATAGTGGTCGCCGAGGGCGGCCATGACATCGTCCAGTGTTCCGGTTTCTTCACCGATCCGGACCATACGTGTCATATAAGCCGGAAAAAGCTGTGTCTGTTCCAATGCTTCGTTCAATGAGCCTGTTTCCTGAAGATTCTCTGAGAGTGCGTTGAGAATGGCTTTCTCTTCCTCTGAAGATGCATCCTCCAGCATGATAGAAATACCTTCCAGAGCAGAGATACCGGAACGCAGGATCAGAGATAACTGGCTGCTGAAAGAAGAAAGTTCCGGATTGGAAAGGGGTTTTAATTGTGGTGATTTGTTCATGATCATTCCCTCCATAAATGCAGGATATTGTATAGATCCACAGATTGACAGGAAAACTGTGAATGCAGGATTAATAAGAGTATTTCACAGTGTATTTGCTGCCGTCTCCGATATATTTGGCAACGGCTTTGGAACTGTTGTTGGCGGCCAGAGTCGGATCCATGAGTACCCAGTCTTTGCCGTCAAATTCGATAATATTGTCCACCCATCCGGATTCCGTGAGGTAAACGCTGATCCAGGCATGATAGGCTTCACCGGAATAACCGACTTCCAGTTTTGTCGGAATGGACTGGGAGCGCAGCAATGCGGCCATCAGAGAGGCATAGTCGAAGCAGATGCCTTTCTTTTCTTCCAGTATCGTGTCAATATCCGGCACATAGTCGGTGGGTGTATTCTCGGCTTTATCGTTGTCATAGGAAATATTCCGGATCACATAGTAATAGCTGTTCTGCACGTAGTCCAGATCATCGGCAGACTGGTCGGATAATTCTCTGCCCAGGGCGACGACCTGGGAATCACCGGTGAACCAGACATATTGATTCGGATAGAGAAATGGCTTGAATTCATCGCCGAGGCTGACGGAGAAATCCTTGGAAAAGGCAAGGGCGTAACTGTTGTCAACTACCCATTCATAGACTTTGAGGGTGTAATCGCCATTGCCGCCGGTCAGCGGAAAAGTGTTGTAATCGCTGCCTTTGATGGTGTATGTATAGACGGTACCGTCGGGAATGGTGATCTGGGCCTTGGCTTTCTCGGAGCGGCCTGTGTAGCGGATCATCACATACCCATCGGAAATGTTGGAGGCGTCAATGGAAACGCTGTCATCACCATAGCATGTCTCACCGGATGCGGTGGGAACAAGGGAGGCATAGGCATCGGCACGCTTTTGGCCTGAGCCGTCTGCATCCGAGCTGCCGGAGTGACCGGCGTTTGCCTCTGCCTTCGATGAGGTGCCGCCTGAACAGCCGGTCAGAAGGCAGGAACTGCCAAACAGCAATATCAATAGCAGGAAGAACAGGGATGCACAGTATGTGTGCTTTGATCGATTGTGCATGCGCGAACCTCCTTCGGATGATTTTTCTTAAAAACTGTTATCAGTATACCATATATTTAATATGAAAACACCTCTGTTTTTTCATGGTATTTTGCGGAAAGCTGTGGTAGAATAAAAGTAATTGCGTATTATCATCTATTTTAAAATCAATTCGGAGGAATTTTATATGCAGAAGTTAACAACAATCAGAGAGATTTTCAGAAATCGCGACAATTATCTCGGTCAGACAGTCGAAATCGGCGGCTGGGTGCGCAACATCAGAGATTCCAAGACATTTGGTTTCCTTGTTGTGAATGACGGTACTTATTTTGAGCCTTTACAGGTTGTTTTCCATGATGCTATGGCGAATTTCAGCGACATCTGCCATCTGAACGTAGGTGCAGCTGTGATTGTTAAGGGCCAGCTGGTGGCTACACCGAAGGCGAAGCAGCCATTTGAGATCCAGGCTGAGACAGTTGAGATTGAAGGTGCTTCCACACCGGATTATCCGCTGCAGCCGAAGAGACATACATTTGAATATCTTCGTACACTGACACATTTAAGGGCGAGAACCAATACATTTGAAGCTGTGTTCAGAGTGCGTTCTCTTATTGCTTATGCGATCCATCAGTTTTTCCAGGAGAGAGATTTTGTATACGTGCATACACCGCTGATCACAGGCAGTGACTGTGAAGGTGCCGGCGAGATGTTCCAGGTGACAACGATGGACCTGAACAACGTACCGAAGAATGAAGAGGGCAAGGTTGATTTTTCAGAGGATTTCTTCGGCAAACCAACGAACCTGACTGTCAGCGGTCAGTTGAACGGCGAGACATTTGCTATGGCATTCCGCAACATTTACACATTCGGACCAACATTCCGTGCTGAGAATTCCAACACAACCCGCCATGCGGCTGAGTTCTGGATGATCGAGCCGGAAATCGCTTTTGCTGATCTTCAGGATGATATGGAACTGGCAGAGAGTATGATGAAGTATGTTATCGGCTATGTATTGGAGCATGCACCTGAGGAAATGAAGTTCTTCAATCAGTTTGTGGACAAGGGCCTTCTTGAAAGACTGGAGCATGTGAGAACTTCTGATTTCGGCCGTGTGACTTACACAGAGGCCATTGAACTGCTGGAGAAGCACAATGATGAATTTGATTACAAAGTCAGCTGGGGCTGCGACCTTCAGACAGAGCATGAGCGTTATCTGACAGAGAAGATTTTCAAACGCCCTGTATTTGTGACAGACTATCCGAAGGATATCAAGGCATTCTATATGAAACAGAATTCGGACGGCAAGACAGTTGCTGCTATGGATATGCTGGTGCCTGGTATCGGCGAGATCATCGGCGGCAGTGAGCGTGAGAATGATTACGACAAGCTGCTGACACGTATGAAAGAACTGGGTCTGAAGGAGGAAGATTACAGCTTTTATCTTGATTTGAGAAAATACGGTTCAACACGTCATGCAGGTTTTGGCCTCGGTTTCGAGAGATGCGTGATGTACCTGACAGGTATGGGCAATATCAGAGACGTTATCCCATTCCCACGTACAGTCAACAACTGCGAATTGTAATTTTTAGTTCTTTAAAACAGGAGAAATGCTATGGGCGAAATCTTGAATGACTTGATTTTTAGTGTGAATACCATTCTGCCTGTTTTTATTGTTGTTGCGATTGGTTATTTTATGCGGCGGAGAGGAACCGTCGATGAGCATTTCGTCGGTTCTATTTCCAATGTTGTGTTTTATTATGCACTTCCGGCCCGGATGTTTCTGGACGTGGCCGGAAGTGATTTTACTGAGCTGATGAATCCCCGATTTGTCTTTGTGACAGTCGGCGGAACCATCGGCGTTTTTCTTTTGGCGTGGCTGGTGATCAGCCATTGTATTCATGACGGAAGGAAGGTTGCAGCAGCAGTACACAGTGCATACAGAGGCAATTATATTTATATCGGATTGCCGATCATCGAGAATATTCTTCAGACGGATCATGTGGCCTGTTCTGTGCTTGTGCTGACATTTATCATGCCGGTTTACAATATTCTGGGTGTTCTGATTCTTTCTATATATAGTGGCGATATGTCAGGCATGAAGCCGGGGAAGCTGCTTTTAAATATTTTAAAGAATCCGATGATTCTGGCGGTTATTTTTGGTGTACTCTATGCCATGACCGGACTTCCGTTGCCTTATGCGGCTGAGAAATCTCTGACTTATCTCGGAGCCATCTCAACACCGATGGCACTGCTGATGATCGGAGCCAGAATGGTGGATAATTCGGTCAAGGGAGAAGGAAAAGCCATCCGTCTGGCACTATTGTTCAAGTTGATCCTTGGGCCGATTGTGATGACACTGTTGGCGATTTTCCTGGGCATGCCGACGGAAGAAATCGTGACGGTGTTCGTTCTGTTTGCAGTGCCGACGGCCATGAATGTGTTTATTATGACCAAGAGCATGGGCGGCGACGATGGCCTGGCGGCCAATGCCATACTGGCCTCAGTACCGTGTTCCGTTATTGTTATGACGATTGGTATTTATCTGATGCGGATAACGGGGATTGTATAAATTTGGAAAGGAAGGTATGCACAAATGAATGATTTCATACAGGGCAATCATGAAGAAAAGTTTGTCAAAAAGCCATTGCCTGTGGGGATTTCTGATTATCGTCGGGCATCGACAGAATACTACTATGTGGATAAAACGATGATGATCAAAGAATTTATCGATGAGCGTCCATTGGTATCTCTTTTTACAAGACCAAGACGTTTTGGCAAGACGCTTAATATGGATATGCTGCGTACTTTCTTTGAGAAAACGGAGGAAGATACATCCATTTATTTTAAAGATAAAAAGATTTGGCAGTGCGGTGAGCAGTATCGCAGTTATCAGGGAAAGTATCCGGTTATTTTTCTCACGTTTAAGGATATTAAATTTGGCACCTGGGAAGATACTTTTGAGCAGATTCGTAAACTGATCATGAAGGAAGCCTATAGACATAGGGAGATCCAGACAAGTGAGCGCTGCGATGAGTATGACAAAAAAATGTTTGCACGGCTAGTGTCGGAGCAGGCAGACGAGGCAGAACTTTCGGGAGCTTTGGCAGATCTGTCAGCTGCATTGGACAAACATTACGGTATTGCACCGATGATTATTATTGACGAGTATGATATCCCAATTCAACAGGGATATATGCATGGATTTTACGATGAAGTGATTTTGTTTATGAGAAATCTGTTTTCCGGTGGTCTGAAGGATAACAGGCATTTGTCCTTTGGTTTTATGACGGGGATTCTCAGGGTGGCCAAGGAAAGTATTTTCAGCGGCTTAAATAACCTTTCCATCCGTTCGGTGCTTGATAATAAATACAGTGCCTATTTTGGATTTACATCAGATGAAGTCAGAGAAATGGCTGAGTATTATGGCAAGTCAGACAGGTATGAAGAGATTTGTGATTGGTATGATGGCTATCGTTTTGGCAAAACAGAGATTTTCAACCCATGGTCGGTGATCAATTATTTTAATAATGACTGCGCCGTAAGAGCGTTTTGGCAGGCAACAGGCAGTAATGACATTATAGGTGAGATTATACATGAAGCAGACACAGAGGTTTATGAGAAACTGATTGCTTTGCTTGATGGGGAATCCTTTGTGACTTATATTGATACGGATGTTATTTACCCGCAGATTAAAAGAAATCCGTCTAGCATTTACAGTTTTCTCCTGGTTGCAGGTTATTTGAAAGTTATACGTATGGATATAGCCTATAATGGCGATTACATGTGTGAAGTGGCATTGCCGAATAAGGAAATTCGTTATGTCTACAGTAAAGAAATATTGCAGAAGTTGGAAAATATGATATTGCCGTCTACAGTGATTTCTGTTCAGGAGGCTATGTATATTGGTGACAGTGAAATGCTTCAGCAGAGAATACAAACATTGTTGACACAGACGGTGAGCGCTTTTGATACGGCAGGTGAGAATTTTTACCATGGCTTTGTGTTGGGGTTGTGTGCGTTAGTCAATGATTCCTATGTGACGTCCAATCGCGAGTCGGGTGATGGCAGATATGATATTCAGCTTATGCCAAAAAATGAGCATCTGCCGGGAATCCTGATCGAGCTGAAAGCAGAGAAAGGCTGCGATGAGAAAACCTTGAAAAAGTTGTCTCAAAAAGCGCTGCAGCAGATTGAGTCTAAAAGGTATGATTCAGAATTAATCAGTAAAGGTATTCATCATATTTATAAATATGGCGTTGCCTTTAGTGGAAAACATGTTTGCGTTTCAGGAAAATAGTTATCTTTCTGGCAACATTATGAATGAGCCAGGCGCCGGCAGCCATCGCAAGAATGTACAGGAGAATGCCTATCGGACGGCCGAGTATCCGATCGATATCGCCAAAGAGCAGCTGGGTGGACATTTCCCATGGGGAGATATAGAACAGGTTGGCGGCGCTGAAGCGATGCAGAATGCCATTCAGAACTTCGGCTGCCAGACAGAAAAAGGCAAAAAGTGGCAGTGTCCGAAGGAAGCCTCTGGTTGTAAGATCGGCTTCGTGATTGAAAATAATGACGAATCCGACAAAAATCAACATCAGATGCCAAAGGATGCCATGCAGTGTCAGCATCCAGTACGGATGAAAAATACCGGAGGGGTCGATAAAGGTGGCAACAGCCCCCATCATATTGAAATCAAGCAAAAAGGTACAGAGAATTCTGTGCCTTTTTTCGTTATGTATCATGATCAACAGGGGACACAGATACATGGGGAGACTGCAAAGTTGAAATGGAAAAATCCACCAGTCATAAACGTGGCCATTGACAACATAAAAATTCATCAGCTGTTTATATAATTCGCCGATCAGAAGAATTACACCGGAAATCAGCATGATTCGGTCAAATTTCTGTTGATGAATACGAGTGTTTGTATTTGGATAATCTTTAGGGGAGAAAAGCCATGCAGCCCAAATAGCCACAGCGCTTCCGCCAAAGGCTGCGAGCAAATGAAAAGGCCCGTAAAGAACCGGCGGTGTCATCGGCCAGGCTGTCAGTCGGAGAAGACATTCCAAAAAAGACATATAAATTCCTTCTTTCGGGATAGTTAGGTACCTCAATAAATAAAATATTCATTATGAATAAAATTTTATCTGTACATATACACATTTAGTATATCATAATTCAGACAATGTATTCTTCTTGTGAAAACACTTTTTAATATTTTGGGACTGTACTCAAAAAAGTTTTCATAAGTATTTCCTCTGGGAACACTAGGGGATTTTTTTATATTTGTGAAAGAATTGTGTTGAATTCTGAAATAAAGTATGGTATCTTTTTTGTTATACATATAAAAAACTGTAAAAAGACATACTTATAACGTATTGGCGCATCGAAGTGCGAAAGTGATTTGGCGTACAAAGGCGTTTTAAAGTGTACAGTCACATTATGCAAAAGAAGACATTGACACGATGTGAATAGATGATGCAGTTTGATGGATAAATGGAAGGTATGTGATCAGACCATGAATCAGAGTGAGAAAATATTAGAGATCAAAGATTTATGCGTGGAATTTAAGACTGTGGAAGGCACGGTCAAAGCCATTAATCATTTGAATTATACATTACATAAAGGTGAAAAGCTCGGCATTGTCGGCGAGAGCGGAAGCGGTAAGAGTGTTTCTTCTCTTGGTATTATGCAGCTGATCCCGAATCCTCCAGGTGAGATTGTCGGCGGAGAGATTCTTTATAAGGGACAGGATCTTGTGAAGAAATCAGAGAAAGATATGCAGAAAATCCGGGGGAATGAGATCTCCATGATCTTTCAGGAGCCAATGACTTCCCTGAATCCGATCATCAAGTGCGGCAGGCAGATTGCAGAGTCGCTTCGTCTCCACCGCGGAATGAATAAGAAGGAGGCCATGGAAGAGGCCATTCGTATGATGCAGGCAGTGGGGATTGCCAACCCGGAAGTGAGGGCCCATGAGTACCCGCACCAGATGTCCGGTGGTATGAGACAGCGTGTTATGATCGCCATGGCGCTGGCTTGCCAACCGCAGATTTTGATCGCCGATGAACCGACAACGGCCCTTGATGTGACGATTCAGGCACAGATCCTAGATCTGATCAGAGGTTTGAATGAGCAGATGAATACATCAGTTCTCTTCATTACCCATGACTTAGGTGTTGTCAGTGAGTTGTGTGATACGGTCATTGTTATGTATACCGGACGAATTGTTGAAAAAGCCCCTGTTCGAGAGCTTTTCAGTGATCCGAAGCATCCTTATACAGTCGGCCTGATGAGTGCGATTCCGAGAATTACAAAGGATCGTCCGCCCCTTGAGACCATCGAGGGTGTTGTGCCGAATCCGACAGAGCGGATTTCGGGATGCAGTTTCTGGCCGAGATGTCCGCATGCGACAGAACAGTGCAAGCAGGGCGAGCCGCCGGTTGTACAGCTGTCGGAAGAACGTCAGGTAAGATGCTGGCTGTATGCGGATGCAGCCGAGAAGAAGGAGGGTTAGCTGATGGCAGCAAATGACAAAGAAGTGCTGGTGAAAGCCGACCATGTCAAAGTTTATTTTAAAGGCAAGAAAAGGGGACAGACAGTCAAAGCCGTTGATGATGTATCCTTTGAGATCATGAAAGGTGAGACCTTTGGTGTTGTCGGCGAGAGCGGATGCGGTAAAAGTACCCTTGGCAGGACACTGATCAGACTCCAGCAGCCGACAGAGGGTCATATTTATTTAAACGGGACAGATATTGCAGGTTTGAAAGGTGCACAGTTAAAGGAAATGCGCAAGGAAGCCCAGATTATTTTCCAGGATCCTTCGGCCTGTCTCAATCCAAGAAGAACCATCAAGCAGATTTTGATGGAGCCTTTTGAAATTCACAACCTCAAAGGCAAGATTGATGTGGATGCGAAGATCATGGAACTGCTGCAGCTGGTGGGGCTGGACAGTTATCATCTGAGCCGATATCCGCATGAGCTTTCCGGTGGACAGAAACAGCGTATCGGTATTGCCAGGGCGCTGGCACTGGAACCCCAGATTATTATCTGTGATGAAGCGGTATCCGCACTGGATGTTTCTGTTCAGGCACAGGTATTGAACCTTTTGCAGGAACTGAAAGAGAAACTGGGCTTAACTTATTTCTTCATTTCACATAATCTGAATGTTGTTTATCAGGTCAGTGACCGTGTCGGTGTTATGTATCTTGGCAAAATGGTTGAGATCGCCAATTACGATCAGCTTTATGAAAAACGCTATCATCCTTATACAGAGGCATTGCTGTCAGCGATTCCTCAGGTTGATCAGGAAGAACAGAAGGAGCGTATTCATCTGGAAGGTGAAGTGCCGAGCCCTTATGATCCGCCTTCAGGATGCCATTTCCACACAAGATGTCCGAAGGCCTGCGACAAGTGCAGACAGACGGCACCGGAACTCAAGGAAGTGGCGCCGGGACATTATGTGGCCTGCCATTTGTATGAATGATTTTTAATTTGATGATAATTGCGGAAACGGCCGACAAACAGGTAGGCATTACATAACGGAGTATTTCGCAATCACCATACATAAGAAATTTCTATTTAGGAGGTTAAGATTATGAAAAAGAAATTCTTAGCAATGGCCCTGGGCATTGCTGTAGTCTTAAGCTGCACAGCATGCGGCGGCGGTTCATCTGACGCAGCAGCACCTGCATCAGGCGAGACAAATGCTGCTTCTTCAGAAGCCGGAAGCGATTCAGCAGCAGGCGGAAGCACAACAGTAACAGTGGCAATCGGTGCCGGATTCTCCACACTGGATCCGGGATATGTTTACGAGAAATATCCACCGCTTGTTATTAATGCATGTTATGAGAATCTTTTCAAGTTCTACAGCAATGACGGTGCAGCAGAACCTTGTCTGGCAGATTCTTATGAATTCTCAGATGACAATAAGACTTTAACAGTTAAACTGAAAGAAAATGTTACCTTTGCAAGCGGCAATAAGATGACATCTGCCGATGTTGCTTTCAGTATTAATCGTTGCAAGAATCTTCAGGGTAATCCATCCTTCATCTGCGATACTATCGACAGCATTGAAACACCGGATGATTACACAGTTGTTTTCCATCTGACACAGCCTGACAGTGCAATCCTTTCCAAGCTGACATACAGCTCACTGGCAGTTCTTGACAGCGCGGTTGTTAAGGAACATGGCGGTACAGATGCAGCAGACGCTTCTTCAACAGATACAGCACAGGCTTATCTTGACACAGCAAGTGCAGGTTCAGGTATGTACATCATGACAAGCTATACACCTGATTCTGAAATCGTTCTTGAGAAGAACCCTAACTACTGGGGTGAGTCTACAAATGTTGACAAATATGTCATCAAGATTCAGCCGGATGCCAATACACAGATGATGACATTATCTTCAGGTGACCTTGATATTGCCATGAACATGACAGATGATACAATGTCTGAACTGACAGGCGACAATGTTGCCAAGATCAACACTGCAACAAAGACAGTTGGTTTCCTTCTGATGAATATGAACGAAGAATACGGCGGCCCTGTTTCTAATCCAAAGGTACAGCAGGCTATCCGTAAAGCACTGGATTACACAGGTATCCAGACAATCGTCGGTGAAGGCGCAGAGACACCTTATTCCATCATCCAGGATGGTTTCATGGGTGCAAAAGGACAGCGCCCTGCAGATTACACTAATATTGACGAAGCAAAACAGCTTTTAGCAGATGCAGGCTATCCGGATGGTTTTGATATCGACATGCCTGTTTGTGACCTTGATATGGAAGGTGTTCTTCTGACAGACCTTGCTCAGAAGGTTAAAGATGACCTTTCTCAGATCGGCATCAATGTCAATATCGTTTCCCAGCCATGGGCAGCAGGTTTTGGCGATGATTACCGTGACGGCAAGATCGGTTTCACAGTTATGTACTGGTCAACAGATTACAACGATCCTAACGTACAGCTTGAATTCCTTCCAGGTCAGTCCGTTGGTTTAAGAGCAGGCTGGACAACAGATATGGATCCTGATCTGGCTCAGCTTTACGCAGATACACTGAATGCAACAGACAACGATGCACGTATTGCTGTTCTTGAAAAGATTCAGGACGATACATATGAGAATGGTCCATGGCTTATGATCGCTCAGGCACCTGCACATATTGCATACAACACAAGACTTGACGGTGTCGCTGCTTCAGATCCATATTCACTGGATCTGACACAGATCACAATCAAATAATCCATCATTTTCGGATGATTTCTCCACGGGGCGCGGAAATCGCTTCTGCGCCCTGTGGATTTTAAACAGGACGGCAACAGATGCTGCCGTGAGTCGGCTGGTTCAGGACATTTTTTATGTTCGGAGGCAACAGTTGACTGACGGAAATATCTGTTCATCAGATGTTTGGCGGCAGATAAGCGATGCGCAGTCTGCTGTCGGAAAGCTAAAACGAAAGAGAGAGAGGTGTCGTATGGAACGGCTGAAGTTTATAGGAAAAAGACTTGTATACCTTGTGATTATGCTGTTCGGTGTGGCGACGTTGGTTTTTATATTGACAAAACTGGTTCCCGGCGATCCGGTAACCGCCAATCTGAGCCAGAGAGCATTGGGTGATCCTCAAATTGTGGCCGCCTATAAGGCAAAATACGGACTGGATCAGCCGATTATTGTGCAGTATGTATACTACATGAAGAATCTGCTGCATTTTGATCTGGGTACATCTATCCGTACCAACAATGCAGTTTTAAGTGAATTGGCACGCTGCTATCCGGCGACGATCGAACTGGCAGTATTTGCCATCATTCTGGCAACCCTGTTTGGTATTTTATTTGGTGTGATTTCTGCGATTAAGAGAAATAGTATTCTTGATCAGATCGTGCGTGCGATTTCTGTTACAGGTGTCAGCCTGCCAAGTTTCTGGTTCGCACTGCTTGTATTGTATTTCTTTTATTACAAACTGCAGATCTTGCCGGGACCGGGCCGTCTTGGCAATGCATTCAGTGCACCGCAGACAGTAACAGGATTTTTTGTTATCGACAGTCTGCTTGAGGGTGATGTTCCGAAGGCACTGGATGCCCTGAGACATCTGATTCTTCCGGGTACAGTTCTGGCTGCCTTTACCATGGGCCTGATCACCAGAACAACACGTTCCAATCTGTTGGATGTTATGTCCACAGATTACATCCGTACAGCCCGTGCAAAAGGTCTGTCAAATGTTCGACTGATCATTCATCATGCGCTTGGCAATGCACTGATTCCTGTACTGACGGTTATTGGTCTTGGTTTTGGCAATCTCCTTGGTGGTATGGTACTTGTTGAAACAATTTTCAATTGGCCGGGAGTTGGTCAGTTTGCGTATCAGTCCGTCCTGTCCAATGACTATCCGTCGATTATCGGCGTGGCGCTGCTGATTGCGCTGAATTATATGATTATTAATACAGTGGTCGATATCCTGTACGGTATCATTGACCCGAGAGTGAGGTGCAGTTAGATGTTACATTCTTTGAAAAAATGTTTAAGTCCAATTATCTTTTCACTTTCGGCGTCATCATCTGTCTGTTTTGGATCATCATGGCTATTATCGCCCCTTTTGTGGCACCTTATGATCCGGTTGTCCAGGATCTGACCCTGAGATTAAAAGCGCCTTCAGCGGCGCATATCTTTGGTACAGATAACTTTGGCCGTGATATTTTCAGCCGTGTGATCTACGGCGGACGTTATTCATTGCTGGCAGGCTGTCTGACGGTTGTGATCGCAGGCTGTATCGGTACGATTTACGGTGCTATTGCCGGTTATGTAGGTGGTGCTGTGGACAATGTCATGATGCGTCTTTCAGAGATGATTCTGTCTTTCCCGTCACTGATCCTAGCAATGATTATCAATGCAGTCATGGGTTCCAATCTGTTTAACACCATGTTTGCCCTTGTTATTGTTGCATGGCCGTCTTATGCCCGTGTCATGCGAAGCGTGGTGCTGAGCGTCCGTGAAAATGAATACGTTACTGCTTCGGAAGCGCTTGGTGCGTCAAGAATCCGTATCTTATTAAAGGAAATCATTCCAAACAGTATTACTTCTGTTTTGATCATGGCGACAACGGATATCGGTAATCAGATCCTGATGTTCTCCACATTGAGCTTCCTTGGTCTGGGTTCTGCTCCGCCAACACCTGAATGGGGTATGATGGTATCTGATGGTGTTCAGTACTTCAATAAATTCTGGGTGGCAGGATTCCCTGGATTGGCAATCTTTACAATGGCTGTGGGGGCCAACTTCATTGGTGATGGACTCCGCGATCTGCTGGATCCGAAATTGCGAAAACAGTTCTAAAATTATAATTGACGTTGCGAAACACAATATTTTACGAAGACCGTTGCCTATTTACAGTTCATAGCAGGCACACTTGCGTTGCCGATTGCTGGTAGCGGTACATAAGGTGGTAAAAGACACCACCTAAGTACCGACCACAATCGCAGCACCTGCTATGAATCTGTGAATAGGCAGCGGTCTTTTTGATGTGTGTGTTTCGCATCTGGTTATGATAATTTTGATGAGCGGAAGATGAAAATCCGCGGTATGCTTGGGCGTACTAGGTTAGATATTTCTGCGTAATTGACAAGTTTGAATGCGGCATGTATCATGTACTTAGTATCAAAAATGTACTGTAAAGATGGACTTTTATAAAGTGCTTTCAGATGGCTATTAGCTGGTGTATTTTTAATAAAAGTGCAGGAAATAAAATGACTACAGGAGGTTCTGACATGGAATTGAAGACAGAGATTTTGATTATCGGCGGCGGCGCGTCCGGCATGGCGGCGGCTGTTGCAGCAGCAGAGATGGGTGCAGAGGTAACGGTTGCGGAAGCGAATGCGGCGGTGGGCGGAAACGGCCTTTTCCCGAGAGGCATTTTTGGTGTGGACAGCAAGATACAGCGCAAGAAGCTTGTTTTTGCGGACAGAGATCAGATTTTCAGGGATTGTATGAATTATTCCCATTGGAAGATTGACGGCAGGATTATCCGTACACTGATTGACAAGAGTGGGGATACCGTCAATTGGCTGATGGACAGAGGTGTTGAATTCTGCGACGTGGTGCATCATATCCCGAACCAGACACCGGAGGTTTTTCATATTACAGAGGCTGAGGAGAATGTGGGGCATTGCGTCATACGCAATCTGAAAAGAATCTGCGAAGAAAAAGGCGTGCGCATTCTCACAGGCGCCAAGGGTAAAACTTTACTTAAAGACGAAAAAGCCAGTGTCTGCGGCGCTGTGTGTGAGACGAAGGACGGCGAAGTGGTGATCAAGGCACAGAAGGTGATTCTGTGTACAGGCGGTTTTGCGGGCAACGATGAAATGGTTGAAAAATATTACCCGGGATTTAAGCGTGAACTGGTAGGCCAGGGCGGCGGCATGCGTCATCCGGGAGATGGTATCCGAATGGCGCTTGAGGCGGGTGCGGAAGTGGAAGGCAACTTTACCATGGAAGCGGCAGCACCGAAGATTAAGGGATATGATGCGCTGAATCTTTTCCTAGGCAAACCATACAATGTGTGGCTGAATCGTTTTGGTGAACGTTTTGCAGATGAAGGGATTGTGTATAATTTCGCAGTATCCTTTAATGCCTGCCTGCGTCAGCCGGATGGTCAGATATGGGTTGTTTTCAATCAGGCACTGTTAGACCAGACCCTGAGTGACGGCAAGGATATGATTGAGACGATTCATATGCCGCCGAATGTGGAAGAAAGACTGGACACTACCATGGAGCAGGCCATTGCGGACGGTGTTCTCTGCAAAGCAGACAGTTATGAAGCACTGGCTGCGTTTATCGGCTGTGATGAAGAAACAGTGAAAGCGTCTATGGAGGAATACAACGGCTTCTGCAAGGAAGGAAGAGACGGTTGGTTTGCCAAGGATAAGCGTTATATGCTGTCTATGGAGGAAGGCCCTTATTATGCCATTAAGGCCGGAGAAGACATGCTGATCACCCATGGCGGTATTCGTGTCAATGAACGCTTTGAAGCTTTAGGCGGTGATTACAAAACGGTTGAGAATCTTTATGTAGCCGGTGTGGATTTCGGCGGCGCAGATGCGGACGTATACAATGTTGTCATGAGTGGACACGGTTTCGGCTTTGCGGTTAATTCAGGCCGAATTGCCGGAGAAAATGCGGTTAAAGCGTTGAAAACTTTGATGCGTTAATAATAAAATTTACGAAAGTCAGATAAACTATAGAAAACCGCTATAGAAAGTGATATACTTGACGGCAGATGAAGATTTGAAAGGAGCATTTGCTATGAAGCAGAATAGAGTAGACAGAATTATGGCAGCCCTGAAGGAAATGGGACTGCATCAGATGCTGATCGTTGATCCGATGTCCATTTATTATCTCACCGGTGTTTATGTGTCACCTTTTGAACGTTTTTATGGTTTATATCTGAGAGAAGACGGCCATCATGCCTTTTTCCTGAACAGATTATTTACAGTACCTCAGGAAGTGGGTATTGAAAAGGTATGGTATTCCGACACAGATCCTGCTATGGAGATCGTGGCTAAGTATCTCGACAAAGATGCACCTCTGGGTGTGGATAAAGAACTGAAAGCAAGATTTTTGCTGCCGCTGATGGAGATGAAAGCAGCAGCCGGGTTTGTCAATGCTTCTCTGGCTGTGGACAATACAAGAGGCATCAAGGATGAAGAAGAGCAGGAACTGATGCGTATTTCTTCAGACATCAACGACAAGGCCATGGCACAGTTCAAGGCCATTGTTCATGAAGGTGTTACAGAGAAAGAACTGGCAGACCAGATGCTGAAGATTTATATGGATTTGGGTGCGGACGGTTACTCCTTTGAACCGCTGGTTGCTTTTGGTGCCAATGCAGCAGACCCGCATCATGAACCGGACAATACGGTATTGAAGGTGGGTGACTGTGTCCTCTTTGATGTGGGATGCATCAGAAAGGGCTATTGTTCTGATATGACACGTACTTTCTACTTCAAGGAAGTGAGTGACGAACATCGTCATATTTATGAAACAGTCCGCAAGGCGAATGAAGCGGCCATTGCCAAGATCAAACCGGGCATTCCTCTTTGTGAATTGGACAATACAGCCCGTCAGCTGATCACTGATGAAGGCTACGGTCCGCAGTTTAACCATCGTCTGGGTCATTTTATCGGACTTTCAGAGCATGAGTTTGGTGATGTTTCTTCTGTGAATACAGACAAAGCCGTTCCGGGTATGATTTTCTCTATTGAGCCGGGTATTTATCTGACAGATGATACAGGTGTCCGTGTGGAAGATCTGGTGCTGGTGACAGAGGATGGCTGTGAGGTGCTGAATCACTATCCAAAGGAACTTCAGATTATCGGTTAATTTGTTGGGCGCTTGTCCGGGCTTGCATCAGATATTGAAGAATGATACAATGAATAAGTGAAGAAATAAGAGAAAGTGTACTTTGCATCTGAGAAGATGTGAAGTACGCTTTGTTGGTTTAAAGGAATATGCCGAGGCACATTCTTTGTTTTATTATGGAGGCAAATACCTATGAATACACATCCTACAGCGACTTTACATATGGCCAACGGCAGTAAAATTGTGATTGAACTTTTGCCGGAAGCTGCGCCGAATACTGTCAACAGTTTTATTTATGCGGCATCCCGGGGATTTATGGATCACCATGCGATTCAAAGAATTGTTCCGGGCAACTGGGTGGACGTGACGTACCAGGCATTTGGACACAAGGAGTGCCAGTATCTGATTCCGAATGAGTTTGAACTGCATCCGGAGATCGAACCGTTGGATTCCCATCCGGGCTGTGTCTGCATGGGCGGTTATGGTGAGGATGGACTGGCCAGCTGCGAATTCTTTTTCCCGCTGCGTGGCTGCCCGGATCATAAGGGAATCTATCCTGTTTTTGGTAAAGTCATTGAAGGCATGGATGAGATATGGCGTCTTGAGAAAGTGAAGACAAGACCTGTTGATTTCCCGATTCCGGGGGTTGAGGTCAATGAACCGGTTGAGCCGGAAGTTATTGAGAAAGTCGAACTGGATTTGAAGGGACAGACATATCCTGAGCCAATTCGTATGAAAGTTCAGAATCTTCCGCCATGCTGGACGGATATGAGATAGAAATTGTTGTAGAATATAGAAGGAATGGGGGAAATAGTATGTTTAATATCCGAGAAATGAAAGCGGAAGATAAAGCGCTCATTATGCCGATGGTGATTACCTTTTATCATAGTCCGGCAGTTGAACACGATGTAGACACAGCGGTGCTGGAGCGTACATTTGATGCGGCCACAGACCCGACGATGCCATATATCAGCGGTCTGGTGATGCTGGAAGATGAGAAAGTTGTCGGATATGGTTATGTGACCGGCTATTATGCATCGGAAGTCGGCGGAATGTGCATGTTCATGGAAGAAATGTACTTTACACCGGAATGCCGGGGAAAAGGGTACGGCACAAAAGCCTATCACTGGATTGTGGACCATTATCCGGAATACAAGCGCTTCAGAATCGAAGTCACAGAAAGTAATGTCAACGCCAAACGCCTTTATGAGCGCTGGGGCTTTAGATTCCTGGAATATAACCAGATGGTGCTGGATAGATAAAATAGAAGCGGCAGAAGATGTTTATGATAACTTAAGAATGAGTATGAAAGCCACATCTTAAAAGAGTAAAGCCCGGCCGCCTTCAAGTCAAACGTTAGCACGAT
>OLSL01001531.1_pt1 | contig 20944 bp, 18 predicted proteins | sample 1672511 | NCBI WGS metagenome assembly OLSL01 (sample SAMEA3136694, study PRJEB25190) | human gut metagenome | biome: human gut; feature: human-associated habitat; material: faeces | place: Austria | collected 2013
ATACACTCAAGACTCGCTTCAAATGCTGTGGTTAGCAGCTTATTTGACAGGATTTCCATCTGCTGGATTGTACACCCTTTGCCGGACGCACGGTCTGGCACCAATACCGCCTATTACCTTTTATCAATACAACCTAGTCCTAAATACATCTTCGAATCTTTGTATTAAATAAATCGAAAATTTATTCAGCGCATAACCTGCTGTTTCTGTAGCAAAAACAATTCCTATAATAGCAGCAGCTCCATTAATATTTTTCATATAACAATATAACGCACATATTATCACCTCAGTATGTAATATGATTACTTCTAATAGACCACTAAACATCTTTTTTCCAAAAAAATCATTTAAAAATTTAGGTTGAATAATAAATAATAATAATACCCCTACTATTACTATCATCGAAGCGCCAATATTAATCCCAAATGGAAGTACCGAAATTATGGTAGCCAATATGCTACCCAAGCACAACATTCTTCTTTCTGGCGGCACTTTAATTAATTCCCATATAAAATACAACATTGTAAATAATAGTAGTACAAATTCCGTATCTTCATTTACTTTACTCCATAAAAGCGTAAGTACCATTATAGCTATGAGTTGCATCATTATTTTTCCTACTCTTACTTCCTTATAAATCGTTGTATACTTGGATTCGTGGTATTTACAAACCAATCCTATAATAACAAAAAAGAAAAACAACTCCATACTTACCCTCCTCATATAATCAAGTGTTTTTTATTGAATCGTCCTAGCAGATCACACGCTACCCCACAGTTTCCGCTTGGAAAACGCTCAATAAGGCCATCACCTGAAAATTCCCTATTTGTTCTTGCTTTTAATATGGCAGTTCTAAATTCTGCTGCCATTTGATAAATATCTTTCATGAACCATTCCTTTATTGCCTCTTAGCCGTTCATTGAACGTTGCCTGCTGCTCACCTCGTAGCGGTGTGCATTTTTCGAGCAGCTACCGTGTGAATTTAATCCACACGGCTTTATTTTACCGAATACAGATACTAATTCTACAGCATTCGACTTTTTAGTCATATTTTGTTCATTTTGCGTTTACAGTTTAGTACCTGTGGTCTGGCACCTGGAGCTTTATAAAATAAGCTCTTTAGCACGTTATATCTGAATTTCTTGATACTTGGTGTATTGTCTGTGATGCCATAATAATGGTAATAACCTGTCAGGATTCTGTTTAACTTCAGAATTATCTCTTCCATTGTTAAGGTACGCATACTTCCTATCAGTCGGTGCACCTCTTTACATTTCTTCGCAAACTTCTTCCTGCTGGTTTTCCTCTTTACTCTGAACTTTCCGTTCTTTCCTTGTGAACAGTAGTGCGTAAACCCTAGGAACGTAAAGGTTTCTGGCTTTGTTCCTCTCTTCGCACATCTTTCTTGCGCAAAGCGTCCAAACTCTATCAGTCTACTCTTTTCTTCCTCCAGGCTCAGTCCAAAGTATCCCATTCTGTGCTTCAACCGCTCATAGAATTGCTCTGCATCTGATTTGTATTGAAAACACACTACAAAGTCATCTGCATAATTCACTAATCCTGCATATCCTCTCAGGCTTGGCTGCACTTTCTCTCGGAACCACCATATCAGTCGGAACCACCATATCAGCACATAATTCATGTATATACATGAGATGATTGGTGAGCATACAGAACCCTGCCCACTTCCTTCTTCTGTGTCCTCGTACTGATAATCTTTCATGATTCCCGCTTTCAGCATTCGCCTTACCAATCGTGTTATATTCGGATCTTTGATTTTCGATTCTATGAATCGGATGATTCATTCGTGATCCATGTGATCGAAGAATCCCTTTATATCTTCATCTAGTACATAGCTTACTGGCTTGCTTTGTATCATTGTGTTTAATTTCTGGATTGCCTTATGACAACTTCTGTTGGGACGAAATCCCATCATTTCATCATAAAAGCACGGTTCAAACACCGCTTCCAGTATTCTTCTCAATGCTTCCTGCACCAGCTTATCTTCATAGCTGTAGATACTCAGTGGACGCATCTTTCGTTATCCTTTGGTATCTCCACCAGTCTCGCCGGTTTCGGTTTATATGATTTCTTCATGAGACGTTCCACTAAAGATTCAAGGTTCTGATCGAGATTTCTGCTGTATTCTTCTTTGGTTACCCCATCAATTCCTACCGCTTTCTCCTCGTCCATTGCCTCATAACAGCTTTTCAACATTTCTTTGTTGATCAGATGTCCGATCGACGTGAATACCATGTTTGGATTTTCTCTTGATAACTGTGATATTCTCTCCAATTTTGTTTCCATCACTTCTCCTATCTCTGGGTATAGATGATGTTTCCTCTTTGATATAGTTTCGTAAGCCAAGGCGATAAGGAATCGCCTTCTCTCGACTTCCCTCCAGTATTTATTTTATTCATACTTTCAAAGGTACTATTCGGGCTTCCGACTGCCTATATTTCTTTTGTCATGCTTCTTTCGTTGTCAAGACATACCTCACTTTTGCACCTAGGTAAGGAAAATATAGGCTCTCTCCAGTTGACATACAATCCTTGTATTACATGAATAGGTCCTTCCGACGCCGCTAAGCTGTGTGAAATCTCACCATTTCGATAAACCCACATTTTGCCTTCCTCTCAGACAACAGAGTCGGCACTCCGATTTATGGTATTTCGGCGCTCAATTGCTGTCCCTGCAACCTTGCTGTCTACGCTTAGCCCATTACATTACTGTAATACACTCAAGACTCGCTTCAAATGCTGTGGTTAGCAGCTTATTTGACAGGATTTACACCTGCTGGATTGTACACCTTTGCTGGACGCACGGTCTGGCACTCAATGCTCTTTATCAAATCTTCTTCTAACTTTTTTTGTAGAAATTCATCTTTTAAATTTTTCAAAAAATCCCCATCATATTCCTTCCAATCAAATTCTTTTTCTGCATCAACTTCTTTTTCTGCATTATTTTCTATGCCTTTAACAATATAGTATTTTTCAATAGCCTCTTTTTCTACAATATTACTAATTACAAAATACACATTTTCCACTTTAATGTTTTTTTCATTCATATACTTTGCAAAGCACTCTTTCTCTGTTTCTTTTCCTGTGTATACAAATTCAAATACTGCAGAGCCATTTTTATCCACTAAAATTTCATTGTTATTGTTATATACTACCCCTTTCACATATTTCAAATATCTAACAACATCTGTTTTTTCCTCTTTCAGCAGACGATCTACATAGTAATCTTGTACTTTATAAAGTTCCTCCTTGCTTAATAAATCCTTATCATCTTGATAACTAACAATATCTACTACTCTACAGATTGCCTTTAATGGAAAAAGATAATCTTTTCTTACAGTAAAGCATTTTTCAATCCAATACTTTGTCTTATCAACAAAATATTCTTTATATAATCTTTTAATTTCTTCTGCGCTCTTTCCATTTAATATATTTGATTCGTTAATTTCCGGAAAGCTATAATATATCTGAATTAAGTTTGCACTTAGAAATATTCCATCTACATAATAATGTTTCATCCAATGCAATCTGGACTCCAATGATAAATTATTTGTTTTCAATTTTGAATATTCAATTCTTCGTTGATCACAATCTAATGCATCTCCAAGAGACATAAGAGTACACAAAACTCCCATACGTATCTTTGCATTTCCATATGCCGTCACTTTACAGTACTCTTCTTTTTCCTCAAAGCTTATTCCATGACTTTCTGCTACATTTGCTACATACTTTGCCAATACACGTTCTCCATAATATGCTTCTGGCAATTCTAATTTATTCTCATCATATTTCGTAAAATTATTAATCCAAATCTTAGAAATTAAATGATGGTTTTTTCTTATAAAATCAAGCCTCTCACTTTCTTCTTCTCCCATCTCCCCTACCCAATCGCTCTCATAATTATTCTTTTTCATAAGGTTTAATTTATTAGGATCCTCCATTTGTATTCCTATATCATGCAATAAAATAGCTGCAAATAAAATAAATTTTTCAACATCATTTAATGCATTTTCTTCTTGATCTCCTTCAAATAAAAAAGGAAATAAATGTGTCAAATTATCAATAATTCTCTCCGAATGATTAATTCCATGATCTGTAAAATAATAAGCTCGGGAAAACTTATTTATCTTTTCAACATTCTGGTATATTGCATTCAAATCTACTCGATACTTTTCTGTTTTTACACACCATTTTCTCTTATCTTTCATTTTCACTTTATTCTCTCCCTTCTCTAATACTGTCATTGACAGCAAAATATGTCTATGACCTAATTTCATTAATGCCCTCTCGGGCTTCCTATTTAATTTCCTTCTAGTACTTTTAGTACTTGGTCGAGTAGACGCAACTTTCGCAAGTTGCGCCCCTCTACAGATCCGGACGTGCGGCTTTCCCGCATCCGGCTCCTCATATGGCTAATCGTTTGTCTGATCTCTGTGTATCTGGCACTTTTCTCCTTGAAATCAATTTCCTCGTCATGTCAATCTCTGTGTATTAGACAAGTTTCTTTCTTGGATATCGCCATATGTGGCTCCCTTCCCTCCAGTGGCATTACCCACCTTCTTCGGTGTCGGGTAAGGGAGATTCCTTCCAGTTTCTCCCTCCCCTAAGAACGGAACATGCAACTTTTACTGCATTCCGCTCACGCATCTATAACGCATAATATCCTATATGCGCAGCATTATTGGAACTCATTGCCATTTTTCTTTTCTGGCGATGTTTTTGAGAGCGTTTTTGAAAATATTCCTTATCCAGAAATGCATTCTTATCCAGAGCCATTTGACTTTTCCTAACTATCGGCATGTCCGACATACTAAATAGAATGCTCTTTTCTGTTCGAAATGCCCATCTCCTTCCTTTGTATTCTTTCCAGTATTTATCGACAATCCATTGATGCTTTTTATTCGGATGTCTGCGCTTTGCCCATTTCCATAACATTTTCCATGTACGGTTGTCTATCGTGCCAAAACATTTCTTCGCACAGGTTCCCTGATGGTAATTCGCCCATCCGATTAAAACTTGATTTAATCTCTGAATGAGTATTTCCTGTTTTGTCGTTCGATTGTTTTTGATTATTTCACTGATCTTCTTCGTGACTTTACGCATAGATTTAGAGGAAGGCTTAATTATCAGCTTTCCTTTGAACTTACGGAAATTCCATCCTAGAAAATCAAAATTCTTTACACTTTCAATACGAATGACTTTATCGCTGCTGCCAATATTCTGAACTTCTGCCTGACCCTCTGGATCATGAAGAACTCCATCACGGTGTGCATGCAGATATGGGAGTACATCCATACGACCTGCTTTGCTGATTGCATCCATACTCTGGATTACCATCTCGCACAGACGCTTGCTGGCACCCATGATGTTTGTCGGGTTAACTGCCTTATCTGTACTTATGAGTACAAAACGCTCTGTTTTATACTTCAATGCTGCATATGCTGTTTTATAAGTTCCGACTACATTGTTCTTAATTGCTTCATTTGGGCTCGTCTCCATCAGCGGCACGTGCTTATGGGCAGCTGCATGATATACAATCTCTGGGCGGTACTTTTTAAATACCATATCTATACGGCGGCTGTCTCTTACTGATCCAATCAATACTACAAGATTCAGCTTATCCTTATATTTACGGCGAAGCTCCTGCTCAATCTCATATGCATTGTTTTCATACACATCAAAGATGATTAGCTGCTTCGGCTCATGTGCTGCAATCTGTCGGCAAAGTTCACTTCCGATTGAACCGCCTCCGCCAGTTACAAGGATAACCTTACCCTTTATATACTTGAAAATCTCATCCATGTTTACCTTAATCGGATCTCTTCCAAGCAAATCTTCTACTGCTACAGGTTTCATCTTGCTTAAGGAAACATCTCCATTTGCCAGCTGATAAAGACCTGGAAGACTCTTTAATTCGCACTTTGTCTCTTTGCAAATGTTCAGGATATCACGCTTTACCTGTGGTGATGCAGTTGGAATTGCAAACATAATCTGGTCAATATGATATTTTTCCACTGACGCCAGAATACTGTCGCGTCCTCCTACAATCGGCACGCCTTCCATGAAACGTCCCCACTTATTTGGATTATCATCAATAACGCACTTTGGAACTGTAGAGAGCTCATCAGAAGTCTTCATCTCTCTTAAGATCGTCTGTCCGGCAGCACCAGCACCGATTACCATAACATTATGCTTTCCCGCTACCTTATCGTTTGACCAGCGTCTGCGCTCAAGGTTTATATAGCGGTATGTAAAGCGCACACCTGTTGTCAGCATACACTGGCTGACAATACCGACTATGTAATAGGATATTGGCATCGGCTGAAATATAACTGTAATACCAATCCAATGAATTAAGCCTGTAATTACAGTTGCCAATAAGCTTCTGGTCAGCTCACTAAAGCTGGCGAAACGCCACAAGCTGTTATACAGACGCAGCCTGTAAAAAATCGCAACTGCTATTGCAGTGTAGGCAGGTGCAAAGCAAATATATGCATGCAGGTAGTCTTTTGGAATCATCGAATACCTAAAATCAAAGCGAAGCATCAGACCAAGTATCCATGAAATGTTAATCGCTATGATATCAAACACCATCAAATACAGAGCAATCAGCTTCCAGTGCTCAATGCGTCTTTTCGACTTACCAGCCTGACAGCCTTCTTCTGTTTTCTTATGAGGTTTATCGCTCATGTTTCTCTCCCTTTTCTGTACTACTTTTTAAGCCTCTCAGTAATACAGCCGCTGATAAGTTAAATCAAATCAACAAATCAACGGCCACCTACTACTTCTTGCTGTTATTTATTATCCTACTTTTACCATTTTAAGTCAAGTACCATATTTGTCAAAACCCAACATTTTTTGCTGGTCAGTGTCAGCGATTGTCACTAGAGGGACCCCTCCGTCACAGCCACCTCCCCTTTCAGGGGGGGCTGTGGTCATTCTTCTCGTGTTCATTATTAACTTCATCTTCTTTCATAATGCGATACATTTCTCTGATAAATCTTTCATATTCTTCTTTGATCTTATGCTTTGAATACTTCCCCCCTTCAGGTTGACCAAGTTGATTTTCATACACGTAATCCAATAAATTTGAGAATTCCTCGTAGGCACATATCTTTTCAACGAATTTATTCTCTCCCAAATGTTTATTATTCTCCCATTGATTAATTGTAATCGGTGAAAGAATATACCCTAAGCTTGGATATATTATTCCTTCTGTACAAAATGGTCTATCTGTAGTACTTATTATTTCATATCCTCGTATACTTGCTATGTATTTTCTCGCTGCACTTCGAGTAAATGAACCACAGTCTAATACCTCTGGCTCTCTCAGTAAACTTTTAATCAAATATTTCTTCGTATCTTCATCTGGCTCAGGCAATTCCTTTTCCTGAATAGTTAATGTATATAGCAAAAGAACTTTTTCCCCCTCTGATATCACCATAATTTTATCACAAGTTTCATTTCTTAGTTCCTCTATAAACCTTTCTGTAATAATAATCTTTGAAAATGGTACTTTCTCCCCATTTAATAAATTTTCTATTGCCTGAATATCAATTTGCTCTCCTATATGATTATAAACTCTAAGATTTCCAACTATCGCTATCTCCCTCATATCTAACACATTTTTAAAATCCATACTGGTTTCAGTAAACATATTGTTTGAATTTTTTTCAAGAATATCAACAGGCACACAAATATTTTCAAATATCCTCTTATATTTTGTTAATAACTCCATTTTCTTTTTTAAAGAAACTATAGCCCAATATGTATAGATCTGACTATTTTCATTTGTTTTTCTATTTTTTTCTTCTACAAACATTGACTTTTCTATTTCTTCAAGGTAAAAATCAATTGCATCATCGATTATTTCATGCATTTGTTTTATTGCACCTGCTTTTATTTTTTTTCGATCAAAAGCAAGTACTTCTTTTGTATCCAATCCGTAAAAATCAGCAGTACACCCAACTCCTACTCGTCGCGAACTAACATTACTTTGTATTTCTATTCCTCTAAAAAAATAATTGTCTGTGTGTCTATCTATAAATCTTGTATAGTTACTTTGTAGACAAATATCAAATTTTGTACATGTCTGCTTATCCCATAACTCCATCCTATATTGTGGTAATTCTCTAGCTATATATCGTTCATTTGAAATGCGAAAGTTTATTTTTTCAAGACAATTTGCCTGAATTGTATCTATCAACGTATCATTCCAAAAAAAATTTGTTAAAAAATATGTGTGTTCCATAATCATATGCAGCTCACCAAAAATTACATAATATACCATATGATCCTTATTAAAAAATGGATCGTAATTACCTTTTATATATAGAAAGGCACCTTCTGTAACTCCATCATCAAAATCTTTTTTCGAAACAATAATATGAATCTCCGTCCCTTGATGCTTTAATTTATCTGACTTCGTAACCTGAACATAGCCATTTTTTCGCCTTGAAGTTACCTTGGCATAAATAGCGTCTTCACCAGCAGCCTTTGAATAAATTTCAAATTCTTTCGTTACTAAAAAAATTGACTGTAACCCTATGCCAAATCCTGCTGTAGGACGCAGCCATAACGGCATACTTTCGATTTCTTCTTTTCTTTCTTTATCACCAGAATAGCTCACTCCAACATTACATATTTTCTTTAATTGCTGTGCTGACAGACCAATTCCATTATCTTTTACAACAACTTTTATATGATCATTATCATGACTGTACATACGTACTTCTATTCCATAATTATTAAAGACTCCCTTTTCTATTTCAAACGGCTGCAGTTCCTTAAGATTCTTAACATTCTCTGAAATCCAACTTTTATATTTTCCTTCCGAAAGATCCCGCCACATTTGAACTTTACATGCATCTAACGCGTTCTGGATAACCTCACGTAAAAAGACAAACCTATCCTCATATAAATTTGATCCCTCTATAATCTCAAACGCTTTCTCTGGTGAAATTGAAAACTGTAAATCCGAAAGTCCCTGAATATCTGGAACTCCATTTAAAAGTAACTCACATTTTCCAAGCTTAGGTGCACTTCCATTAATATTCGCTGGCATAATACTTTTCCAGTTAAGTGCCCAGAATTCAACCTCTTCTTTCAGCCATGATAAAAAATTACGTGTCTCACGATATACCTGTTCACTTTCACAGTCGGCTCGATACTCAATTATATCTGGTGTGATTAATATATGGCGTGCTGATTTATGCTTTTCCCAGTGATTTTTTGAAGAATCTGGAATCTCGCCAAACACAAATTCATTTGTCGAATTAAAACGGTTATTATCTGCATCTAATAAATCTCCCATTCTCAACATCTGCGCAATAAACCTAGGGTGTGCATAGTCTGCGTTAAAACCGTTTGTCCGATAGTCTAAATCCAGTATTTTTCTACCTGATTGTGTATGCAAACATATAATATCTCCCAGAAGCTGGATTAAACGCTCTTGGATCAGATTGTTAAAACTGAAATCGAGATGGAACATGCTTCCCATATCTTTTACATATGAGCCTGAAGTTTCTGCATGCTGTCTTCTATAATACTCTGCAATAAGAATCGTTACCGCATTTCTCACATGCACTGGCCAAGAAGACACATTTTCTTTTTTGCCTAGTTTATCACCAAGAGAATTAATAAACTTTGCATTTTTTGCCATTGAATCATCATTTGAATCTTCCATCTCATGCAAGTACTCTTGAAATTCCCTAGACTCCCAATTCCGTTCGATTTTTTTGCATTCTATCACCATTCCTATATCATGAAGATACGCCGCATGTAATAAGAGCCATGTATCGGTCGGAGACAATGCTCGAATAGCTTTTTCCCCCAACAGCATCTCAATATTCGTGATAATCGCCTCACAGTGCGATACGTCGTGATTGGTATAGTGTGGGTAATTCATAACTACCGTGCTCAAAACATCCTGACACATCTTTTTATTAATATCCCAAGCTGCCCATAATTTATGATATGTTTCATTACTATTGCATATCTCAACCAAATGCTGTTCTAGCTTGTATGGTAATATAAGTTCTTCTGTTGTCATCTCTATTTTCCTGCCTTTCTCGTCTTTTCCATTGTTACTTTTTCCAAAAAAATCTGGTATTTTCCCTCAAAAGTTAAGGTATCTCTAATATTTTTTATGCTAAAAAAGCAGAAATTGCTTCTTATCATACATAAGTTCTGCTTTTCTTTTCATTCATTATCGTTTGTCACTGTTATCAACAGTTCATATAGGATCGCTGCTGCACATCTCATTTAAATGCTGCTCTAATTTATATGGTGTCACGCGTTCATCTCTTACCATCTTTTATTCCCTCTCTTTTCTTTATATTGGTATTTATCAAGTTTTCTACTTACTGTTAAAAGTATCAGCTATTTTCTCGTAAAAGTCAAGATATATCGACACTTTTCATAAACATAAGAAGAAAGACCGCTTCCACCATGCTTTCACACGGCTTCTGCGGTCTTTCTCTTATCTTGTCTTAATCATGCAGCGCATGCCTCCATTATATGACGTGCAATGTCTTGCTGTTGCATTCCCCCGTCTGCATTAATCTATGGTAAACTCCTCACTGCTTTCTATCTTAAATTCTACTAATCTTCATTATAAGTAGCGATTGATGATACGTATTTTAAATTTCCCGTTTTCATTTCGCCAATCTTCCCCTTGAACATTTCATCAAATACTTGTTCACATGGTACTTTTATCATACGTTTTTCTTTTGACATATCTTGTACTTTAAAAGTAGTCTGATCTCTGCCTAGACAACAACTCATATATGACTTAATATATGGTTCTGCCTCCTCTCTTCTAAAATTAATCTCTTTCTGAAGCCTTATAAAAGAAGATAAAACACTAATACAACTAGCTCCGCCTAGCGCAACTATTCCATTCCTAGCATTTTTGTCATCTGAACAGAACACATATATCTGTTGTCCAAATTTTATCCTTAAAAATTGCAACAATACATACGACTTTAGTTCACCAAGATTATTTCCAACACCTATAGCATCACAATCTAATTCCAACTTTTTGAGAAACTCTTCTTGACTTATGTATAAATCGTCAATCTTCGAAACTTCCAAAAATTTTTCCTCAAAATAACTAGCCTTATATGCATCACAAGCATTCTTCAACATTTCTCTATACATCGCTGGTGCCAAACTTCCATAAATAGCCGCCAACTCATTCAAAATCATTTCATCATCATAAAGTCTTATCAAATCATTCTGAATTTTTGTTTCAAACCATTCGGGTGCTCCTGCAATATTATGTCGAGAAAGTTCATCACTAACCTGTTTATGACAAAAAACTTATAATTAGGCATTGTCACGATCTTTTCAATCAACTTATTTTGATCGTCTTTCCGCACTAAATGCATCTTTGAAATAAAATCCGTATCAAACAACGCATATTTTTCATTCGCCATACTTTCTCCTTATTATCCCTTATTTAATTTCAAATCATCCAAGTATTTCCTATCCGACTCTTCCCTAGTATCAGTAAGCAGCCCATGTTCAGAATTGAATTTTAAATTTTCAGATAAACTTCCATAATGAATCAAATCATTACTATTTTTCTGCCATCGCTTCGCTTTTCCTGTCATATCAATCCGGTTTTCAACATATACCGAATTGATATTCAATAATTTTCTTCCCCTTTCTTCGTCAATTATTCCACTCTCTACCAATCGCAAAACAACCGCTTTGTATGGAAGCGCAAATATATCCATCAAAATAAGAACTCCATCTGCATCAATTTTTTCTTTTGAAAGTCCATATATTTTAAACTGTTCTATTACACTTGCATCTGGCATTAGTAAAAGCGCAGCAAAGGCATTCGCTTCTAAATCTTCTTGTGTAGTTGCCTTTTCATCTGCTATTCTCGAATTTAGTAAAGACCCCCCAGTAATTATACTGGTATTATTATCTTCTGAATAACAATGAATATGATAAAGCTCATGTGCCATCGCAAATACCTGTTTACATATAGGCAATCCAGCATTCACACACAGAAAAATGGTTCCTTTTTTTATAAATGTGAAAGCCCAAAGTTCATTGTCTTTGAATGGATATCTAAGTATCTCCAAAGATAACTCTCTCTTTCTTGCATAATTAGAAACAATCTCAAATATTGTATCACGAATTATCGTATTTCCGCAATAATTCACGGCAAAAGCTTTGGACAATTCGTTAATCTTTTCAAACCGACTGTTCTGTTTTTTATATAGGCTTTCGCAAATAATATCACCCATTAAAAATCACACTCCTCCATCATTTCTACACCGTTTTCTCTTACTTTGCTATGGAACAAAATCATATCAGAAAGTTTATCTGCTATTTCCAAAGCTTTCTGTGCTTCTTTCGTTTCCACCTTTCCCATAAATACATGTATGAGATCTGTATTTGGCACTTCCTTCGGAATTTTTGTCAATTCCTCCATCTTAACACCTAAAAAATCAGCAATTTGTTTTAGTTCAATTGCGTTGATCATACGTGCTCCATTAAGCATTTTACTAATTGTTTGCTTATTAATCTGTAGTGCTTCTGCAAGTTCAACTTGCTTTTTATTTTGTGTTTTAAGAATTGTAATGATGTTCTTAGCAATCATCATGTTAATATCATTCACTTTGCATACCTCCCTGGTCAAAAATTTTAATACTACAATTATATTATATATTACGAGTGCTGTAAAGTCAATATTACAGTTACTTTTATTTCTATTTCTTAATTTTTGTATCTAAATTATTTACTTTTTTTTAGAGAGTACTACAAAAAAAGACCGCTTCCACCATGCTTTCACACGGCTTCTGCGGTCTTTTTCTTATGTTGTCTTAATCATGCAGCGCATCGTCTTTTCCGACTACAATCCACACATCGTATGTCTCATATTCTGTCTGATCTTTTGCTGCTTTTATGTTGTTCTTGCTTTCTGGATCGCTTTCTTCCAGACTGCCTTCACGGTACTCTGCATTTGGGAAGCAGTCATATACACCTTTTGGTGCATCGCTGCCTTCTGCCACATATACTACAGTGCGGTCGCCTACGCTCCCTTTATAATCTGCTATGACAATGTTGGCAACACCCTTCATCTGCAAAAAGCGCTTCCAGTAGGAGGCTACGCCAGACTTTCCTGTGCCATTTAACACAATCACACGATCACCTTCAGCAACTGCTTCTTTTGTCTGTGATTCTGACTCGCTTTCTGCCTGCATACTTACTTCGGCAGATGTCTCTGTCTGTGTCGAAGTTTCACTCTCTGGTTCAGTCTCAGACTCTGACTCAATCTCAGACTCTGTCTGTGTTTCAGTCTGAACTTCTGGCGTACTGCTCTGTGCTTCGCTTTCTGTCTCACTCTCTGGCTCTTCGAATATTGTGACTTCCACAAAGTCCTTAGTAGCCATTTCCTTACTTTCTAACTCTCTTATGTACTCCTGACGTTCCTTTGCCTGTGAACGGGAATAATAGAACAAATATCCCATGCCGCAAAGCAGTACCAGTACGACCAGTACATACAAAAACGCATGCATGCCTGAATTTTCTCGCTTACGTCGTCTGTTACCTGCCATCACAAAACTCCTTTGTCAGTCAAATTATTTGCTCTCCTTCGCTGCTGCGGAAGTCTCTTCCTCTGTTGCTTCCTCAGAAGCCTCTTCTGAAGCCTCCTCAGTTGCTTCTTCTGAAGTTTCTTCTTCCTCATCTACAACGGTGATATCCTCATCCGGGATTACCTTTGTCAGGATGGTGAACGGTCCAAGGTTCTCGAAAGTAACGGTGATTTCACCAGTCTTTGGATCAAAATCATCAAGCTCAAGATACTTCTTTACTCTTGTTTCCTGATCGATAGTCATAAGAGCAAGATCTTCCTCGTCCATACCAACAGTCAGCTCACAAGTAAACTTAACCTGTACGTGTCCATCCATATCGTAGGAGATGTTATCTAAATCCTCGATTGCCAGATCAACAAAGGAAGTCAGTGCCTCGTACTGCTGCGGCAGAATTACGTTATCTTTATTTGTAACCTGCGGCTGTACCTCAAACTCACCCTTTGTAGCGATTGTGAACGGTCCTACATGGTTGAATGTACCAGTGATTGTTCCAGTCTCAGCGTCAAACTGATCCGGCTCGATAAAGGAAATAGTTCCGTCATCTGGGTTTGTAGTAACAAATAAAAGATCTTCTGCATTCATATCCTTCAGTGCATCAATAGTCATGGTCAGCTTAAACTCACCAGTCTCCTTAATCTGAAGTGCCTTAGAATCATCAACAAGCATATCTGCCATTGCAAACATTGCCTTGTAATCATTTAAGTTTATCTCAGTACCATTGTTTGTTACAGCAGTCTCTTCCTCTGCATCTTCTGCGTCAGTCTCAGCTTCACTTACTGCTTCAGTTTCAGTCTCAGTTTCTGTTTCTGTCTCAACTTCACTCTCAGACTCAGCTTCTGTCTCAGCCTCAACACCCGCATCTGCCAGTGCTTCCTTTAAATCCTTTACAAAATCAGCAAGCGACTTAGCTGTAGATACGTATGTCTTCTCTTCTCCATCTTTGCTAATGTGAATCTCAAATGTACTAAACTTCTCGTTGAATGCCTTTACAGCAGTCTCAACATCCTTATTCTCATACTCAACGCGGCCCTGATCTTTAACAACAATGGTCTCACCCTCTGCCAGTTCCGGTGCGTCTGCCTGTGCATCGGAAAGCTTCAGCTGTAAGCTGTTGTTTACCTCCATAACAGAAGTCAGTTTCTCTTCATCATTGAAATTCTCAACAACATCTGCTACCTCATTATCCTCATACAGATCTGGGGTAACTTCCTTAATAACGAGCTTTGCGCCATCTTTCAGGTCAAGTGTTCCCTCTTCCACCACTGGATCCTTAGGGCCAGATGTACCGATACTCGGAGCAGCCATTGCCTGTGCGGTTGGCACAGCAGCTAATGCAATTGCGCAGAAACCTGCAGTCAGTTTTTTCATAGTAATCTCCTTCCTCACTATGTTTTATTAACACTAGTGGTGCGCCCACTATGGTGGGTTTCAATATTATTTTTTATACTTCCCTGTAGAAAAGTTTTATTATCAATTCCTGAAGTGCATCCTCATCGTAGTAGAACTCATCGTGAAGTTCTCCAAGCTGATCCTCGCCTTCCAGTATATAGTAGCTGTCTGGCGTAAGGCTTGTCTGGCTGAATGCATCTGCCAGGGATAGATATCTGTTTTTAGTAATGTCGGTCTGCATCCAAGCGTTGCTTTCTTCAAGCTTGTCCCATACCTGCGTTGAATTGTCCTTTACTAATTTGCCAAACGAATCCATAAACGACAAGACAAAGCTTTTTTGTCTCTCAATACGTCCTTCGTTACTAAAGTCAACTTCAGTATCTCTTTGCTGCACGTAGGCACGCACATTGGATTCGTCCAGTGTAACGATACTGCCTGCTGTCAGCTCTGGGTATTTAGATGCCAGATCGTCATTTGGCACGGTAACTGTAACACCGCCTACCAGATCATTTATCATTGCGATTGAGTTTAAGTTTGATACGATGTATCCGCTTATCGGAAGCCCTCCTATAAGACTGCTTACAGCTGTCTTTAAATTTTCACAGCTGGCCTTGCCGCCATCTCCATTAGCATAGGCGTAGCCAATATGTGTTACATAGGTGCCAAGGTCGTTTCCATTTCTGCTGAAACGGTGAACCTCTGTCATCGTATCGCGGTTAATTGCAACAACTGATATCTTCTTACTTACTTCGTCTAGCACGATAAGCATGATGCTGTCTGCTCTTGCTTTGTCACCATAAGCTGCTGTCTGCTTTAGCTCATCGTAAGTATCAAGACCTGCATAAAGAAGTGTCGTTACACGATTGTTGTATTGATACTTTTTACCGTTGTACTCAGTATAACGGTATCCGGCGCCTACGTCAATAGAATTTGAACCTGAAACATGATAACTTTTCTGGCGGTCGAGCTTTTGTTTTACTGCAAAGCCAAGCAGACACACTACAAAAACGACTGCAAGTGTGCACACGAGCATCGTCATACGTTTTTGCTTCCTGCGGCTGCTGCTGCGATGATGTCTATGACCATTTCTTTGTCTACTCATGCCTTTTTACTTCACTTTTTCTTTTTCTTCTTTTTGCCTTTGCTGTCTGGCTCCTGACCATAGCCGTAACCGTAACCATATCCATAACCATAACCGTAGCCATATCCATAACCGTTTGGATCAGCGCCTACCTTATTTAATACGGCTCCTATTACCTTAACTCCTGCGTAGTCAAGCTGCTTTTTCATACGAACTGCCTCTGTGCGCTCTGTAACAGCCTGCTCTAAGACTATTACTGTTCCATCACAGCGCTTGCTGACGATTGCACCATCAATGACGGCATTGATCGGCGGCGTATCTACAATAACGTAGTCGTAGGACTGCTTTAATGCATCTAACAGTTCCTCAAATAAATCATCTGTTAAAAGCTCACTTGGATTTGGTGCAACAGCACCCGTAAAAATCATGTCCATGTAAGGATTATCTGTCTGGTAAACGATATCTTCTAAACGGCAGTTTCCGCAAAGGTATTCTGTCAGTCCGACAACCTGCTCGTTAATCTGGTAACGGCGAAGTGTCTTTGATTTACGAATATCGCAGTCTACATATACTGTTGTCTTATTAAGTGCTGCAAGACTCTTTGCTAACTGCACTGCTACGGAAGATTTACCTTCCTCTTTGCGTGAGCTGGTGATTGCGATTACCTTAATTCCATTTCCGCTCAGCTGAATATTTCCACGGAGGATATTGATGGCCTCCTGTGCTGAATATGGAAGATCTGCAATCTGCGGATATACTGTAATGTTGCGTGCAGTACCTCCAAGCTTTTGTACGGAATCGATCATTTTCTCTCCTCCTTTCCAAAATTCTTTGCATATGGAATACTAGAAAGAAGCGGAACTCCAAGATAACGCTCCACATCGTCTTCGGATTTGATTGTGGTATCCATGAGCATACGTACAATTAAAATACCTGCTGCCAGTACAAATCCAAGCATAGCACCGAGTACGATGTACTTCGCCATGGATGGCTTCTGTGTAACTACGGCACGAATAACGGACTCATCGATGACAGACGGCATACCGTTTCCTACAATCTGATTGATCTGCTCAACACTTACGTTTAACAGGGAGTTTGCAATGTTGCGGCTCATCTCCGGATCCATTGTTGTTACGCTGATGCTGATAACGTGGCTGGAATCTGGGTTTGTAACACCGACAAGATCTCCTAACTGCTTGTAGTCCATATCCAGTCCCAGCTCATCGATTACACGTTCCAAAACGGTACGGCTCTTGATTATGTACGCGTAGTCCTCTGTCAGCGCTGAGCTTAACTGCAGCTCGGAAAATGACAGAAGGGATTCGCTGCTGGTAATGTAAAGACTTGCCTCTGCGCGGTAAGTTGTTTCAAGCAGAAACGTACAGTAGGCACCACCAAGAACGGAGCCTGCTAAAATAGCCACAAATAATAGCTTCCATTTGTGAAGCAGCAGGTGGAATACCTCTACTAAATCAATCACGTCCTGCGGCTGCGGCTGTGAACGGCTGACTTTCTTTTCCATCTCCATAGATGAAATCTCTCCTTTTTACTAAATTTAATCGGTTCAATAGATTGATGTTTGTAAACAAAACTTAGGAGACAGTATGTTGAACACTGTCTCCTTGCGATTGACACTCACCATTGTCCCTTATTTTATTATGCTACTTTTCGCATTTTCTGTCAACAATGTTTTTCGGCAAACTACAACGTTTTTCCTTAAAATTTACCATAAATCGGCCAAATCATAAATCAGCTTTTCTGTCTTGTCCCATCCAAGGCATGGATCGGTGATGGATTTTCCATAGCAGTGCTCTTCTACCTTCTGGCTGCCGTCCTCTAAGTAGCTTTCGATCATGAGTCCCTTTACAAACTTATGAAGATCTGGTGATACGTGGCAGCTGTGCATAACGTCTTTGCTGATACGAATCTGCTCTTCGTACTGCTTGCCGGAGTTTGAATGATTTGTATCGATTATTACGCCCATGTTTGGCAGATTTCTCTTTTGATACTGCTCGTAGAGATTTCTGATATCTTCATAATGATAATTTGGCATGTTGTTTCCAAATTTGTCTACGTAGCCGCGAAGGATTGCATGGGTGTATGGATTGCCGTGGCTCTTTACTTCCCAGCCTCTGTAGAGGAATGTGTGGCTGTTTTGTGCTGCCACGATGGAATTTAACATGACGCTGATGTCACCGCCTGTCGGATTTTTCATGCCGACAGGAATCTCAAGTCCTGATGCTGTAAGACGATGCTGTTGGTTTTCTACTGAACGTGCACCTACGGCAACATATGAAAGAAGATCTGACAGATAACGATGGTTTTCCGGGTAAAGCATTTCGTCTGCACATGTAAAGCCTGTCTCTTCGATTGCGCGCTTATGCAGCTCTCGGATTGAGATGATGCCCTTTAGCATATCTTCCTTTTTCTCCGGATCTGGCTGATGAAGCATGCCCTTGTAACCTGTACCTACTGTACGCGGCTTATTTGTGTAGATACGCGGGATAATAAATATCTTATCCTTTACCTTTTCCTGTACTTTTACTAAACGTCCAATATATTCTAATACGGCGTCTTCTCTGTCGGCGGAGCATGGTCCAATGACAAGCAGCAGCTTATCGTTCTTGCCTTCGAAGATGGCGCGGATCTCTGCGTCTCTTTCTGCTTTGATTTTCTGGATTTTATCGCTGGCAGGAAATTCTTCCTTTAACTCCTTTGGAGTCGGAAGCTTTCTGTAAAATTCCATATTCATAGTGGTGGTCTCCTTTTTGGGTCTGATTGAGTGCTTAATTTTACCTTACACTCTGACCTTACTTTACCTTTTTAGTCTTGCTTTTGCGCGTTGGCGCTTTCAAGTACTAAAGTATAGCACAATTTGGGATGATTGGCAAGCATCTTTTTTAACTATTTTAGTTCTTGTAATTTTATTTCATAAGCTGTTGATTCTATTTTATTTCTGTAACAAATTTTTCAAATAATTCTCATAATCTCTAGCTGACTGCACATGAATACTCTCATAATAGTACTGATTTCCATTTGCATCTTTTTGCCTAAGAAAACGAGATAATGCGCTTTCAACTTTTTTGAATATATTGTCTTTTGAAGTTGGCTTTCCTGCCAAATCTGCTAATGTATCTTCCATATAGTCGATTTCATCCTCATCAATTATGACCCACAAATCAACCAATACGCGGTCTATATCACTTTGACACATTGGAAGAATCTGCTTTTCCAATGTCATATAGCTGTCTGCCGCCTTCATCTGAAGAGAATTTATCAATCCTATGGTCTCAGTCTCTTGATTTTTAAAGAATAGATTCCAATAATCATTACAAAATGCATTTGTCTTATCGCATTTAGCTTTTTCCTTGTCCATCGTATTCTTCGTGATTTTCTTTTTAAAACCCGATTTGAATTCGACAAATTGAATATGCTTTTTTGAAAACGCTAATGCATCTGCAGACGTTGGCACACCATTTGATCTTTTTGCGTAAATTTTCTTTGTTATCTTATCAAAATTATACATCTGCTTATCGGATGTTACCAATGCATTCCCATTTTTTTGTTCTTTTGACAGTTCGGTTATGCTCTCCAAATATTGATTCCAGTTTTCATCTGCGTAATTTTTAACATCTTGTGCTGCCATACTTATTCCTCTTCATCTTCCCCATCTGCCTCACTATCTGTATCCTCTTCATCATGATACATATAATAATTGCGAAGCATTTTGACCTCAGAAAGGTATTTAAGAAAATCTTCATAGATCTTTCCCATATCATCATCCATGCAATTATACTGAACAAACCCATCTTCTAGTATCTCAGTCTGATAAAAGTTGCTCTTCTCTTCCAATTTGTATTTACGCATATAGGCATCTAGTGCTAATACAAAATTGGGGCTATGAGTTGTCAACAATACATTCACGCCAAGTTCTTTCACTAACAGTGCAATTACTTCTGCAAAAGCATTTTGCCACTTTGGATGAAGATGGGCTTCTGGCTCATCCAAAATCAACATTGTAGACTCATCAAGTTCTCCTTTGTCCAACAAAATTTTTATAATAGAGAACATTTTTGATCCAGTTGCTAGGTTTGACACCTGTAATTTCATTCCATTCTGAACATAATAACGGCCTTCTGAGGACAAATCAAAGGTTCCCGGAAGAATCTCATCAATTTTCTTGCGAATGTTTTTTAGTTTGTCGTTTAATATGGTCTGTTCAAAAATTGACTGCTGTTTATTTTGTGTCAATGTCAATCGCAATTTATCATTATGAGATAAAATATGTCCTGAATTAAGAAAACTTTCCTCGCTGTCGAAAGCAAATAACTGATTCAGTTTTTGATCTCTCTCTAAATTATCTAAAATAAATGGATCATCCACCAAATACACTTTCTTGTATTGGCCAGCCATAAATTTATTGTTATTTTCATCTACCAGATTATTATTTTCAATCGTAAGAGAAAAATAAACTTTATCTCCATCTGTCAGTGAAATGATAGATGAACCGTTCTGCCCTCTAACCGGCTGAATCTGTCCCGCAAATTCTTTTCGAAGCGTTTGATTGATACTTTCTTTTGTATAAACAATTTGCTGAGGGTCTCTTTTTATGGTTTCGAGAAGTTTAGTTAAGTTTAGAAATGCAGTATCAAATTGTGACCAAAATAAATCTTGTATTTCTGCCCCTATTTTTTTTCTATCTTCCTCAGGAATATTTTCACCGATTTTATTCCAACTCGGATCTGAAAAAACCACCTTCTTTTTTATTTCACTTAATTCATTTACTAATTCTTCTATAAATAACTTTAATTCTCTTGAGTTTGAATTTGTTTTTCTTT
>OLSL01001543.1_pt1 | contig 20811 bp, 19 predicted proteins | sample 1672511 | NCBI WGS metagenome assembly OLSL01 (sample SAMEA3136694, study PRJEB25190) | human gut metagenome | biome: human gut; feature: human-associated habitat; material: faeces | place: Austria | collected 2013
AACACCATGTGAAAATCATATCCAAGCAGGAATTCTGGGATGCCCTTCCAGATGTGATGTATCATATGGATGAACCACTTGGGGATGCCTCTGCAGTTGCACTTTATTTTCTTTCCAAGGAGGCTGCCGGACATGTTAAGGTAGTCCTTTCCGGGGAAGGCGCAGATGAACTTTTCGGTGGATACAATATTTACAGAGAGCCTGAAGCATTAAAGAAAGTTGCCTGGATTCCGTTCGTGCTCAGACGCGCTGTCAGAAAACTGGCTGCAAAGCTGCCAGATGTGAAAGGACGGGATTTCCTTATCCGCGCAGGAATGAAAGTAGAAGAACGCTTCATCGGAAATGCATATATTTACTGTGAAAAAGAGAAAGCACAGATTTTGAAAAATAAAGTAACAGGACCTTCCACGCAGGAATATTTAAGTCAATTTTATGAAGAGCTTGAGTCAGAAAACAGAGGCTCACTTCAAGACATGGAAAAAATGCAGTCTATAGATCTGAACTACTGGCTTCCTGGCGATATTTTGCAGAAAGCAGATAAAATGAGCATGGCACATTCCCTGGAAGTCAGGGTACCATTTCTGGATAAAGAAGTTTTTAACTTTGCAGCAAAGCTTCCGAAAGAAGCCAAGATTGCAGCAGGTACAACCAAATATATTTTCCGTAAAGCTGTTTCAGAATTTCTTCCACAGGAAACCAATGAACGGAAGAAACTTGGTTTTCCCATTCCAATCCGTGTGTGGCTGCGGCAGAATGACTGGTATCAGATGGTAACAGATTTATTTACCTCGAAAGAAGCAGAAGAATTTTTCCATACAGAGAAACTGCTCCAGCTCCTGAACGACCATAAAGATAAAAAAGCAGATAACAGCCGTAAAATCTGGACAGTTTTAACATTCCTTATCTGGTACGATAGATTTTTTACTACATGTTCGAAGTGAGAGAGTTGGTTATGAGACGGTAATAATACCTAAATGGATATTCACAAAGAAAAAATAGAAGATAGGTATTAAGCTTTCGTATAGGAAGCTGCATGTCAATCCATGGTTTATGAAGAGCAGACTTCATCATAACTATTTGAATAATTTATCGAAAGAAGGAAAAAATGAAATTATACCACTACCGTTCAATAAGCAGTGCATTATTAGAAATTGAAAATGGCACTTTTCATTTTGCATCGAAAGAAGAGTTAAATGATCCGTTGGAAGGGTTTGTACGTGTTTTCTGGCAGGGAGATAAGATGGCCTGGGAGGGATTGTTCAGACATTATATATATAGCGTAGCGCGTGCATTGAAACTCTATATTCTGAAAGCCGATGATGAAACGTTATATCATGGTACTTTGGTTGCAGATGTTCATTGCTATAAAAATAACTTTTTTGAGAAAATTTTATTGAAATTAGGAGAAGAGTTCATAACGGATACAGATGTACAAAATCTGGCAGGAGTTTATGGTGACAATTGTTTGAAAGTATCAGAAAAGGAACTTCAATATATTCTTTTTTATATTCATAATAATGCACTAATTAGGTGTCTGGAAGAATTTAAGAAAAATAAATTTGTACCTGCAGAGGAAGCTGAGAAACAGATTAAACTTCTTAATTTTTCACTTTCTGTGGAAAAATTAGTAGATGCAATAAAGAAAGTCTTTTCTAATGAAAAAATGCGTGTCCAGACAATTGAATCTATGGAAGAAATATTCGAGGAAATGAAGGAATTCTCCTATATAATGAAAGGTGCAGAAAACGACATATTTCTTCATGGTAAAGGCTCTGAAGAACAAATATATGATAATGATGGCAATTCAGTAGTTCAACAGCATAGAAAGTGGTTAATTGTTATGGCTGATTTTCCAAAAGTGTTTGTGGCTCAGTTGAGGGATATGATATACCCCAAAAGCTATGTTGTTTGTTTTTCTAAAAAAAATGATAATTCTGCTATGTGGGGAAACTATGCAGATTGTCATAAGGGTGTATGTCTGATTTATGATACAGGTGACGAGGCAAAACTTAAGGTAGGAGGGCGACATATTCCTCTTGATGTAAGAGCAATTTCTTATGGTGGAGAGTCCATTGAATGTAATTTTTTCCAGACATTAGGACGATTGACTATGGTTCAAATAAGAGAATGGTTACTTGGAGTAGACGGCGTCAGTTCCTGTTATGAAGCATTTTCTGATGTAGAGGAATGGAGAAAACGTTACTGGAAGATCTATGATGCGAAAACCTATCGCAAGACAAAAAACTGGGAACATGAAAAGGAATTTAGGGTAGCTGTGTCAAATACATTTGGTGAATTTGATGTTCCTCAAAAGCAGAATATGTCATTTGATTGGAACCTTTTGAAAGGTGTTATCTTTGGAATCAGAACCAGTGAATATGATAAAAAACAGATTCTGGATAAGCTGATAAAGCATAAGGACGAATTATCAGATTTTACTTTTTATCAAGCTGAATATAGTGCTGAAGAGCAGAAAATTAAGATTCGAAAAAAGAAATTTTGGAGACTGATAAATTATAAAGGAAAAGTCGATGGCACAGAAAAAGTTTAAGGTAATTTGATATGGAAAGTATGTAACGCTCTGGCTTTATGGCTGGGGCGTTATTTTGCTGGAAAAAAGCAGATTCTGAGGATATAATATAATCATGTTGATTTTGATTCAAGATGAAAAGAATTGCTTTTAATTTTATATGAACGGAAGGGCAGTGAAATGTATTATGAGAAAGAAACAGCTGACAAGCCAGAAAAATGGCCAGCGAATGCGCGTGAACAGATTTTAGATACATTATGTGAATGTGTGGAAAAGTTTGAGAAAAATCCTTCTTATAAGACCAGAGAAGTCCTTTTGTCTTTAACATGTGAACATGATTTGAACTTAAATGAAAATTTTGGATTGGTTCGTGTAACTGAGTATGAAGTAGGAATACTGAATTTCCTTTATTTAGTTGGTAATACATATCAAATATCTTCATTAAAAACATATATATACAATATTATTGCAGAATTCCTGAAATTTTTTGTTTATAGATGCCACCTGCAAGGGGGTATTGGGATCAGATGATGGAAACAGATATTCTGAGTAAAAATGATACTTATCATGCAATAAATCCAGCATATCCAGACACATGTTGCATACATCATCTGCGATATAGATCAACCTATCCTTATCCCCTTTCGAGCGTAGTATTAGAGCTGTTTTTCTTTCAAAATCTATATCTTCCAGTTTTAATTTACGTGCTTCTGATACACGTAATCCACAGCAATAAATAAAGCGAAACAGTACTTTATATTCCTCAGCCAGTATGCTAAAACGATCGGCATTCACCTTTGGGATGTAATCATCTGCTACTGTAAAGAATTCCCTAATTTCACGTTCATTCATAACATATGGAACTCGATAACTTTTGGCGGAAAATTTTGAGGGAATGTAGCATTCACTGCCCTGTGAATTCATGTACTGAACCAGTTGCCGCAGCACACTCATACGGCTTGCACGGCGCGATTTTGCTTCATCTGCATGATAAGACAGCCATGTGTCCGATAATTCTTTTGTTATGATTGCCCTATCGATATGATTCTCTACACAAAACTTGTCAAATTGTATAAGGATGTATTTCGCTGAATCATAGATATAACCCGACTGCTTTTTCTGCTCAATTAGTCCCTGTATATCATTCAAAAAACAACTGGTAAAAATATATTCTTCAAGAATCATTTGGTTGCACCTCCCATCGGAATAGACATCTCTTTGAGAGAGAGTGCACATTTTCTCATATGCAATTCATCGTATGTAAGATATACATTTACTGTTGTTGAATCCCGGTTCCCCAATGCATCTATAACACGCTCTACACCAGCATTGTTTTTCAAAATACTTGTTGCAAATGTTTTTCTTAATGTATGAAATTTAACAGATGAACCGTCGCTGACAGTACTCAAAACTCGATTCAAGGCATTTGAACATATCTTTCCTGAAAGAATTCCGTATGGAGCCTTATGTCTAACAAATACATGCGGGTCATCACATTCAGGTCTCCCGTATTTCATATATCTGAAAACTGCATTCCCGACATCAACACTTAAGGGCAGGGAGATAGAGACTTTCGTTTTGTATTGTGTGATGGATATCTTTTTATTCATCCAGTCGATATCCGAAAGCTTCAGATTGATAACATTAGAGCTTCTAAATCCAAGTTTCAGTCCTATCATAACCATTGCAGCATCTCTAAGTTCGATTGGTGAATTACATGTTTTACGGTATTCATTTATACATGATATCTGCTCATCTGACAATATTGTAATGATTTTTCTGGGGTGCGCAAGCTTTGCTGGTATTACGCCATGTATTGCTTGATCCGTAAGATAATTATTATCTTCCAGAAATGTTATGAATTGACGTAAAACGCTATTTCTTCCAGAGGTGCCATTTACCGTGCTATGCAGATCAATCCTAAGAAATTCATTTATCAGATTTCGATTTAGATCTTCAAATGAACTTAACTTTTTTAGCAAACGAAAATCACAAAAATTGTATACAACATATTTATAGGACCTAATGGTACCTTCACTATGGAAGCTTCTCCTAAGCCAGTCCAGATAAGCATTGACTGCTAAAGAGCACCATAGCGGATACTTCCAATCACGTGCCTTTCGAAAAGAATACTTCTTTAAAGGATCAAATTTTTGCATTTGAATCAGGATTCTACATACGATATGCTTGCTACACTGTTTACGTCATTTTTAAGTATCAAGCTGGTTCGTCTGGCTGACAGAACGGAAGAACGTGTCCTACCAGTACCGATAAGTTTTATACTGGATGAATTTCCAAATATCGGTGTTGTTCCTGATTTTAAAAAGAAACTGGCTACGGCCAGATCCCGGCGGATAGGCATGAGCATCCTGTTTCAGAATATTCCACAGCTTCAGAACCGTTATCCGGACAACCAGTGGGAAGAGATCCTTGGCGGCTGTGATTTCTCAATCTTTCTGGGCTGTAATGATATGACAACCGCTACCTACTACAGTGACCGGACCGGTGAGATTACAGTTTCAGTTGCTTCTATCCGAAAGAACTTTTTTACGATTCGTGCTACAGACTATGTGCCGGAATATTCGGAATCACGTTCCATTGGAAAACGGCAGCTCCTTTTGCCAGATGAGATCCTTCGTTATCCGCCGGATCAGGGAATCCTGATCATCCGAGGACACAATGTGCTTCGGTTTAAGAAAATGGATTATACGGAACATGCAGATGCCGGAAAACTGAAGATGGAAAAGGTTGTGGATCATATTCCGGACTGGTACCGAAAGTGGGAAAAACAGCAGCAGGAATTTCAGATACTGGATGAGCAGGTATATGAAGCTATGGATTCAGAGTTCTGCTTGCCAAGGAATTTGGACTTTATCTGAAGGAGCAGGAGGTGGAAAAAATACTGCTTGCAGAAAGCTGTATTGAAGTATATGAAAATGTAGAGGAATTTCTGGAAAAAAGCGGATGGAGACGGCATAATCCAGAATTGTGCAGTGAATGCTATTTGTTTGAAAATCATATCTGCAGAAAAATCTAGGGTAAAATCTGGTATTTTTCAAGAATACAGTACGAAAATGGATTGCGTGGAATGAAGCAGGGCTTCAATTAGAGAATACGCAGTATTTGAAGTGTGAAAGGGCGGTAATATCCTAACCAAAAGGGTGTTACTGCCTTTTTTTGTTGTGCAGAATTAAAGATGTAGGATAGCATTTATCAGAAAAAACTGATAAAATAAAGGAGAGAAAAACGTAAAGTATCTATATGGGGAGAAACATGGAAGACAATTATTTAAAACTCTTTGGCAATATGTTTTATAACATTAAAGAAGATCAGGATAATAAGAAAATAATTGAGGAAGCGAGTGAGGTGCTTGCTTCTATTATAATAAAATATGGGGAACTCATAAATGAGATTACTGCAAGAACATCTGCACAGGATGAATTTGTAGACACAGTAATATGCCTTTTTCTCAGGAAAATAATGGAACAGCTAGATGCACTCAATATTCTTATAGATGCAGGAGCTTTTTCGCCGATGCAAGTTATTGTAAGGACATTGCTTGAAAACACCGTAGGTCTGGAATTTATTTTAAAAGAAGATACCAGAAAGAGGGCTGCTGCATATTATCTGGAACAGCATTATAAAGAAATTGAGACAGGGGAAAAGCTTTTTGCCAGAAAATCCGAAAAGAGTAAAAATGCAATTAAACTACTGGGTGAAGCGCAGTTTACGGAAGATAGTAAAAGATTTCAGCGAAAAAAAGATGCTTTTCAGCATTTGATAGATACAAATGAGCTGTTTAAGGAAGTGGCTGATGCCAGAGAGAAAGCCATAGAGTCCAAACGAAAATACTGGAAGAAAAAGAAACGAAAAAATATCAACAAAATACATATTCAATGGTATGAAATCGGAACTAATGTACAGAACTTTCGAGAGATGATGAGAGAAACTGGACATGAAAAATATTATGAGGGGATTTATGGGGGACTTTCTTATGAAATACATGCACTAAATGCTGCGCGAGCAATACAGGCAGTGGCAGATGGCCTTTATTTACAACGAATTAGAAATCCCCAAAATGGAGGAAATATATTTGCATTTGTCTGCGATTTTTCTTTGATTGCTTTAGATAAGGTATATAAATATCTGGATGATGACGAGGCAAAAAGAGCAGAATTCAAAAGATACGTTATGGATTGTCAAAAGAAAAAAGTACATATAATTGCGACTATGGATCAGATAAATATTTTGTAGAGAGACAATAGGAGGGAGTTTAATGGCAATTGATTTTAAGAAAAAATTAGCAAGCAGAACAATAACACCGAAAACTAATCCCATTGAGTTATATGGAACTTTAGACCGAAAAAGCGTTGCTGGTCCTCTTCGCCCAGCACAGGAAATTGTTCTATCTGAGTGGTATACAAAACGACGTGCAGATAAGGATTTAATTATTAAATTGCATACTGGCGAAGGGAAAACATTAGTAGGATTGCTACTTCTTCAATCTTTACTCAATTCAAAGGAGGGGCCATGTCTTTATATATGTCCTAATAAATATCTTGTCAGGCAGGTATGTTCAGAAGCGGATAAATTTGGTATTCCCTTTTGTACATTTGGTGAAAGTACCGAAATCCCAAATGATTTTCTTGCAGGTTCCAAAATACTTATTACTCATGTACAGAAAATATTTAACGGAAGATCTGTATTTGGAACAGACAACAACTATATAAAAACGGGAGCCGTTCTTATGGATGATTCACATGCTTGTATAGATACCATTAAAAGCGCTTTTACCATTTCAATAAGCAAAAGTGAAAATCCTGAAATTTACTCGAAGATTCTGACACTTTTCAATGATGATATGATTGAACAAGGGGAAGGAAGCTGGCTTGATATTCAGGCTGGAGATTATAATACTTTTATGGCAGTCCCGTACTGGAGCTGGAATAATAAGAAAACAGAAATGCTAAAGATTTTGTCTGCTGCCCAGGAAAACAGTCAAATATATTATACGTGGCCTCTTATGCGTGATCAGATAGAAAATTATTGTTGTTACATATCCGGAAGTAAAATTGAGATTTCTCCGTATAATGTTAGCATTCGTACTTTTGGTTCTTTTTCATATGCTACGCATAGAATTTTAATGTCTGCAACAACTCAGGATGATTCATTTTTTGTAAAGGGCTTAGAGTTTAGGCCAGAGGCTGTGAAGAATCCGTTGCGGAATGAAAAACAAAAATGGTCTGGCGAAAAAATGTTGATAATACCATCGCTTGTTGAAGAATCTTGTGATCATGATTTAATTGTCACTAATTTTTGCAAGAGCTCTCTTTCAAAATTTGGCATAGTGGCATTGGTGCCTAGTACGAAAAATTGTAGACAATATCAAAATTTAGGAGCAATTACGGCTACTACGGGAAATATTGTTGAGGAACTTGATAAGTTAAAAAAAGGAATTTTTTCAAAAATCGTTGTAATTAATAACAGATATGATGGCATTGACTTGCCTGATGAAAGTTGTCGAATACTGATTATGGATAGCCTTCCGTATTTTGATAGCTTGGCAGATCGCTATGAAGAACAGGCGTGTCCAAATAGTGAACTGATCAATAAACGGATAGCTCAAAAAATTGAACAGGGTATTGGCAGAGGTGTCCGTGGTGAAAAAGATTATTGCGCCATTTTAATAATTGGCTCAGAATTGGTTCGGTTTATGCGGAGTATTGCAACTAATAAATTCTTTTCACCACAAACGAGAAAACAAATTGACATTGGCATCGAAATTGCTGACATGGCGAAAGAAGATAAAACTGAAAGCCCTATAAAAGTTGTGCTTTCTTTGATAAAGCAGATGTTAGTGCGTGATGAAGGCTGGAAAGAATATTATGCTTCTGAAATGGATACGATTGTAGAAGATAATGCAGAATCACAGGTATATGACAGGCTTTTAAAAGAACGGCAGGCAGAACAATTTTTTTGTGAAGGTGAGTATGAGAAAGCTATTTCTTCCATGCAGCGATTGATTGATGGGCTTAATGTTGATGACACAGAAAAGGGTTGGTATTTACAGCAATTAGCAAGATATACATATCCGACAAGTATTGCAGAATCGATTAAAATTCAAAAAAGTGCATTTAAGAAAAATACACAGCTTTTAAAACCGAGTACAGGAATTGATTATACAAAAATTTCTTATATACACCAAGACCGCCTAAATAATATCAGAACATATATGCGGAAATTTTCAGATTATGGTGAATTGTTTTTGTCAGTTAATGCGACATTAGATAATTTGTCTTTTGGTATTGAAGCTACTAAATTTGAAGCTGCATTAAAAGATGTTGGCGCTTTACTTGGCTATGTCAGCCAGCGTCCAGATAAAGAAATTCGGAAGGGACCTGATAATCTTTGGTGTGGTTCGAATGATCATTATTTATTATTTGAATGCAAAAGTGAGGTGTCCGGAACCCGTCAGGAAATCACGAAACATGAAGCGGGACAAATGAATAACCATTGTGCATGGTTTGAAGATCAATATGGCCCAAATGCAAATGTAGACAGATTTATGATTATTTCGACAAAGACACTTTCTTATGAGGGAGATTTTACACATAAAGTTAAGATAATTCGTCCAAATAAACTTAAGATCCTGAAGGATCAGATAAAAGGGTTTATTAAAGAATTAAAACCGTTTTCCCTGGATGAGATATCTGATGATACTTTACATGAATTTTTAACGTTACATCATCTGAATGTTGAAGATTTTTCTGAGCAATATTCTGAAGAATACTACCATAAAACTAGATAAGAAATGCGAGTACAGCTAATTGGATGAACCGAAAGGCTGTACTTTTTATTTTTAAGAAAATATGATATGGAATATGTCTGTCTTTTTGTTTGTAAAATTTCTGAAAATATTCTGGTGAAATGGTAGTATGATATGGAGAATGTTAAAAAACGTAGGGGAGAACGAAAAATGAGATTGCAGGATAAATTAGTATCGTATCTGGAATATTGCACATATAGAAAGGAACTGGATCAGAAAACAGTAAAAGCATATCGAATCGATCTCAATCAGTATTTTACTTTTGTTGCTTGCGAAGAACCAGACAAAGAGAAGATTGAGGAATATATTACAGAATTACATAAAAAATATAAGCAAAAAACAGTGAAACGCAAAATAGCCTCTGTCAAAGCATATTATAGTTATTTGGAAGAGAATGAATTGATTAAAGAAAGTCCATTTCGAAAAATAAAAGTCAAATTTAAGGAAAATTTGATTCTTCCGAGAATTATACCGCGTGAAGAGATTGAACATTTATTAAACCATATGTATGGCTGTCTGCAGCAGGCATCGGAGACGGTTTATAAATATTGCCTGAGAGATGTGGCAGTAATCGAGCTTTTCTTTGCAACCGGGGCCAGAGTTTATGAAATATCAAATATACGGGCAGAAAATGTGAATCTGAATACTGGGCTGATTCAACTCATGGGAAAAGGAGCGAAAGAAAGATATGTTCAGATTGGCAGTACCTCAGTGTTGAATATTTTGCGGAAATATTATGCTGAAAACAGAGCGGCGATTAAAAAAAGTGGATATTTTTTTGTAAATGGCAGGGGCAACCGGTATACGGAACAGTCCATTCGACTGATGCTAAAAAAATATACAGCTCAGGCTGGAATAGAAAGAAATATCACACCGCATATGTTCAGACATTCATTTGCAACATATCTGATTGAGGAAGGAGTGGACATAAGCTGTGTACAGCGGATACTGGGGCATTCTTCCATAAAGACAACACAGATCTATATTCATGTGGCAGCCAGAAAACAGGCAGAAATCTTACGGGATATGCACCCACGGAATAATATGAAGATCATAGGAGCAGCGTAAAGGAACGCATAAAGATACATATATAAAATGCAGGAGAGGAGATCGGCGAAAAATGGCGGTCTTTTTTGCATACAAAAATATTGGTAAGGCATAAATATACTAAGAATAATGAAAAAATTTTATATTGGGATGAATTCAATAGAAAAATCTGGCGAGATTTGCTATAATCCAAATAAGATAATGAATAGATAATTCTCAATTATCAACATATAAATAAACTTTAAAATAGGGGAAGAAAATGTCAAGTATTTATGAGCGTTTATTAACGAAAACTGCCGATCAATTACCACACTTTTATAAAAAATTTTCTGATCAAATTATAAATAATGAGGCGTCTCTTTTTATAGGAGCTGGAGTATCTCGAAACTCTGGATATCCTGGGTGGGCAGATCTGCTTTCCGAATGTGCCGAAGAACTTAATGTTGACTTAAATAAAATAGATTTATATTCTCTTGCACAGTATTATGCGAATGAGCATAGTGATTCGGATTTGAGAAGTATTATCAATAATAAAATTAATAAAATTCCACAAGAGTCCAACTTATTATTAAATTCCTTATTAGAAATAGGATTTAACAGTATTTGGACTACTAATTACGATAAAAGTATAGAAACAGAATTAGGGAAAAAATGTATTCCACACAATATTATCGTTAATGATAAAAATTTAGCCAGTATAGATTGCCATGATAAAGTTAATATTTATAAGATGAATGGTGATATATCAGAACCAATAAATATGATTTTAACAAAAAATGATTATGAACATTATTTAAAAAAGCATCCACTTTTTTTAACTTTCTTAAAAAGAGAATTAGTCTCGAATACATTTTTATTTATTGGATACAGTTTTTCAGATGCTTTAGTATTGGATTGCCTATGCTCTATACAAGAATTTTTGGGTGGTTCTATGGAAGGTCATTATGCAATAATGTATATAGATGAAAATGTTTCACAAGATTTTTACTATTTTGTTGAAGATTTGAAAAAAAGATATAATATTACATGTTTGTGTGCATCAAAAGATGGAATGCTTAATATCATAAATTGTTTAAATGGAAAAACTAAAGAAAAGAAAGTATTTATTTCTGGTTCATATGATTCTGTCACTGAAAACACTAATAATTTTGCTGATAAGTTATCTTGTGCTTTAGTAAATCATCTTTATAATTCCGGTTATCGTATCAGTACAGGAGTAGGTAAACGACTTGGAACATACATAACAGGATATGCAAATCAGTATTTAGCAGAACGAAATATCTCCAACACACCAAAATATTTATCAATGCGTCCATTTCCTTTTCACATGAATTTAAGTGAAGAAAAAAAGGAAACTTATAGAAAACTAATGCAGCGTGATTGCAGTGCAGCAATATTTTTATTTGGTCAATCAAGAAACATGAACAAAGCAGGTATGTTTGATGATAATATAGCACATTTTAGCACCGGTACATATCAGGAATTTCAAATTGCCAAGGCTAACAATTTTGTTATTATTCCAGTTGGTGCAACTGGTTATGAAGCAAATATTATTTGGAAAGAAGTTAAAGCAAACATTAATCAATTTTATTATTTATCAAAAAAAATAGATATTCTCCGTTATGAGACCGAACCTCAGAAAATCTCAGAGGTAATAGTTAATATATTAAATAGTGTAACCGAATATCGCTGCATTAAACAGTAATAAAAAAAGTCTTTCAAAAATAAGAGTTTCTCTTAAGTCGATAGGCAGATTAAGCCGTGTTTCTTCAAAGAGTCGCTGGATACCTTTATAATAAAATTCTGGAATTTCTAAACAACAATTATATTTTTCTTTGATATAAAGGCATCCAGCATATAGTAATGCAATTTGTGCATTATGATTTTCATCACTTATTTTGCAATATGAATCAATTAATTCTGTGAGGTAAGAAAATGCCTTATTATTTTTATAAAGTTTTAAATATTCATTTATCGTTTTGATTTTATACTTTTGCAATTCATCTAAGGTCACTTTACATATAATATGATTGCAAGCACTTCGCGAATCATTTGCAACAGTAAGTTCTTTATAAACTAATCTTTTCATCCAACAATATTTTTCTGGTAATTGACTGGCTTTTATATTGAAAAATATAGGAAACACATACATTTTATGCTGTTTATATCTCTGATAAATCAAATCAATTTCCTCATTTGCACATTCGGATGCAATTGTATTAGCACTTAAAATAATAATTGAATAATTACAGGCCTTTACTCCTTCATCAAAATTTTTATTATCTCGTTCATCGCCTAATAACATTTTATGCCGGTCATACCAGACTGGTAATCCATAATTAGTTAGATGAAATAAAATGGATTCTACTATTGAGTGTCGGTCTTTGCTCGAAAAACAGAAAAAAAGCATAGTATTCACCTTCTCCTGAAATAGATTTTAATATGAATCAATGATAATTGAGAATTATCCATTATCTACTCAAAAATAAACATATCTATCATAAACCCTGTTTGTTTATATGAAAATAATTCAAATAATGTTAAAAATATTAACAAAATAAGAATAAGAATTGTTTTTTGCAATATAGCAAGATATACTGAGTACAGGTGGATGGAGATGAAATACGTTGTTCGGCTTTTGGGAATAGAAATCAACAACATAAAAAATGTGATACACGGCGAAATTGAAATGCCCCAAAACAAAAAGGGAAGCATTTTATGAATCTACGGAGCCAATGGATCTGGAAAAACAGTAGTTGTGGACTGTATGGTATTGCTGAAATATCTTCTTTCCGGACGTCAGATCCCGTCAAATTTTTATTATTATATAAATGAAGCAAGTGATACCTCCACTGTAAAGTATCGCTTTGAGCTGAAAATCGAAGAAAAATGCTATCTGGTAGAATATGAAATTGGACTGCTGAAAAACGGTAAGAAGAGCTTCTGCATCAGTAAAGAAAAATTCAGCCAGAGAGAAATGTCCGAAGGAAAACGGATCACACCTGTTTTTGATTACCAAAAAGGCAAGAAAGAGCTTTTTCGTCCGTTGAAATTGTATGAGCGTTTTTCTAAGGATATCCAGAATGTCATTGCACTTGGAGTCGCAGAGCAGGCAACACAGAACTATAATGAGGAAAAGGGCGTTCCAGAGGTAAGTTCATTTTTATTTTCAAGAAAAGCGCAGGAAGTCTTTGAAAAAGCCGAGGGTGAAGCTGCATTGCTTGCTCTACTGAGTCAGTGTTTTCAGAAATATGGAATTTATGCTCTTGCTGTTGTTGAAAACGCACAATACGGCTACTTATCCTTAAATTTGGAAAGTATGCCGGTTAATATTGACTGGTCGGACACGATACCAAAAAAAGGTGAAGGCATCTTCTTACGCTTCACAGATATAAATGTGGTGCCAAAAGAAGTTTTTCCTTATGTAGCAAATACGATCAAGCAGATCAATATTGTAATGAAATCATTAATACCTGAGATCAATATAGAAATTTATAATGCGTTTGATAAGCTATTGAAGGATGGAAAAGACGGAGTGCAGTTTGAAATCATTGCCATGCGTGGAGAGAACCGGATTCCTCTTTTGTATGAATCCGCAGGAATAAAGAAGCTGATCTCTATTTGCAGTAATTTAGTTGACTGCTATAACAGGGAGTCTTATTGCCTTGTGGTAGACGAGCTGGATTCTGGTATTTATGAGTATTTATTGGGAGAATGTCTGGAAGTTATGCAGGATAAAGCTAAGGGACAATTGATCTTTACATCACATAACTTACGCCCATTGGAGATTCTTGAAAATGATTCTCTGCTTTATACGACTGTGAATCCTGAGAATTGCTATATAAAATCTAGTTATATTAAAAATACGCAAAATACCCGGTTATCTTATTTGCGGACGATCAAGCTTGGCGGGCAAAAAGAAAAACTCTACAATGAAACAAATATATATGAGATGGAGCTTGCTATGAGGCGGGCAGGAAGGATACGTGCTAATGACTAAAAAAGTTATTCTGTTTCTTGTAGAAGGGCCGACGGATGAAGATGCACTGGCTGTTATATTTACGAAACTGGTAAACGATCATGAACGAAATATTTTGATGCACATATAGAGGCAAAAAATAAGGATCGGCTGATCCGTAGAAATCTAAGCAAGAGAAAGATTGTATATTCTTTGTATAACCGGAAAACTGTGGCAGGATTTCCCTACGAGATCTACTATTTTTCCAGAAATATGGAACATGTGCTGCATGACCGGGCAGAAAATCTGACTGATGATGAAAAGGAAGATCTGGCATTTGACATCGCAGACCAATATACAGATCAGCTGGAAAAATTCCTGGAATATTTACATGACGATGGTTTTTATGTATGTGGTACTTATAAAGATACCTGGGAATTTATCATGGATGGAAATAATTCACTGAATCGTTATTGCAGTTATTGCAATGTGGCTGTCTTTTTTGAACAGCTGGAAATTGGGTAAAACTGGTAAAAAAAATCCGTTGACTTTTACCGTATTCTTCCATTGTAAAATTTTTTGCTGATCCGAAAAACGGAACTTTGGGAAACAAATAAACCACCTGCTATGCGGGTGGTTGGAATAGCTTTAACGTTGTGTAGAAAACCTCCAGTGATAACTTCCTTAAAAAAAATAATACCGACTCCGTTTACATTGCTAATATCAAAATAAATTGTTGTATATAAATATATCTCTCCGCCAGATGAAGATGTATGTTCTTCCTTGGAATAAGAAGATACTGCTCTAAGAGTATTATTGTAGACTTCTAATTCTGATATAACAGTGGCTGCGTATTCTGATGAATTATTATCACTGTATAGTAATTCAGTTGTTACTAATGGTGTAGTAGATTGTTCTTCTCCATTAATTGTTAATTTACAATTATTTTTAGTTTCTTTTACAACATATGTCGGGGCATCATTCTTTTGATCTATTGCTCGATCTAATAAAATATCAATATCTTGAATTTTTCGTTTTGGGTGAAAGTAGTAATTTCATCATTTGCATATGTAATAATAGAGGTAAAATGTAACAAGATGCAAAATGATGTTAAAATACAAATCCCCTTTTTTAAAATCTTTGCTAACATAATGTGTCCCCCTTTCATTATATACTTGATTATTATGGGGCTCTTTGAGCTACCTGTCCGGACTGCCGCACTGTAATATTCAATACTTTTATCTTATTAGAAAATTTGCTTTTTCCCAATCTTTTCGTTTTACAAATATTTGATATTCATAGGCTGCATCCATCTGAATAAAAGCTATTCCGTGATGTCTTCCTGGGTTTGTAAATGTATTTGTAATTACATAAGTTTGGATATTATTTTCAAGTAAAAGTTCTCTAATTTTGTTACATTCATTCAGGTTTCGCGTAACACGTATTTCACGTTAAAAAAAATCAAACATTTTGCTTCACTCCTTTATTTTTTATAATTTCATTGGAACACCTCTTTTACTAAGTAGATATACAAAATTTATGGGTTCTTCTTATTGATTAAATAGATTATAATATGAAATTTTCTTTTTAAGTAAAACTGACCGTATTTTAAGTATAATGTCTTTTTGCAAAATAAATTTGAATATAATATTGAAAAATAATTGGATTACGATTGTAGCAAATGAAGAAATAATGTATAGTGAATTTATGGTGTATATAAGGTGGGTAAATCTCACAGAAATTGAGGATGCCGTTAAACAATATAATTAAGGATTACTATCTATTTACAGTGAAGTAGATAAAACAAAACTATTTGCAATAAGAATAGTGCTATAGATAAAGGTCAGTAAATCTAAGTTCACGCCATTTATAGTAAAAAATGAAAAAAATATGTTATAGTGTGATAAATGGCAGAAAACAAAATTACATCTTTGCTTGCAACTTGAAATATGATGGAGGAATTTAATGATACGGATTGCTACATTAGATGATGAAACGCAGTGGCTTACGACAGAAAGAATAATTACTGAGCAATGTTTTGAATCTGGAGATTATAGTTTTTCTGCTTATAATGATGTCGATAAATTTTTATTAGAATTGAAATATAAAGAAAATGATCTCTATTTATTAGACATGGAATTTCCATCAGAAAATGGAATTTCAGGGCTTTCCATTGGGAGAGAGATTAAAGATTTATATCCATCTGCTGTAATTATTTATGTGACATGCCATGCAGAATATGCAATAGAGGCATTTGAAGTAAATGCATTTCGGTATATTCCAAAAATGTTATTGGAAAAGAAACTTCCAGAAGCTTACAAAGTATTAGAACCTGAGATTGGGCATCGAAAAGAGGAGTACTTTGAAGTGGTGACGGAAAAACGTATGGAACGAATTGCAAAAAGTCAAATTTATTATATGTATAAGGAAAAAAAGTATGTTGTTCTTGTACATTCAAAGGGGGAGTGCAAAATCAGGACTAGTCTTGGAGAAATACAGGAACGCTTAAATCAGGACTGCTTTCTCAGAATTGATAAAGGATGTGTAGTAAATATAAAACATATTATGTCCGTAGAACCCTATCAGGTTAAAATGCGAACCGGAGTTTGTCTTACAGTTAGCCATCCGCAGTTTAAAAATGTAAAGGGTAAAATTGCGGAATATTGGAGGCAACGAAATTGATTAACATTTGTTATGGAATTACAAGTTATATTATTATTGTAATAGGCCTTCTGAGTGTGTTATCGGTATATCCCCAGCGAAGATGGAAGTCACATATTGTTTATATTATCTTTTATATTTTAATAGCAGGTGGAATTGCATGGGAAGCTCAAGATTCAACCAGAGGGTTTGTAACAGATCTTCAGATGATATTTAACCCTATTATAACCCTTTTATTATTAAAAATATTTTATAAGATATGCTACCGATCTTCTTTACTTTGGTTATGGTTATATAATATGATTACAGATTTACTTCGTATTCCCTTGCTCACTATACGGGGAATTTATGAAAAAACTGACGTAATGAATACAAATGTATTAGGTGGAAGAAACTACTGGGAATGCATTTGGAATCTATTAATTATTTTTATTTTCATTTTCGTATATAGAAAATGGAAAACACAAATTCGGATCTTTGTAAAAAAAATTGAAAATAGTTGGAAAATGGCATTATTTATTTTGTGTATCGACATAAGCGCATTATTTCTTGTGATGTGGATGGCAGGATTTTTTGATGGAGGATATTATAGTGATTTTAATTTAATAACCAATGTATTGCTTATACTTATTTTGCTTTTGCTATTTATTATTTATGTGTTTCGAAGTATGTACAGGTACAATAAACTGGAGAAGACTTCTTTAGTAGAACAAAAGGAAATATTAACCAAGGAATATCAATTCATTCGTACTTATTGTGAACTGCAAGCAAAAAGACTTCATGAGGTAAAGCATACCTATCTCTATCTTCTCAATTGTATCGAGGAAGGAACGTTAGAATCGGCAAAAGAATGTCTGAATACACATTTAGAAAATACAAGGAACAGAGAATGGAAGATATGGACGGGGTTTATGGATCTTGACTGTATTTTAAATTATGAATATGAAAGAATGCAGCAACAAAAGATTAAATTTACGCAAAAAATTGAACTTTATAAGCTTCCGGTAAAAGGGGAAGACATGATGATTATTATGGGAAATCTATTGGAAAATGCAATAGAAGCATCCATGAAATGTCAAATTGAGGAACGTAGAATTGAACTGACAATCCAACAAATTAATGAAATTGTTTTCTTGGATGTGAAAAATTCAATTTCAGATACAGTTAATTTAAATGGATTTCAATCTCAAAAAGCGGACAAAATTATGCATGGATGGGGGATGAAAAATATTAAACAGATTGTAGATGAAAATCATGGAGAAATGCAGTGCGCTTGTAAAGAGGGAATGTTTGATGTAAACATAATTTTTATGGAGGATAAGGAATATGAATGAGGAACTGAAATACGAAGAAATTCTATTAGAGCTAAAAGAAGCAGAAAAACTGTATATAGATGAAATGGAAGATGCACCTACAATAAGTTATGGTGGTGGATTGAGGACTCTTATTTGTTGTTAAAAATTAGTAAAAGTTTAGCACGGTTGAAAAGCTGTGCTATTTTTATATTGTGTAAGCTATAAGAGCTGAAAAGAGGAAACATAAATGTGGACAGAAATTCTTGGAGAAGATATTTACAGGATGATTGACAAGGAATATTGCCGGTTACTTGTGGAAAAAGAAGAAAAATTATTAAGGCAGGGGATACAAGGTGAATTACTTCAGTTATTTCGATCCAATCAATTATATTACAGGAAGCCAATATCAAAAGTTAATTTCGAATCATTTTTTCGCTTTTTTATACAGATAGGTATTGATTATATAGAACCCGAAGTATTTGGCGGAAGCAGAAGAGGTTCGAGAAAAAATTTTAATAAGGGATAAAATAGCAATTAAAGAATTTGGAGATTTGGCCTTTATGTCTGGAATTGGTGGGATAATATGCGTGTTGTATGATGATTTAGATGAAATTATATGGTAATTATGTGTAAAAATCCTATTGAAAGAAAATAAGGTCAGTTACTTTGAAATAACGGTCAATTTAATGCGATTAGAAAAGACTATGTTATAATCTATTTATCAATTAAATGTCGCCAATAAAAAAGAAAGGGATATGAAGAGTATATGAAAAAAATACGTCGATTTTTAGGAATAATTCTATCAAGAGAAAGTATTTTCTCTTCCATTTTAAAAATAAACGTGTGGTGAAACGTAATGAAGAAAAAAATAATATATGTCTTATGTATTTTGGGTGTGCTTTTGGCGTTATTAGGACTAAAAAAAAGAAATGACACAATGTATTCTTCGGGGGTATACCATCTTAACAGAAGCGGGATAGTAGAATCTATAGATAAGAATATTATAGTTGTTCGTTTGGATAAATTGAATGAACAAGATGAGGATTTTAAAAATGTCAATACATTGCAATTAGATTGTAGAAATTGTAGTTATGAATTAGAAAATTTAAAGGAAGGTACAAAAATTATATTTTACTATTTCCCATATAATGCGGACGTTCGACCACTTAAAGTCGAAAATATCTATGTGATAAATGAAAAAGAATCTAATATTGATTTGACGGAGAAAGCCGGACAATTATTTAATTCCTATCGAGATAAAACAGATGAGTCTATTTATGCAAGAGGTAAATCTGGTGGCGTTATTACTACAAAGGATATTGAACAAGCTACTGAATTCTACATTTTAGCAGGGTATGAACAGTCAGACGCTGAAGATAAGGCAGTAGAATATATGTTACAACGCGATGCGACTTATCAAAGAGGCATTGCAGCGGGATATTCTGTGTCTGATGATGAAATCAATGATTATTTAGATGATTTAAAAGTTACAATAAATGATTCGATTAATAGTGAGGAGGCTCAGGCTCTTATAAGTCAATTTGGTTCGGAAGAAGGATATTGGCAGCATGAATTTGAAGTTTATAAGATAAATTTACCAATTGAAAAATATTTAGAATCATTAAAACAAGAATATTTGAAGAATAGTATTTCTACACAATCAAATAATCAAGAGGCAGAAGAAACAATAGAAAATTATAATCGTTATATTGAAGAAGTTCAATCAGAGTTAGTTAAACAAGAGCAATATGAAATATTTGAATGATCAATATCGTGTCAACATGAAAGACTTTCACGTACGGTTCCGTAAGAAGTTTGAGGTGAAAATTTTCTTACCTACTTGATTGAGAGGTTGGCTAATCAACTAATGCTTAGCCTCCTACTCGATTGCCATGAACTGCCAGAGAGGATACGAAAGGGGCATGATACCCCATTCCCAGTCAGAAGAGTGGAAATTCCAAAACCAGACGGAGAAATGCGAAAGTTAGGAATTCCTACCGTCATAGCTTGCATCATCCAATAGGCAATATTACAACAGTCGATGCCGATTTATGAGCTGAAGTTCACGAATGGAAGTTTTGAATACCGTCCTGGACGGAGCCCAAAAGACGCAGTTCAGAAGATAAAAGAATACGCAGAACAGGAATATACAAATACAAAAACGGAAGAAGAGCAGAATAAAGAAAAAAGAGAGGAGGTTATATAAAGGAGTGATATGAATAATAATAAGATTCAAAAAATTTTCCACTATATAATAGTTCTTTTGCTCGTGATTCTTTGGTCTATTATGATGTTCTTTCCTGAGCACATAGATACTATGAATTTTAAAATATTTTTTTCTATTTCACTTGCTTGTACCATGATTTACTCTTTCTGTAGAAAGAAATACTTTTCTATGCAAACATACTGTAAAACAGAAAAATTTGTTTTTACTTTTTTAATAATACTGCTTTTTTTAAGGTTTATGTTTTGGAAAAATTAAGTTATAGAAATA
>OLSL01001544.1_pt1 | contig 20801 bp, 25 predicted proteins | sample 1672511 | NCBI WGS metagenome assembly OLSL01 (sample SAMEA3136694, study PRJEB25190) | human gut metagenome | biome: human gut; feature: human-associated habitat; material: faeces | place: Austria | collected 2013
CGCGCCGGCTTTTAGGCCGGCCTGCCTGCTGCACTTCCCTGCCCCAACCATAAAATCACCCTATGGTTCGGATGCGATATTGCCTTTTGCGCATACATGATTTATGATAAAAGCAGGCAGAGAAAGGGAGGGATGCGGCCTTGGAACTTCGCACACTCCGCTATTTTCTGGCGGTTGCGCAGGAGGGCAACATCACCCGCGCGGCGGACATTCTGCACCTGACCCAGCCAACCTTGAGCCGGCAGATCATGGACCTCGAGCGCGAGCTGGGCGTGACGCTGATGCTGCGCGGCAAGAACGGCCTGACACTGACCGACGACGGCACCTTTTTCCGCCAGCGGGCGCAGGAGATCGTGGAGCTGGCGGACCGGCTGGAAAAGAATTTTGCCCAGCGGCAGGGCAGCGTCAGCGGCATGGTCGTGATCGGCGCATCCGAGACGGCCGGCGGTCAGACGCTGGCAAAGCTCATCCAGAAATTCTCCGAAAAATATCCCGCAGTGCAGTTCACCCTCTATAATGAGACGGTGGACAACATCAAAGACCGGCTGGACAAAGGGCTCGCGGACATCGGTCTGCTGCTGGAACCCATCGACGTGACCCGATACGACTATGTCCGCCTGGCCCGGCAGGACACCTGGGGCCTTTTGGTGCGGGACGATCACCCGCTGACCGCAAAGACGTCGCTGACGGCGGACGATGTGGCCTCCTGCCCGCTGATCCTGCCGCTGCGCGAAAACATCCGGGCGGAAATCCTGCACTGGCTGGGGCGCGAGGAGGGCGAACTGCGCATCCCGCTGTTTTACACGCTGCTTTCCAACGCCGCCCTGCTGGTGGCCCAAGGGCTGGGCTGCGCGTTCTGCATGGACGGCGCGCTGGCCATCCGCAGCGATCCATGCCTGCGGTTCATCCCGCTGGAACCGCGCCGTATGACCCACAGCGTGCTGGTGTGGAAGAAGCACAACCTGTTTTCCCCGGCCGCCTCCCTGTTCATACAGGAGATCAATCTGCTGCGGGCCCAGATCGAATAACGTTTCCAGCCAAACCTCCGGGGCTTTCCCCGGAGGTCTTTTTGATGTCTTTTCATTCGCTATCCGCATGGATAAAAATAAAATATAGGTATTAGACATCAGACAGGCATGCGTCTACAATGAAATGGGAAGAGGAAATCCGATTTTTCAAATGGCAAGGAGGCAGAAATGTATGCGTAAAACTTTGGTAGCCTATTTCTCGGCCAGCGGCGCGACCAGGCGTGCGGCGGAAAAGCTGGCGGCGGCGACCGGCAGCGACCTCTATGAGATCAGGCCCGCTGCGCCCTACACCCGTGCCGATTTGAACTGGCAGGACAAACGCTCCCGCAGTTCGGTGGAGATGAACGACCCGTCCTCGCGCCCGGCGCTGGCGGACCATGCGGCGAATCCGGCGGGCTATGACCGCATCTTCCTTGGGTTTCCCATCTGGTGGTACACCGCGCCGCACATCATCCGCACCTTTTTGGAAAGCTATGATTTTGCCGGAAAGACCATCGTCCTGTTTGCCACTTCCGGCGGCAGCGGTTTGGGACAAACGGCCGCAGAGCTCGCCTCCAGCTGCCCCGGCGCGAAGATCACAGAAGGCCGCTTGCTCAACGGCAGCCCCTCGGAAGCGGCTCTCAAACAGTGGGCACAAAGCCTCTGAAATGTGAAAGGAAGCAACCGTATGGACCGCAAAGAAAGAACCGAACAGAACATGCAGGAGCTGTTCCACAGCCATGCCGCCGGGGACGAGGGGACCGACGGCGCGTTCCTGCAGATCCTGCAGGGCTATATCTTCGGGGATGTGTGCTGCACCGTCAGCCTCGATAACCGAATGCGGGAGCTCGTCACGGTCACGGTGCTGACCACCCTCAGCGCCCTGCCCCAGCTCAAAGCCCATGTGCAGGCCAGCCTCAACGCCGGCTGCACGCCGGTGGAAATCCGGGAGGCCGTCTACCAGTGCGCGCCGTTCATCGGCTTCCCCAAGACCCTCAACGCCATCTCCACGATGAATGAAGTATTCATCGCCAACGGCATCGAATTGCCCCTGCCCGACCAAACGACGCTGACCGGCGCGAGCGAGGATGAGCGGTACCAAAAAGGGCTGAAAATTCAAGGGCCCCTTTACGGGACCGAGATTGCCGACCGTTACACCTGGCTGCCGAAGCCCTTTGATAAAGCCGTGCCCCGCTTTTTGACCGAGCTGTGCTTTGGAGATTTTGCCACCCGCACCGGCCTCGACGGCAAGACCCGCGAACTGCTGACCGTGGCGCTGCTGGCGGCGCTGGGCGGTGCACAAGTGCAGGTGAAAAGCCACGTGCAGGGCGCATTGAAGGCGGGCAGCACCAAGGAGGAAGTGGTCTGCGCCCTCGTCCATGCCAGCGGCTATATGGGCATCCCGCGCCTGTTCAACGCGCTGAATGCGTGCAAGGATCTGCTGGAGACGACCGCGTAAAGGAGGAAAACCGCCATGAACATCGTTGTTTTGACGGGCAGCCCCAACAAGAACGGCTCTTCCAATCTCCTGGCGGACTGCTTTCGGCGGGGCGCGGAGGCAGCCGGGCACCGCGTAGAGATCGTAGATACCGCCTACGCCGACATCCGCCCCTGCACCGGCTGCGTCCGCTGCGGCTACGACGGCCCCTGCGTGCAGAAGGACGATGTGGAGGCCATCCGCGAGAAAATTCTCGCCGCCGATATGCTGGTGCTTGCCACGCCGCTGTACTACTATGGGATGAGCGCCCAGCTGAAAACCATGATCGACCGCTTTTGCGCCTTCAACGGCTTCCTCCAGCGCAAACACATGAAATCCGCGCTGCTCGCCGCGGCCTGGAACAGCGACGACTGGACCTTTGGAGCGCTGCAAGCGCACTATAAAACGCTGGTACGCTACCTGAACCTCACGGATATGGGCATGGTGCTGGGCTATGGCTGCGGCACACCTTCCATGACGCAGCACTCCCCATATCCCCAGCAGGCGTACAGCCTTGGCAATCGATTGAAGTAACGGCGCCGCGCAGAAAATGAACCTGTTCAATCCAGTAAAGAGAGGAATGGCTATGAAAAAAGTATGTTCGATTCTCCTGTCCATGGCGCTGCTGGTTTCCCTTGCGGCCTGCAGCGGCGGCGAGCCTGCCGAAAGCGAAGGCGGCGCTTCGCAAGCGCCGGCCAGTTCACCGGAAGTTCCTGCGCAGCCCGCTTCCGACTCCACTGAATCGTCTGCCGTGCCGGAGGAGCCGTCCAGCTCTGGGGAGCCGGTGGCGCCGGAAGATTCCGACGAGGCCGGCGGTACCTTGATCGCCTATTTCTCCTGGTCGGGCAACACCGAGCGGATGGCGCGGGCGATCCAGGCTGAAATTGGCGGCGATTTGTTCAAAATCGAGCCTGCCACGCCGTACACGGAGGAGTACGACGCGCTGCTGGACATTGCCCGGCAGGAGCAGGCGGAGGACGCCCGCCCGGAGCTGGCCGCGCAGGTGGAAAACTGGGACGGCTACGATGTGATTTTTGCAGGCTTCCCCAACTGGTGGAGCGATGCGCCGATGGCGGTCTATACCTTCCTGGAAGCCTATGACTTCACCGGGAAAACCCTGATCCCCTTTAACACCAGCGCCAGCGGCGGCTTTGGCAGAAGCCTCTCCGGGATCGGGGAAAGCGCGGCAGGCGCAACTATCCTGGAGGGCCTCGCCCTGACGGAAGGGGAGCTTGGCAATGTCCAGAGCGAAGTGAGCGGCTGGCTTGCGGGCCTGGGCCTGGAGTGAGCGGAAACGGGAGGATTGGCGTGAAACCGAAAGCGATCTGTAAAATAGTGATCGACGTTCTGATGACGCTGGCGCTGCTGTTCCTGATGGGCTACCAGTTCTGGGGCGAAGTGGCGCACGAGTGGGCCGGGGCCGGGATGTTCCTTCTGTTCATCCTGCATCACATCCTGAACCGGCAGTGGCATCAAAACCTGTTTCGCGGCCGGTTCACGCCCTCCCGTATCCTTTTGCTGGCGCTTGACCTGCTTTTGCTGCTGGCCATGCTGGGCCTGATGGTCAGCGGCATGATGCTTTCCAACCATGTGTTTGCCTTTATGGATCTTCATGGCGGGATGTCCTTTGCGCGGCTGTTGCACATGGCGGCCTCCCATTGGGGCTTTGTGCTGATGGCGCTGCACCTGGGGCTGCACTGGGGGATGTTCGTATCGCTGACAGGAAAGGCGCTGCGCCTGCGGCGTCCCTCCCGCATCCGGCGGGCGCTGCTGCCCGCCCTCGGCGGCGGAATCGCGGCGTATGGGGCGATTACCTTTATCCGGCGCGAGCTGCTCGCCTATATGCTGGTGCGCACGCAGTTTGTGTTTTTGGATTTCAGCGAGCCTGCTCCGCTGTTTTATCTCGATTATCTGGCCATGATGGGGATGTTTGTGTTTGCCGCCCACTATGGGATGAAGTTTTTGAAACGAAACCGCAAAAAGGACTCCGAGAGCGCTGACTGCACCATCGACGCCGCCTGTGCCGGGGAGAATGTGTAGTATGCGCAGTGCAAGCTCGATTGCCGCGCCCTGCGGCCGGCGCGCTTTGAAATGCGGCCCGCGAATACCTGCGCACCGGCGATGGTATCGGCCTGTATCTGTCCCTTGGCAAGGAACTGAAAAAATGAAGAAACCGCTGATCGTATCCTACTCCTATGCCGGCCACACCCATCGCATCGCGCAGGCGCTGAGCGCCCTGACCGGTGGCGACTGGTGCGAGATCTACCCCTGGCAGCCATACCCGATGGCCTTCCCGGAGCTGCTCGAACAGGTGGAAAAAGAGATACAGGCGAGATATTACCCCCGTCTGCTGACCGGCGCAGCCAGCGCAAGGGAATATTCGGTAATTTTTGCCGGTTCCCCCAACTGGTGCGGGCACATCGCGCCGCCCCTCGATTCCTGGCTCATAAAAAACGATCTGTCCGGCAAGGTCGTGCTGCCGTTTTATTCCCACTGCGGCGGCGTGCCCTGCGATTTCGGCCGCGAGCTCGCCCGCCTGTGCCCCAAAGCGGATATCCGCGCACCCCTGGGGGTATTGGAGGACGACGGCGCGGAACTGCCGCAGCTTCTTCAGGCATGGCTGGACAAAAACGGCCTGCCAACATGGCCCGCCGCCCATGCGGGTTGAACCAAGCAAGACACAACGATAAAAGAGGAGGAAAACCCATGCGCATTCAGGACAAAGCGCAATTTGACAAAGAAAACGTGTTCGGCTTAGGGCAGCCGAACACGGCCTACGCCCGGTATTTTACCGGCAATTCTTACTTAAACCCGCTGACGAAGGCGGGCGAGTGCCCGGTATTTCTGGCCAACGTCACCTTTGAGCCGGGCTGCCGCAACAACTGGCACATCCACCACGCCAAAAGCGGCGGCGGCCAGATTTTGATCTGCACCGCCGGGGAGGGCTGGTATCAGGAGGAGGGCAGGGAAGCCGTCAGCCTGACGCCCGGCATGGTCGTCACCATCCCGGCCGGGGTCAGGCACTGGCACGGCGCCAAAAGGGATAGCTGGTTCTCGCATATTGCCGTCGAGGTTCCGGGCGAGGAGACATCCAATGAGTGGTGCGAGCCGGTGGACGGCGCGGCCTACAACGCTCTGGCATAAGGAGCGGCATTGCGATACATAAAGCCGGGCAATTCCGACCTGACCGTCTCCCGCATCCGCATGGGCTCGCGGGCTTTGGCGATCCCCATAACGGCCAGCACAGCTGGACGCTGGATGAGGAACACTCCTGCGAAATCATCCACCGGGGTCTGGAGCTGGGCGTCAGCTTCTTTGATGCCGCCGTGGACTACCAGAGCAGCACCAGCGAACAGTATCTGGGCCGCGCCCTGCGGGACTTCGCTAAACGGGAGGATGTGGTGGTAGCCGCCAAATTTCTGCCCCGCACCCGGGAGGAAATCGCCGCAGGCATCACCGGCCGGCAGCACATCCAGAACATGATCGACACCAGCCTGCATAACCGAGAAGCCCTCCGTGACGCGTGGGGTTGCGGCGGCGCTGCTCGAAAAAGGCTACGTCCATCTCGACGGGATATACTCGCAGCGCATGGACAAGTACTACCCCGGCGACCTCATACCCCGCGACAACGGCGAAAGGGCGATGTATTTCCTCAGCTTCCGCGGCGGGAAAAGCGAGGGCAATTTGCTCCTCGCCTTTAATCCTTGAGCGCCGTTATTGGCACAACGAAGACCCCGTCAGAGCGGAGATACGCGGCGTTGGCCATTCCGCACACGACGCACATGGCGTCCGGCGCTTTGCCCTTTGGGTCTGCTTCAAATTCCCGCTTTATGTCCACGAGATTTTTAGCGGCGGCATCTATCTGGTTCGCACCCAGCTTTATTTCAAACGCACACCACTGACCGTCAGACAATTCGATCACTGCGTCTATTTCCTTCCCGCGATAGTCCTGGTAATGATATAGCTCGCCGCCGAACGACTCGGCGTATATCCTCAAATCCCGTTCACACAGCGCTTCAAAGAGGGAGCCGAGCGTCTCCAAGTCCCCGAGCAGGCTTTGCGGAGTGGCCTTGAGAAGCGCACAGGCGAGGGACGGATCGGAAAAATGCCGCTTTTCAGCCTGCTTCACACGTACCGACGAGCGCATGCCATTGGAGAACGGAGCCTGGTTTTCCGTGAGGAACAGGCGCTTGAACACATCCAGATAGACCGCGACGGTATCGCTGTCTATATCTTCATCATCGACAGCCTTGATGTCGCGCACAAGCGTCTTGTTTGTAGCCGTGGTACTCTCATTGCGCGCGAGCGAGCGGAGCAGCCGCCGCATTTTCGTCGTGTCGCGCTTGATGCCGTCCATGCGATATGCGTCGTCGTCAATAACGGCGTTCAGGTATTCACCCGGCAACAGCGCCGCCTGACTGACCGGCAAGCCCAAACTGCCGGGCCAGCCGCCACGAATAATCAGCTCTATAAGCTGCCTCAAATCCACTTCGCCCGTCATGCACGGCCTTGCATTCCCGGCGCAAATATCCAAAAGCGAGACCTTTCCGCTGGAATCGCCTGATTCGTAGAGAGACATGGGACGCATGCGCAGCCGGGCTATTCGTCCGGCTCCGCTGTGGAGTATGCCCTTGTGATTGGGAGTAGCCGAGCCAGTGAGAATAAACTGTCCGCGCTCCGGGGTCTGGTCGACACGATAGCGCACGGCATCCCAGAGCGGCGGCACCTCCTGCCATTCGTCAATGAGCCTCGGAGCCTGACCGTCCAGAACAAGCTCTGGAGACAGCTCTGCGAGCTGGCGGTTCTGGAAGTTGTTTGCCGGGTCGCCAATATATATCTCGCTCCTGCTGTGGTACGCGGCTGTCCACGTCTTTCCGCACCACTTAGGGCCTTCTATGCACACGGCACCGAAGGCAGCGAGGTATTCGTCCACCTTTTTATCTGCCAGCCTTGGCCTGTATTTGCGCTTATCCATCCGCGTCACCTCAAATGTGGGGTAACAGTATTATATCCCAATCTGGTAGATTATCAATTGCAATCGGTCAAATTTCAAAGTTCAATTCCTATTTTTTCAGGAAAGACCAGCTATAAAAAGTCAATAGGGTAAGGGAAAAATATTTTGGTGGGAGCGAGGAACACCTGCGCCGGACAAACTGAGCGGCATCACCGCGCTTGCCCAAGAGAGGCTAATCCATATCACTGACAACTATACCGCGTGGACGGCGGTTCCCGGCGCTGTCTCCCACAACTGGAAATACAGCTTCGCCGACCAGATGCTGATATACGCCCGGCGGCCGGGCGCGAGCGCCTGCGGTATGTTTTCGACGCCTCGGACACGGGTGCGCGGAGAAATTCGCGGCCTTTTCGCCCATGAATCGTCCACGACAATAATCCGAGCGAAGTCCGGCTCGGCTTGATGCAGGACTTCGGCACGCAAAGCGAATGGCTCTCCACGCAGCTTCAGGACGGCACGCGGCAAACGCGGGCGTGTGAGCCTTTATAGACATCAAGCCAAACTCGCGGCGGGAAAAGGCGTCGGTTACGTGCGCTGGGCAAAGGTTTTCAGCATCATGCAAATGGCGAAAATGCTGCTGTTCCTGCAGGAGCACGGGACAAATAACCGCAAAGAACTCAATGCCCGCGCCGACGCTGCGAGCGAAGAACTCTCCGCCGCCAGGGAGCGTATTGCGGCGCTTGACGCGCGCATCACCGAGGTCAACGCGCTGCGCGGGCTGATAATTGCCTGCGCAAAGTCGCGCGAGGTTTTTGCGGGATGCAGGACGTCGAGCTATTTGCGCAACTTTGAGAACGTCCAGCGCTTCCTCTCCGACGAAAAGTTCACCACCGACCGCCGCAACCGCGGCGAAAGACAAGCGCCCGCAAGGGCGTGCCACCGAAAAACTGCCCGTCTGCAATGGTCGGGGGTCGTAAGAAAGTAATATCGTATTTTTGCAGGAACGGCATGGCTTCGGTCATGCCGTTTCCTCTTTCATCAGTTCATTCAGCGGGATAAAGCCCACAAAGTCATAGGAAATGCGAATGTTCTGCCTCCGTTTTCCACTGCTCTTGTCGGGAGCTTCGATATAAACTCCCTTGACAAGTTCACGCAGAGCATAGGGCGTAAGCTCGTCCAAATCCTTGTATTTGTGTACCCTCTGGATAAACTGCTCCAAGTTTTTAATCTGTCGTTCCTGTACTTCAATATCCTGCTGCAAGGTCTGGATTTCCACTTTAAGCTGCTCCTGCTCGGTTTCGTAGCTTCTGCTCATCATGGAAAACCGTTCATCGTTGATGCGTCCCGCCACATTGTCCTCATAGATACGGATAAACAGGCGGTCAAGCTCTCCCATGCGCCGCTGTGCCTGTTCCAGTCGCTTGACGCTTGCACAGATTTTTTCCTCGCTGGACAGCAGGAGCTTGTGTTCCATAACTGCCCGGAAGTGCGCTTCATACCGTGTCACATATTCAAGACTTTGTGAGTGGTGCTGTTTGCGTCAGCAAATTGCGCCACTCGCAAAGTCCGCAGGGATAGCCGCAAAGCGGCGCAAGGGGTGCAGCCCCTTGTTCGGAACGGAGTGACGCAAAACAGCCCGGACTTCCATCGTCTGGGCTGTCTGCCTCGCAGAGCGCACATACAGGGTTTGTCCCTGTATAGAAGTGCGCCCTTTGTTCCAAAGGGATTAACGCTACATATTAGCGGACTTTGTATGTATAGGTGTTTCCAGCAATAACAAATTCAATTTCAATGGATTCGCTACTGGTCTCCGCTTCTGCAGGAACTTCAAATAAATAATGCAGATACTCTGTTGTCAAAGGCGCGATACTGGTGATATTGGAGTAGGTAAAGTCACCGCGGCTATCCTCCTCGATCATGGAGAAGCCATTGTACTCATATTTGCCAGCGTAAGTTAGCACTGCGGACATCACATCATCTGCGCCGACATCCTTGGTTTTCCAGTTTTTAAAGCCCACGCAGAAGTCAACATACACTTTCCCGTCATCTGCTTCGTAGTGAGAATACCAATCGCCAGGCTGGGGAGGCATGACATCATCAGTAATGTCAGAATAGTCAACAAAGAATTCGCATTTGTTTGCTACTGCAATAATTTCGCCATTCTTGACTGAGCCACTTGTTTTGGCTACTGCATTTGCATTGATGGAGGCAACTTCACCCTCAATACCTTCACGAACAGACACACTGTAAAGATTTCCTTCAATGTCAAGAAGAATGGTCAATGCGCCATCGCTGGTCTCCACTTCTGCGGGAACCTCAAACAGATAATGCAGATACTCCTGACTCAAAGGAGCAATGCTGGTAATGTTGGAGTAAGTAAAGTCACCACGATTATCTTCCTCAATCATAGAGAAACCATTGTATTGGTACTTACCGCCATAAAGCAGAGTAGCATTGATGATCTCATCTGCTCCGCGATCCTTGGTAGACAAATTTTTATAGGAAACACAAATGTCGACATAAACTTTCCCGTTTTCAGCCTCGTAATGAGAATACCAAGAACCAGGCTTGGGAGGCATAACATCGTCAGTAATATCTGTGTAATCAACATAGAACTCACAGGCATCAGCAATAGAAATAGTTTCCTTTTCTGCGATAGGAGTTGCAGAAGAAGTGTTCACTCCTGCATCAGAGGTTTCTTCCATAGTTTCCTCGCTGCTGGTATTGCTGATAAAATCTTTGTAGGATGCAGTGTCAAGCACATCCTTTGTTGCATTGTCAATAAAGTTGACAACGACGTCAATATCGTCATTTGCAACGCCAGCAAACGCCTGATAGTATGCTCCAGTAATGTAGAAAGTCAGGGCATACAGGCTATCCCACATCGTGTACTGCTCCGCATCGGCATAAATGTCAATTTTAGAGAAATCATCGTTATACTGAATGTCAACAAAGGAGGCTACCTTATCTTCGCCGTCCAGATAGCCGGCAATCATCTCATCAAAACTTGCCTTCATTTCATTGAGCATTTCAGCGTGCTTTTTCTTGCTCATGGTGTAAGTTACAGAACCGTCATCGTTGATTTTGCAGTCACTGTAACCATTTTCTTTTGCTTCTGCTTTGATTTCTTCTTCAGTCTGATCTTCAAAGAAGGACGCCGCCAAAGTTACATCAATATTGAGCAAACCTTCATCGACTTGAACTCCGGCTGAATTTTCAGTATTTTTTCCGGGGGAGGATGTTCCGTTGCCACTATTTTCTCCTCTGCCACCGCAAGCCGCTAATGACATCATCATTACAAAAGCAAGTATAAGTGAAATCAATTTTTTCATTTGTGTCTCTCCTTATTGTGATAATAAAAAAGTGCGTCAACCGAAGTTAATGCACTGAAAAACGCAACCCCGATTGTCGCCAAACAAAGCTCAAACAGAAAAGGAAACCCTTATTACCATCCGAGTGGAGTTGCGTTTTTACCGAACTCATTTCGGATGGTAGCCCCAAAAGGGTATAATCCCCCCTTGGTGTAAAGGATCACTTTTCGTTATTCAGCTTTGTTTAGCATAAATAATATATCACAGATGCACGAAAAAATAAAGCGGTTAGCAGAAAAAGTCACAACGAAGTTACAATTAGCGTTTGAAATTGCCGTTCTGCTTCGCCCATTCGCTCGCTGCTTGTTTCCGTTCCTCACTGTACGGAGCAGTCAAACGGAAGCTCAGTCTGCCTTTCTCAATCTCAAAGGTCAACCCGCCTTGCTCGTCATCGTCAATCTGGCGGCAGCATTGCGGGTGTTCTTTCGCAAATGCGGTCAACCGCTTTTTTAGATCGGTGTTGTGAGTCTGCACCTCGATCATATCGCCAAGCTCGTCAAAATAGATGGCTGTGGTCTTTTCTTTCTTGGTAAGTCCTGTTCTCATAAAACCTCCTGTTTTTCGCAAATTTTTCTCGGCTCTTGAATTGGAAAAGTGGTGCGATTTTCCGATAGAAACACTCTAAACGATGCGGAGTATGTTTCGTCTCACGCTATCGGCTGATTTGTCATTTTTCCGGCTCTTGACCGTGTTTTCACGCTTTTCGGTTTGTGCGGCTTTTCAGCCATTCCACAAGCTCATTTTTCATCACCAATTTACGACCGCCGATCCGCAAGGTTGGAAAATCCGGGTCATTCAAAAGGTTGTACGCACCCGCTTTGGAAATTTGCAACGCTTCTGCAAGCTGCTTTGCATCCATCACATCGGGCATGGTTTCAAATGGTTCTCTGCTCATAAAAATCTCCTTTCCTGCACGTAAAAGCAGCAGTCACCATTTCGGTAACTGCTGCTGCTTCTGCATTTGTTTACTTGTCCAAATACTTCTGATATTCCGCTGTCACATAGTCCTCATAAGCGTCTGCGATCTTGGCAATCCGCTTGTGGACTGCGCTGGCGGTCTTATAGCCAACCTTGTCTGCAATTTCCTGTTCAGTGTAGCCCTCCATACGCAGCTTCAATATCGCCCGGTCTTTCTCTGTGATGGAGCTTTCCGCAAAGGACGCAATCTGCATTTCAGAAATGACGGAGTTCTCAAAATCACTGCGGGGGTCTGCCACATCGAAAATGTCCCCGTCCTCGCTCTCCATCATTTCATCCAGAGAGATCGGCTTGCCGGAACGGTTGTGATGCCACTTCCGCATGAAATCGGTCTTGACGGTGCTGCTTGTGGTTTCGTAGTCCTCCACGGTGCGTTTTTCCCAGATTGCATCAATCACAGGCTGCCATTCCTGTTCTGCAACTACCATGTCGGTAAAATTACCGATCAGATTGCTGAATTGCTGATAGGTCAGCCACGGCACTTCCACACCTTGCGGGATGTTGTAAAGCTCTTGAAATCCGAGCCCGTTCTGCTCAAACTTCATTCGAATATAGGGGATAATGCTGTACGACAATCGCCACAAGGGGAAATATCCTGCGTACTGCGACCAGTTGCCGGGTATGTCACGATAATTTCCCTTGCGGTCTTTCACTTGGAAAAACTGCCATGCGCTCCATGCGTAGCAGTCCCACACAAGTAGCTTGAACATATCGTCACATACGATGTGGTCGTACTTGTCCGTCCTCAGAACTTCATAGGGGCAGCGGGGCAGTTCATAGGCAGACTTCCACTTTTCCGCAAGTTCCCTCGGCAGGCTGTAAAACAGGGTCAGCCACGATTTATCGCTATCCTGTGGTATCTCGATGATCTCGCCGGGCAGCACTACAATGAAACCCTTCGGGCTTTTCTGTTTCTCCATAAGCGTCACCTCCAATCGTTTTGAAATAGCCCTCTACTATATATGGCATGAAAAGGGCTGAATTGTTCCAATGTTTCCAAAATTTTTTGAGATTTTTTGAAAAAAATCTCGGATTGGTTGGGATAGGATGATTATAGCTTCATTATACTCGAAAACTGTGAATAAATCTATTGCTTTCAGATAAAGGCAAAAAAATAACGGGTACTCGGATTTTGCACCGAATACCCGTTATCTCGTTTACCAACCCCGTCTGACAGATGTCATAATCGTAATTTCTGGAATTACTTTCTTATGAGCACCCGTGTAAGGCGGGGCAGTTTTGATCTTCAGGGTTTGGGATGAGGTCCCAACAAGCAAAACGGAGTTCGGGGATATTCCCCGCGCTCCGCGTTTGCGGCTTTGGGAGCCTTCGCGCCCTGCTTGCAAAACATCTAACATGCATAAATTATCTTTTGAACATTGAAGCGCCGACTGGTATAAGTAAGAAGGACAACTTCTTTGGTTCCACTCATGATAAGCGCAAAGAGGCCTGAGAGCCCCCCTCAGGCCTCTTTTATCTCTGCCCTTTCGCGCGTTACGCGGGCGGAGTATTTTTTGCCCTGGCAATAGAACTTGAACTCCATGGCGCGCCAGTGGGCGGGCAGGTGGGGCGTGAGAGCGGGCTTGCCGTCTTTCAAATGCAGCCCGGCGAAGCCGAAGATCGCCGCCTGCCAGGTCTCGCCGAGGCAGGCGAGGTGCAGCCCCTCCTTGCCGGTGTTGCTCATCATGTCGCGCAGGTCGAGCCGGAGCGCCTTATTAAAATATCGCTCCGCCGCCTCGTCCAGTCCGTTCTGTGCGGCGAAGAGCGCGTGCGTGGCGAAGCTCAGCGTCGAGTCGTGCAGGCAGAGCGGCTCGAAGTCCTCCCACGCGGCGAGCTTTTCGGCCGCGCTGAACCACGCCGGCAGCCGCGTCATAAGCAGCAGCACGTCCGCCTGCTTTATGACGCGCAGACGCTGGAGCGCGTCGAAGCAGACGCGGGAATAGGCCGCCGTGTCGTCAGGCTTTAGCTTGGTTATGTCAACTTCTTTGAGCAGATGGAAGCTGTCGTCCTGCCTGTAACGCCCGGTTTCCGGGTCGCGCGGGAGCTTCAGCCTGCATCTCAGCTCGCGCCAGGATGCCAGCTCGTCAGAAGTTATGTCAACATATCTCGACGCCGTATCGGCCAGCTCGAGGTTGTGCTTTATCATGCAGTTGGTGTAGAGATTATTGCTCGTGATGCCGCAGTATTCGTCAGGCCCCTTGCAGAATAGCAGATTGACGCCGTCGGGAGCGGGAGTCATGCGGCTTGGCCAGAAGCGCGCCGTCTCGCACAGCAGCTCCGCTCCGCCGCGGCGGAGGAAGTCCTCGTCGTGCGTCCAGTCGAGATATTGCCCGACAGCGTAGGCTATCCAACTCCGAGTTTATCGTCATGCTCAATCAGGCAGCCTCTGACCGGGAAAAGCTGGCAAAGCTCCTCAATATCTCCAAAGAGCAGATGAGCTATGTTACCAACGCTGACGCGGGCTGCGGCCTGATCCGGTATGGCAGCGCCCTGGTTCCGTTTATCAACCGGTTCCCCCGTGATAAGTACAGGAGGGCAAGACATGAAAAAAGAAATGAAAACCAAAGTGATGATCGCTGGGGCGGCCTTTTGTGCCGCCCTTTTCCTTTTCTCCGGCTTTATGCTCTGCCGGGAATATCTTGACCAGAAGCAGAGTGCCGAAGCCTTTGAAGAAGTGGCCGAGCTGGTAAAAGAGGAGCCGGTGCTGCCTGCTCTGGAGTTGGAAAGTGAACAAGAGCCGGTGCAGGAGGAAGTGACGGCCTTTGACAAGTATGCCGATATGTATGCCCAGAACAGCGATTTGGTGGGCTGGGTTTCCATCCCCGGCACCCGGATCGATTACCCCGTTATGCAGACCAAAGACAACCCCGACTTTTATCTGAAGCACGCCTTTGATAAATCGTACAGCAGCTACGGCGTTCCCTATGTGCAGGAAAACTGCGACATTGGTATTTCCGACAACCTGGTTCTGTACGGACACCACATGAACAACGGCTCCATGTTTTCTGACCTTTGCAAGTACGAGAGCGAGGACTTCTATCGGGAGCATAAGATCATCCACTTTGATACGTTGGAGAGCTTCGGAGAGTATGAAGTGATTGCCGCCTTCAAGACGGTAACAGCGCCGAGCCTACGCCGGGTATGATCATCTTCTTCGATTGGGACGACGAAACCGGACAGGACGGACAATCCGACCATACAGGAATTGTTGAGAAAGTGGAAAACGGCAGAGTTTACACGGTTGAAGGCAACTCCGGTGATTCTGTCCGACAGAACAGCTATCCCGTGGGATATTACGAAATCCTCGGCTACGGGGTTCCGCAGTATTAAAAAAGACACCGCCCCTCAACGGGCGGTGTCCCATACATATTTTATTGAAATGTATATACTGCTATTTTTTTCTGAGAAAATATCCTTTAAGGATATATGATGATTTTCTAATCTCATGTCCAGAAGATATAAACACCACTATCAGAAAAAAATATGAGTTCTCGCAATTTTTGTTGTACTTAAAATATATTTTATGCTATACTAACATCATAATGACTATGAGGTGAACCGTATGGCAGTACAGTATAACAAGTTGTGGAAGCGGCTGATCGATATGAAAGTAAAAAAATCTTCCTTAACGGAAATGGCAGGCGTTTCGGCTTCTACCATTGCAAAGCTTAGCCATGACGAATATGTGAGCCTTGAGATTTTAGAGCGGATCTGCAGGGCGCTTCACTGCGAAATCGGCGATGTAGTGGAGCTCAGTAAGGAGGCAGAATCATGAAGCGGCAGAAAATCACATCCTCAGAGCTGCTTTGCGCAATCTGTTTTGCATTATGCTTTTTTGCCTTTATGCTGACGGAGGCGTTTATCAACGAGCGCTGTGCCGTGATTCTCGGAAGCAGTGCCGTAAATCCCGTATATACCTTTGGGCTTGTCTGTACCGGATTGGGTTTTTTTTCGTTTTCCCTGCTGCGCCGTCTCTGTAAAAAAGAAAAGTCCAGGAAAACGGCGCAGACCATTCTTGGTATTCTGTGCATTGGGGCGGCTATGGTTTTGCTTTTTGCAGATCATCCGGCACTCTTTCTGACAAGCTCTGCCGCAGCCCTGCTGCTGACCGGCCATATCAGCGGATGCGTGTATTACAATACGGCCATGTATTTTGCCGCAAGCCGGTATATGGGACGATTGATCGGCACGGGTATGGGAGTGGCGATCCTGTTACAGTTTGTGGTACAGAATTTAATACCGCAGTCTGTCACCTTTATTATCAGCATTATTTTGAGTGTTGCGTTTGTCATGTATTTTGTCATAGCAGTGCCGAAGGACTGGATTCTGGAAAATCCTTTGCCCTATTCGTCGGACGCCAAAAAAGATTTCAAAAAAACGCTGCTTCTGATCGTTGCCGTAGTGCTTATGAGCCTTGTAGCCGGAATGATCGACAGCGTACTGACGGCCTTTAATGCCGAAAAATCTTATGACATTTACGGCGGTGTTCGTTTGTTCTATGCACTGGGGCTGATTTTGGCGGGGGTCCTTGCCGATATCAGGGAACGGAAATACCTTCCCCTTTCCACCGTATGTACGATTTTGCTCTCCTCTGTCTGTATGTTCTTTCTCTCGGATAAAGTCAGTTATTTTGCCGGTACTGCGCTGATGTACCTGTACAGCGGCTTTTATGTGATCTTTTTCACGGTGATGTTTCTGGATTTTGCACCCAAAAGCGGCAACCCGGAGCTGTGGGCGGGTATGGGGCGCATTGTACGCAGCTTTACAGTGGCGGCAACCGTGCTGCCGGCGTTCAACATCTATGGCGCGGTCGGTAATACGGTGTTGGCTGTAGTGAGTTGCCTGCTGTCTATCCTGATCCTGCTGGTATTGCTGCCGTATCTGAGTAATGCCGCCGTTTCTCTCAAACCGATAGAAGAACTAATTTCTGGAAGCCCCGAACTCTCCCCTCAGGAGCGGTTAAAACTGTTTGCACAGTACTGTTCCTTGACTCCCCGGGAGACGGAAGTATTGGAAAAGTTATTGACGACCGAGGACGGCGTACAGGAAATTGCCGACAGCCTGTATATCTCCCGGCGGATGGTGCAGCGGTACATCTCTTCTATTTATGAAAAGACCGAAACCAAAACACGCCTCGGCCTGTTCCAAAGTTATATGAATTTTACAGAGTAAATTTTATTTGGGCATAACGCTGCTTTTCGCGAGAAAAGTAGCGTTATTTTTATGTATTTTTTCAAAATGTCACACATGTGAACCCCTGTTTTTGCAAGAATGGCGCAGATGTGAACTGCAAAAAAACAGGATTTGTATGTATCATGATAATGGTTTAGCATTCAATGCGGAGGGATGAAAGATGTCTAAAAAAATAACGGCAATTGTTTTAGCACTATCCATGCTTCTCTGTTTTACAGCCTGCGGTAATAAGGCTGATTCTAATGAAACAGACACAAGCCAGAACGGCGCAGTCGGATCTTCTGAAGGCATACAGTCCAGCGAGTCCGAGCTCGAACCCAAGCCGGAAACCGAACCTGACCCGAAGACCACACCTGAGTATCATTTTACCAAGGCTGTACAGGAGCGTGGCGTGCTTACCGTAGGGGTAAGCGGCAACTCGAAAACCTGCTATGTCATACCGGATGACCCGGAGAAATACGGAGAGCTTGTGGGCACCCGTGCCGGAAACGTGCCGGAGGTATGCCGCCGAATTGCCGAAGAGTTAGGCGTAGAAGTCGAATTTGTGGAATATGCGACCTTGGAAGCACAACTGCAGGCAGTGACGGACGGGGATGTGGATCTTGCCGCGGATAACTTTACTATCACCGAGGAACGCCTTGCACTTTACGAAATGACCGACGATTTTAACGTAAGGGAAATCGAAGGAGACGAGGTGTTTTTAAGTACGAATCCTCAGCCGTGGCTGCCGCCGGAAGAGGAAACGGAAGAGAGCTCCTCGGAGACCGAGGATGAAGCACCCGTCGAGCCCGAACCCAGAGAGATGATACAGAGTGAAGAGGAACTTGCCCATGCCCGTATTGCCGCTGTCAAGGGCTCCGTGCAGGCGACGAATATTGCGGAACAGTATCCAGAGGCGGAACTGCACCTGCTGCCCGATAACAAGTCGATTCTGGAAGCGCTGATCGCCGGAGAGGTGGATGCCGGGGTATTCAGCATGATAGATCGCGCATTTGCGGATCAAATCGTGCAGGCCATTGTCGATGGAAATGTCGCCCAGTGTGGCTATGAGGTGGTAACGCCGGATTTCCGCGGTTACGGACTGGTTCTGATGAAGGAAAACGAAAAACTCTGCCAGTCCATCAACGAAATTATTGCCGAGCTTAAGGAAAGCGGATGGCTGCTGGAATGCTTTGATACGGAGGAAGCAAAGGCGGTGGAACGTGGAATTGTCTGAGCGGAATGCGCAGGTTTCCGGCAAAGGCCCCGGCTGCATGCCGGGGTCTTGACAGGCAGACAAAGGAGGAAAAGCTGTGAAAAAAACACTCTCGATTTTACTGATACTCTGTATTCTCGGTCTTGCCGGCTGCGGAAAGACGGAAGAGCTTCCTGACACGCAGCCGACTTCTAACGGTGGCAGCACACAAAACGTGGCTTTTGCCGACACCGAATGGGCGGTCTACGACGGCTACGGCGTCACAATGGAATATCCGTCCACATGGACTCTGTACTGCCACGCCGAGTCTACATCCGCCGCCAATTATTCCGTCCTGATGGTAAGCGCGGCCGAGGATATCTTCCTTCGCTGCTATGTAACCGAAAGCGACCCTCTGCCGGTCACCATCCTCTCGCCTTCCGACAACGCGGAGGCAAAGCTTTTCTATGAGCATGTGAAGGAAACGGCGTTCCGGGCGGTTGATTTTCCCATCACGGATCCGGCTGCGGCAATGGAGGGCGACGAGGCCGTGATCGAGTTTATGACGGCCCTTGAGGAGTACAACGCCGATCCTAAAAATCCCCTGCCGGAGTATACCGGCGAGCTGCCTCAGGGACAATCCGGCACAATGAATACCGTGCAGCTGTCCGACGACGGTACCCTTGCGTCCGTTCAGGATGCGGATACGGGTTTGTTTGGCTACATTGATAAAACAGGCGTCTGGCGCATCGAACCGCAGTTCCGGAGTGCCTACGGATTTTCGGACGGACGCGCGATGGTGCAGCTGGAGGATGGCAGCTGGGCCTATATCGACCGCACGGGTGCTCTGGCCATTCCAGAGGTCCGCGACAGCGATGGAAGCACCTATCCGCTGAAGAGTTCCGTGAAGTTCCGGGAAGGCATCGCGGCCGTGGAGATCGATACCGGAATCGCCTACGATAAAATCTACATCGACATAAACGGCAATGTTCTGTTCAACGCTAGGGGCTTGCCCAAGGTCTACGGCGCAGGCTACGCCAGTACCTACTTCTTCGGGTTTGCATCCAATTTCACCAATGGGAAGGCGGTGGCCGCCCGCAGAGTCAACGAGAGCACGGATGCGCGGATGGACACCGAGGACGCGCCGGTCATTATCGATAAAAGCGGCAATATTCTTGCCACGATATCGAAAGAGTATTATGCGGACGAAAGTGGCTTTGACCCGAACATGATGGTAAAGATCAAGCCCGGCGGGCCGTTCCACGGTGAGGATCTCTACGGCCTGTGCGACGAAAACGGAAACGTGGTTGTGCCCTGTGAATATCCTTATCTTCAGTACTGTGAAAACGGCTGGTATTTGGCCCAGAACCAGGACGGCAGATACGGTTATATCGATAAAAGCGGAAACGTAATGATCGATTTCGAGTTTGAGGATGCCGAAAAATTCAGCTGCGGGCTTGCTCCCGTCTTGATCGACGGGTTATGGGGCTTTATCAACGAGGACGGCGAAGTGGTGATCGAGCCGGCCTACCTTACAGCCAGTGTTGCCACCATAAACGCCGACCCATACATTGGCAGCTGCACCTTCTGGGACGGCGTCGGCAAGGTGCAGGACGGAGATCAATGGATCCTCATTGATACCCGGGGAAATGTGGTCGTGGACGATCCGGGGTTCAGCGGCTTTTACTCCTGCGGAAACGGTCTGATCGCTTACCAGGATGCGGAAAGCGGCTTGTGGGGCTACATGACGACCGACGGAAAAATCGCCATAGAAGCACGTTTTCTTTCGCCGGACACCTTCTTTCCGGCAGACTGAAATAAGATGCCAAGCGTCAGAGATTGGCTGTAAATTTAAGTTCAAATTATAATCAACAACAAAAAGGGGAGGGATGATGAATGATGAAAAAACAATTGGCACTGTTACTTGCGTGTTTGATGCTCTTTACGCTTACTGCCTGCGGTGGGGAGTCCCCGGCAGCACCAAATGAGGGAACTTCGCAAAGTTCGGACAGCGGACAGGAAAACATAAAGACGCCTCAGGGAGAGGAAGAAGAAAGCGTTCCGTCCTTCTCTGTTCCTACCCAGAACGATCCGCCCGCCGTGTATGAGGGGATCAATATGGTCAACCTTGTGCCGGAGGACTGCACCGAAGTGGTGTACGATGGAGGCGTGTATATCTACAAGCTGTCTTCGGCTCCTACCAGCGAAACACTGGTGAACTTTATCAATGAGAAACTGATCCCAGAAATTCAGGCGTGTTCCGATACCGGGACCTGCCTTGTAAAAGATCCTTCCGGCAATGATGTTTTGGGCCTTGAACGGGGCGTTACTCCGTTGCGCGCCTTTGATTCCTTCGGCTACAGGGTCTCGGACAGCGGCGCAGAGTACGCCTATTGGATCATCGACGGCGAGCAGTTTGCCAATGAACGGCAGCTGAGCGGAGGAGGCATGAAACTGCTGGATGTCCGGTATGTGTACGACGGCGTGCTGTATGATGCCATTACAAAGGTACGGGAAGAAGATCAGGCAATCAGCGTGACCCCCTTTGAAGAACCTAATCAGGAGTTTGAAATTGTAGAGTAAGTAACGCAAAAAGGAGGCGATAGGATGATATCGGTTCAGCGTATTCTGCCATATACCAAGCAGC
>OLSL01001551.1_pt1 | contig 20725 bp, 22 predicted proteins | sample 1672511 | NCBI WGS metagenome assembly OLSL01 (sample SAMEA3136694, study PRJEB25190) | human gut metagenome | biome: human gut; feature: human-associated habitat; material: faeces | place: Austria | collected 2013
CTTCCCTCTCCTGGACATTTCCTCATCCTGTCAACGTCCTTTTCCCAAGCTGTCTTCCTTCACCGTGACGCTTCTGCAGAACACTCCCCGAAGTCCGACCATTCTCCGTCCCACCAGGTCGATGGCCAGTTCTTCTGCCTTTTCCTCGTTTCTGGCTGACACACTCAGCGTTTCCGTTTCTCCCAATTCGGTGGTGACGGTAACCAGATAGGAGCGGTTTTTATTTAAGTCCATCTCCGATTCAGTGTGTGTCCAGTGGATAAGTGTAGCCGGCTTTCTGCGTACTCGCTGCAGCATCTTGACCTTGACGGGAGTCGGACTTCCCAAAGCCTTGGCAGCAGATCTCCTAAAAAGACAGACCGGACTTCCGCTTGCCCAAAACTACTGGAGACTGAGAGAAGGCAAGGGCCTGCTGAACATCTTCGACCAGACCTCGCTGGACATGTGGTCAAAGCTCATCTCCGATATCCGACGCTTTACCGGATCGCCCGTGGCGCTGCCGAACCGCTTCATGGACGATATACGCGCTGAGCGTGAACAGCTGCTCAAGCGGATGGAGCAATACCGCACCTGGCTCTCACAGGGAACCTCTCCTGTCTATCATTATGACTGCTATCAGCACGGTGGATGCGTGTATCGCAGACAAGCGCTCGAACTAGCGCTTTCCTCCTGGCTGAAAGATAAAGGTATGGACCTGACAGAACCCCCTGACAGCTGCCTATGGACCATGTCGGCCAGCGACAGGGAAGCATGGCGACAGCGGCCACGTTCACTGGTTGACCGGATCCTGAGGGAGCAGCTCATCGCCTGGCAGGAGGTGTATCAAGAGGCATCCCAAATCTGCGCTGAAATCCAGCGGGTCATCGACCGTACCGAGCAGAGCCGGAGAAGATGTGAGGCTGTCCTTCAGGATGAGCGTTCATCCGAAACAGAAAAGACCGAAGCTGTCCGGATCCTCGATGAGGTGAACCGGGTGAATCCGCTCATCGATAGCGGTGTGATGAACAAACGGAATTTCTTCTACATAGACGAAATCTGGCAGATCCGGACGGACATGGACAACCGCTCCTCAATAGATGCTGCCATCAATGCGCTTTTGTTGTGGATCGGTGACATTCCATCGCTGACGGCAGAACACCGGCTCATCTACCGGCAGGACCAGGATAAAGTCAATGCCTACAAAGAATGGAAATCCCTGATGCGTAAGCAGTTCTCCACTTCCAAGGAAAAGCACGGAAGCTACGATGCTGCTGCCATTGCGGAGGAAATTCGTACCACCATCAAAAGCATCATGGTTCCTAAAATTGAGTAATATATCTATTTCGGATATACAAAATTTAGTATCCCCTAAATCTCTCCGATTGCTCGCTGTCCTGGGCAGATCCTTATGCAGCTCAGCCTGGACAGCAAGCGACAGAGTTAAATGCCATAGTCTATCAAGAAAAAAAGTCGGATCAGCATATACTACTGAATCCGACTTTATCATTTGCCTGGAAATGCTTCCAGATTTTTCCACTTTTTGTTTGGTATTGCAAAGGTACTGTTTTTTTTTTGTTACACCGACAAAGTTTACCTCAAAAAACGAATGATTTAACATTCTGAATTCTCATGCTGCCATACTCCTGCCCACCCTATAGCGGACTGGCTGTTCCTGCATGGAGTGTCACCAGCAGGCTCATGCTTCACTTGCCCGTGACACTCCATGCAGGAAGGAATAAAGGAAACACTCCTGCAGTTCTCCTGGAGAGAGAGCAGGCTCTTGACTCTTCAAGACAACCGCAAGACCGTTTCTTGTTCTTTATCCCGGCAGCCTTTTTCTTACCCACCCTTTTGAACCCCTTACGCTGTAAGGGAGAGCGGTAGCCGGATGCGGTGCGGATAGTGGCAGGTGAAAGCTGCTTCACCGGAAGATTTTCCTTGTGCCGTTTTGGATGTTTCTCCTCTTCTTTTTCCGGAAGTAAAAGCGGAAGGCTACCTGGTAGGATGGCTGAGCAGGACTCCTTCTGATGGTGGTTCCATTCCACCGGCGCAGCCCTCTTACTGGTTGGACACCCCTTCTTCATACTTGACAAGGAAAGGGCTTCGTTGCGACTTCCACACCTCGGTCAAAGGAATGTGGCTTCCACACCTTCCCCGCTTGGGCAGGGCTGATGGCGCTATGGGTAGCTATGCCAGCTGTCTTTTCAGCAAGGTACAGCATCCCTTTCTGCACGCAGTCACCACGAATTTTTCCGGTCACTTTTACAGTCAATCTTAAACGAAGTCATAATCATTTTCCGTGTGCAAAGGTAGTATGACGCATACCCCTTGTAGAGGGGTTGGGGGGACGATTCGCAAGCACCGGAATCCTATTTGACTGAAATCTTCCTTTTCCCTTGGAAAAGAGTATTTAAGACAAATTGCTTGCTGCCATCTTAACCAATAAACCGGAGTAAAATCTTCCTTTTTCCGCTGCACAGAAAAAGCGTATTTCGCTCCTGTTTCATGGTGTACCCCGGAGCCGTCATACAGGTTATTGCACTGTAAAATTGATTCATTAACTTCTAAAATTGACAGATATGAAAAAGTTGGAAAATTCATTCGCAGTGACAGGTTTTATCGGTAAGGATGCTGAAATCCGCAGTTTTCAAACAGCCAGCGTAGCCCGTTTCTCTATCGCCATCAGCCGGGCTGAAAAGGAAGGTGAAGAAACCACCTATGTCTCCTCCTTCATGGGCGTAGAAGCCTGGCGCAAAAACGAAGCCCTCGATTCCTTCGATGTACTGAAGAAGGGGAACCTGGTTACGGTGGAGGGCTACTTCAAGCCGGAAGAATGGACAGATGCCGAATCCGGAGCCAAGCGCAGCCGCATAGTCATGGTAGCCACCAAGTTCTACCTCGCCCCGGAAAAAGAAGAGGAGAAGCCTGCTCCCAAGCAGGCAGCAACCAAGAAGAAAAAATCTTCCAAATAGGTGAAGCGGCTTCGGCCGCTTTTCTTTTTGCACCGCATCCGGATTGGTTTTGCGTACACGCAGACGGACCCACCCGCCCCTTCAGTGGTATGTTTCCCTTGCTTGCCGCTGTCGGCTATAAATGGCCGACGGACAGGCAAGAGAAACACCTTGTTCATCCCATATCCTTCCTTGAGTAACCCAGTCAACACGGTAAACGAGCCGACTCGGCCACCCAAGGAAGAGAGCAGTAAGGCAAAGCCTTGTTTTTATCTTTGCGTTCACGCAGTTCTTCCCACCCACCCTTCAGCGGTATGGCTGTTCCGCCCTTTTTCGGCATGAGCGGAACCGTCTGCAAGCAAACGGCACGGTTCATGCCGAGGTCGGAAGGAACAAACGCTGTTCAGGCTGGCCCGCCGGCTTCCTCAGAGCTAAGTTTTCAACTTAACAACCTCGGTCACTGGCGTTCCTTGCCTGCCCAGGGATTGTTCCGGCAGCCGGTGCTCACCCATTGAAAGGCTAAAGCCTTTCTTTATAAACCGGAATCTAATCCGTTGTTAGGGAGTCAGTTCACGGATTACTTTATGCATTCCGTCTTTCTCTTTTTCTCCGGTGTTTTGCGCTCCCATATTCCATTTTAGAATCTGCTCCATCTGAGAGCCCTTTTGGATACGGCAAAGGTATGAGGAGAAATGGAAATGAAAGAGTTCCGGGCAAAGCCCTTTGGTCGTAAAAAAATAACGATGGACGGCTACGCTGTCCCCAACATTTTTTATGCCCAAAACTTTTCTTATTCCATTCTATCCTTACTGAATTCTGCCGTAAAAAGGCTCATAAACTCAGATGGGGCAGAAATCCCTTTAAAAAAAGTCGGCTAACAGAAAAAGACCAAGACGGAAATTCGTAAAAAGGTCTATAAATCTAGCTGAAGCATAAATCCGAAGTTTCACTTTAATCATTACGCTTATGATAACCATTTCCAGAGAGTTAGAAAACGCATTCGGACTGAGTCCACTGTATTCAAAAGAGGGTCAGGGCTTCAATGCCACCGTACTGGCTATGTTTGTTCTCCCGGGCACCAGTGCCTGTTGGATGGCTACCGAGGCTGAACGACAGCCAAACGGCGATTGGGTCTTCTTCGGCTACTGCCACATCCACGAATGGGAATGGGGGTATTTCTCCTTCTCTGAGCTAGCGGAGCTGGACCTGCACGGCTATGTAGTGGAAACCCTTCGCATCCAACCGGACAAACTGAAGGTCATCGACTGCTACAATGCGTTTCAGAAGGTGGCAGGTTAATCCTGCCCCTTCCTTCCACTCAGTATTCACCCAAAACGATGAGATAACGATGATTTACGAGACAAACTGCACCCAGCTTTCCATCGACGAATGGACAATGCTGATGAAACATGCTCGAAGCTGTTCCTACCGCTTGTTGGTCCAGCGCATTCGAAAGGAACTGCCGGACTTGTACGAGTCTCTTGCCTTGCAATATCCCAACCCGTATGCAGGACAATGCCGGCAAACACTCACCCATTATATCCTGGTACACTCTGCCATCGAGTATTTTATCCGAAAGTAAAACTGCCATCATGAAAAGCTTGGAATCTTACCAAACCGCTCATGCAGGTCTGTTCAAAACTGAGACCTGCTATATCTATCATTACACGGCTTGCAATGGTCTCCGATTCGAGACCATTGCAAGCTCTTTGGACGAATGCCGGAAGGCTCGCGACAGATGGCTGCGCTCCCTCTCCGTCTCTTTCACGGGACACAGACATCTGTCAGAACATACCGACTTTCTTGTACTGAAGCTGAAGAATGAAATCATCCGTGCCTACCGGACTGGCAAGCGCTTCTTCAAAACGGGCGGTGCTGTCGGCTTCGATACACTGGCCGCAGAAGTTGTCCTTCAACTGAGGGAGCATCTTCCGGAGCTGGCCCTGATGGTCATTGTTCCGTTTGAAGGACAGGACATATATTTTTCCCCTGCCTCCAAGGTCCGCTATCGCCGGATCCTCGATCAGGCAGATGAAGTTGTGGTCCTGTCCGCTACCTACTTCCAACATTGCTATCTGCGTCGAAACGCTTACATGGTGAACCATGCTTCCCGACTGATAGCCTACTATGACGGTGTAGGTACCGGTGGAACCTCCTTTACGGTCCGACTGGCTGAATCCAAACAGATTCCGGTAAGTAATCTCTTTCAATGAAACGAATGGTGCCCGCCATCCGATAAAGGATGACGGGCACCATTCGTTTCTGTTTGTCAAGGCCAAATCCTCTTGAAGTGATAGGTTCCTTTCATCTCCCCTTCAATCGTAATGGTCACGCTTACATCGGCTTCTTCCGCCGAAACAGCTTTCCATTTAGACTGATTGGATGGCTTGACATACAGTTTTTCTTCTTCTATGTATCGATAGCCTATATTGACTCCAAAAACAGCTGCTATTTTCTCACCATCGTTCTGGAAGTACGCTGCTTCTTTCCGAGTCACATCAAAGACTCCCAAATCGCCCTGTTTGAGCGGGACGTTCCTATTGAACAGCAGGGTATCATACAACATCTCCTTGGTCTGGTATGCCAGTTTTTTCAAAGACTTATCGATGTAAACAACCTTGATGTTGTCATGCTTCAGTTCATGGATGAATTCCTCATCCACATCCTTGTCCTCCAAATAGCGTACAAACTCTTTGCTGTCTTCTGACAGTACGGGTATCTTGATATTATTGGCTGATAAATACTTTTCCATATATGTTTGATTTACACATAACAAAGATAATATAATTATTATATATATGCAACTTTAGACACGGTTATGTTATACTTATATCGTTGTATATCAGACTATTTATATATTTTTATATCACCATCTTTCATCAAATCCTCATTCCAGTCTTTCTGATTAGGCAAGTCCACAAACGAGAGTGAGGAAACTTTCTGATTCATCGCTTCTTCACTGAGACTTTCCACATCTTCCCGACCGTTGAAGAAACGGTTGTACATCCATAGCGTGTACTTATACCCCTGCCTGTCATTATCAAAAATCGTACGGATTTCCCGGATGTAGTTCCGCTCCAGAATAACCTGCAGCAGATTCATCTGACCTTCCGTCAATGTTCCTTCGCTGGACAGGTAAACCAGGTTCCTGGGGCTCTTCTCGTGATGGAGCTGATAATGCGAAATGCAGTCGATGATAGACTCACCGACATAGAGGATGTCTATCGGCCGGCTCCGGTCATGGGCGCTCAGAGCCAGGCAGTCGTACTTCCCTCCGATGACTCCCTTGAAGGATTCGCTCCGCTGCGAGATGGCCTGCACTCCCTGCTCGTTGTACATCTTCACACAGAGGTTCTGATAGGTCTTATATTTTTTCCTTACCTCACGCACATAGAAGGTGTCCTTAAACGTCGGACTTTCGATGCTCTCCCGGGTGATTCCCCTGTTCTGAAGATAGTCTCCACGGTAAGATTTCAGCTGTCCCAAGTAAAAATGCAGTTCATCGGTTGTGATTGATGAACTGCCCACGCGATAGCTGCTCTGCTCCGGAGTCACAATCTGATTCGTTTGGATATACCCCTGCAGCATCTCACCCACTTCCCGAAGGGTAGGCCGCTTGCCGGTCGTTTCCATCAAGTGATCCTGCATCAGGTCCAAGATGGTGCGTCCACGCACACTGTCGCTGTGCACATCCCAATAGGTATATTGGTTCTGCGCATTGCGCTTGATGACAATGGTATGGGTGCCATTGCTCATCTTCGGACAGGCTCTCGAACTTCCCTTCACAAATTTCCATCCCAGTTCATAAAGAAAATCTGGCAGCGAGATGAGTGTCTTGATCTGATTGAAATCCACTTTCATAGGCATAAGGATTATTGTTTGTCAATCATTTTAAAACACTTTTCCCCTTCCTTCCAGCCATCACCAAGCGTTGCTGACCGGAAAGAAGGGGAAAAAGCTATTCTCAGTTTCCCTTCATGGTAGTGAAGGTCAGGTCAATTGTCTTTTCGGGATTGCTGGCTACATCCAGCTCCTTAGTTTCATGATAGATTTCCTTGCCGTCCTGGGTGATGCGCATCGACAGGGTGCCGTTCTCCGTGGAATACAATACACCTTGCACCGTCATTTCCTTCACCAGCCCTTCGGTTGTATAGGTGGCAGTTCCGCTAAACGGTTCATCCACGGATGACTGGCTGACTCCGGTCTGTTCACACTTGAACTTCACCCCATCCAGATTGATGAGATGGGCGTTTCCACGGGGTGAATGACCGGTCACCTTGAAGGTGATGCTGTAGAGATGGCCTTCTTCTCCTGATATGGGAGAATCGTCACTGCTGCAGGAGGCAAACATTACACTCAGAAGGGTCACTAATGCAAAATAAAACTTTTTCATGGCGCTTGTTTTTTAGGGTTATAACTTCATGTTCTTGTTGTTTCTCGAATCATTGGGTTTCTTCAGTTTGTCTTTCTCAGCCTTCTTCCGGGCGATAGGTTCCAACACCTGGTTGACATCTTCAATAATCTTTACATAATTCTGTTGTACGATTTCCTCCAGGATATCCATTTCCAGCTTCTCGTTGCCGGATGCCAATTTGACCGGCAGAGAGAACGGAGGGATCTCTTTTTCTTCAAACTTGCACATGTTCATCTGCACATTGAAGAAGGGCGGCTTTCCACCGGCTATCTTGCCGATGAAGTGACCGGCTGACTGGCCAGCCACTTCACGGGCCTTCAGTACCTTTTCCTTCTGCAGGCTTTCAGTCCGGCTGTTTCCGCCTCCCTCCTGTTGAGAGAAACTTTCCTGGGCTTCCTTCTGTTCTCCGAAAAGATTTTCAATGTCCTTGGCAGTCTTTTCGTTTCCGGTCATACCATAGGCTTGGGTACCGCAGGATGCTTTCAAGATATTGGCACTCTTCTCTCCATAATCTCGGACTGCCTGATTGAAATCCTGCACAGCCAGGATGGTCGATACATTATGCTTTCGAGCGGTTCCGATAAAGGTGTCAATGCCTTGTAGCAGGATGGTCGGAAACTCATCCACCATGAAGACGCTGGTGGCTTTCCCAGGATTGTTCATCTGCGACATCAGCACACTACCGATACAGGAGATGGCTGGAGAAACGGCTTCCTTGATGGTGGGGGCATTACCGACACAAAGCAGAGTCGGATGCTCCTTGTTGGTGATGTCCAGCGAAAACTCTTCCTCCGGCAGGGGCGACAACACCCAAAAGATGTATTTGTTGTTCAGCATGACCAGCGGAGTCTGTGCCGATGATACGGCTCCGGCTGTCTGCTGCTGGGCTCCGAGCTTCCAGGCTGTCAGCATCGAAGACATGTTCAAAGCTATTTCAGCATCTTCCGAAAGCCATTCAAAAACAAGTTCGCTGTCAGAAAGAGCGAAAGCAATCACATGGGGTAGCGTACATATTCCCTTGTCCTTGTCTTTAAAGCATTTGTAGGCGATTGAATAGACGTAGTTGATGGCATTGTTCGCCCAGAAGTCAGTCTTCTCCTTCCAACTGGCCTCCAAATTCTTCATCAGGGTCATGATGATGTTCCGGATGAAAAGGGATTCATTCCCCTTGGCCATATACTTCGGTGAGAGCACATTCACTCTCACGGTTCTCGACATATCGACAAAGTTGATGTAGGCAAAGTTGGGGGTAGGCTTGCCTTGCTTCTTAAAGTATTCGATACTACCGTAAGCAATCCTCGACAGGATGGGTGAGTTGTCCTTGGTCGGATCACCTTCCCAGTCATAGATGAATCCGGCATAATTCCGTTCGGCACATTGGTAAATCATTCCCTTGATCCAGCTTTCAGACTTTCCGGATCCGGGTCCTCCGTCGATGTAGATATTCTGTTGGGGCTTGTGGATGACCAGGGGGCCTTCAGCCGTCTCAAAGGCGAAGTAGAAAGGAGATGTCTCGTTGCTCAATCCGAAGATACTTGAATCTGAGACCACCTTCCGGCGGAAGAAATAAGGTAACGTCTTGATGACAAGCAGGGTGTAGCCGACAAAAACTACGGGAAAGAAGAAGAGGTTATACCAGCGGATTACCTGGCTGAACCCAGCTACCAGCGCGGTAGCTGCCAGCAAGGTCAAACTGGTATAAAACCACTTCCTGTCCTCCGGTCCCGGCTTGCGGTATGGAAAGAGAAAGGCCAGTCCGGCTATCAGTATCACATAGAGGAAACGGAACAGGAGCTGCTTGTCCATCAGTTTTCCCCAAATTCCTTGCATCTCCGGTTCATAGAACCGGTTGATGATTGCCCACTGAAACAGCACGGCCATCCCAATCAGCGTAGATAGCAGTATCAGGATGAATGACAGGTCTTTCTTCTCTTTATCCATACCTTTATCACTTTAGGCAGTTACTTCTTCTTTCTTCTCAGCTTTTCCAAGCAGTTCGATGCGGTTGACGGTCAGGGTCACCGAAGGGATGCAGTTGCCATCGTCCTTCTTGAATACATCGACAAAGACATCACCGGTCACATAGACCTGCACACCCTTCTTGATGTATTCCACTACCTTGCTTTCGTAATTCACGAAACAGCATACCCACAGCGTCTGTTCTGCTCCCTGCGCGTTCTTATACTTGGTTGAAACATTGAAGTTGAAACCTTTTCCATTCTTGTTCGCACGTGCATCTGCACCTACATAACCGATAATTTGTCCTGTAAACATAGTTTTAAAATTTAAAGTGCTAAAATAAAATCATTATTCATGGTTTTCCGTTCCTGATAGGCCTCCATCCAGTCATTGGCGGTGCGGTCATTGATTTCCAAATTCAGTTCCATCATGTCCTTCATATACATCTTCCGCAACGGCACACTGGCCATCACATCCTCCAAAGTGAACGAAACGGATTCCGGCTTGTCCGCTATGCCGAACTGCCGGTCCAGATGTTCCTTCATCCCTTCCGTCAGATGACTGCTGTCAATCCGTTCCATCAGTTCCGGTGCCGGAACAAATCCTTCCTTCTTCAGGTCATCCAGCAGTTCCTTGTTTCCCTGAATAACACCCACCATGAATTTTTCTTCCTGACTTAACAGAGAAAACATCTCCTGACTCCGTTCCTGTATCATACCACTGGCCTTTCCGACATCCGACAGGATGCTGTAGATGAACTTCGGGTCTTCCTTCAGCGCAGCCAGCCAGTTCTTCAGATACATGGCATTCTCCTCGCGAATGCTGGTCGTGATGCCCATGGCCTGTCCGGTAGTGGCTGCAGTCAGTTCGGCAATGAGTTCTTCCTTGGCGTATTTATCATCCCCAAAGACAACTCCCTTTTCCCGGTTCAGCAGATGCACTTCCCCGGTGGAATGGGCCATCTCATGCATCAGGGTGGCATAAAACGATTCACCGTCCTCAAACTGCCCTTTCAGGGGGACAACGATGTGCCCGTCCTTTTCCCCGCGTGCGTAGTAGGCCTGGTTCCCTTCCTTGGGCAGGATCGGACACACCCATTTGCCTTCTCTTATCATGACATCCAGCAGGGGCATGGCGAACATGCCTTTTTCATCCTTCAAGGCCGGTGACTTGAACCGGTTTTCCAGCTGTTCGTACAGTTCCGGCTTCACTTCCTTCAGATTGGTCTGATTCACATTGAAGACGTTGTAGGTCTTCATATAAGGGGTCACCTTGTAGTTCTCCTGCTCCTCCCTGCTGAGATGGCGGTACTGGTCCATGGTAATCTTCTTCCCGTTCTTGTCCTTGATGCTGAAGTTCCAATAGACCACCGGGAAGGAGTGTTCCCCCTTCAATACGTTCAGCCCCTTTTCCTTGGCCTGCATGAAAGTCATATAGACCGGCATGCCATACTGCTCCTTTTCCGTCAGTAAAAACAGCATAAAGGAATTGACCCCGTTGTAGTTCCGGCCATCGATGTTCTGTGGAAGTCCCCCACCCTTGGTGCTGAACCACGGCTGCTGCCAGTTATCCTCCACTTGCTGGATCTTTTCAATCATCAGTTCTGCAAAACGTTGCAGGGCTTTGTCACTTGCGGTATCCATAGGCTACTCATATAGATGGTTGATTTCATAGTCCAACAGCCATTCCCGGGCTGTTTCGTCACTCAATTCGCGGTCTGAAGCAGCCATGGCTGCCTGATAGGCCGTTGCCAGTTCATCCTGGGCAAGGAGAAACTGCAAATCGCTGATCGCTCCGCTTTGGTTCAGCTGAACCAGTTCGTCATAATCTTCTCTCATACGGTTGCGTTTTAGGGTGAATACTATAGATCATTGAAAGCCCGGCTTACGGTGTTGCCGATGGCTCTTGTGTTTTCCTTCAGGTGGCTGGGTTTCGGCGTGCTGGCCAGCTTGACATCGCCCAGCGTCTTTCCCGGCTTTTCCAGACCGAATATCTTCTGCACGGCTATCAGGGTCTTGGGCTGTACACCGGATTCCCGCATCAGTGCCAAATCCTTATCAGTGATTTGATAACCGCTCCGCTGAATTTCCTGTATCGTGTGATAACGCTCTTCCAAGGCAGCTTCCACCAGCCTTCTGCTCTGCTTTTCATTCTCCGACAGTTCGTGCGTCTTCACACCGAAAAGCATCCTGACTTCCTCGGTTTCCTGTTCGTCCAGTCCCAACGTCCGGGCCACTCCCTTCACATACTCCTCGCTGGGCTTGTAGCCCTCTTCCCGCAGCATCTCGATCTTCTCAAAATCGCGCCGACCGACCGCCTCTTTAAATTCGCTGTTCCTATCCCGGCCTTGCGTGGGTTCCTGCCCGGCTTTCTGTTCCAGTCCGACGGGCTGCACATCCAGCCGCTGCCGCATGGCCTGTATCATCTCGTGGGCCTTCTCGTTAGACACGCTCTGTATATTTTGGATCATCACGCCCTTCCGGTCTTCCGTCAGCTGGATGTCAGCGATAAAGTAACCGTCCTTGCTGTGCAGCAGCTTGTTCTCCAACGAATGCCCGTTGGCCAGCAGATACTTGTCAGACTTGGTGAGCTTATAGCCTTCGTATTCATCTGTCTTGCCGATGACCTGGGGTATCTTCAGCTCCTGGTTGCTGCGCACAATCACACTGTTCAGGTCCCGGTCCACCTGCAGGAAGATATCCTTGTCCCGGATGCGGACCGGCACCACCTCCCCGGCCAGCAGCTGCTCCTTGTCCTTCTTACTGAGTTTCTTCCCCAAAATCTTGTCCGGGATGACCAGCGATTCCTTCCGGTAAAAGACGGAAATATCGTCTGCATTGAATCGCAACTTCCCTGGCCTGCCGTTGAGGTCCATCAGGTCTGACATCACTCCCTTCTCCAGCCTAGTTCCCTTCCCGTCGAGGATGTTCCCTTGCTGTTGGGCATATTCATAAAGGGCCTGTCCGGTATAGCTCACCTTGTTCTTGTGGTCGATGATGGTGAAGCCGTCCCTCTCCTCTCCTTTCAGGTTCTCCCACCGGATGATGCTGACCCCTTCCTTTTCCAGTTCCTTCAGATAGGCCGGATCATTGGCCCGGTCCTTGTCGAAGAAAGCAGCTACCCGCTCTTTCGAGGCTTCCCTTCCCGGTTCATCATCAATCATACTGGCCCTTGCACGGATTTCTTTCACACCCATGACTATATTTTCGTCTCCTTTCCGAAATCGAAAGTGACCATCCCTATATTCGGTTTCATAACCCAATGACTGGGCGATGCCGCTGAATTGTCCGGCATTCTCAAAATTATAGGTTTCAAATGCTTCTCTCAGTTTCATAGCTTCAGAATTTATAAAGTGGTTCTGCAGATAGGATATATTCATTCAGTACGGCAAGCTTCATATGCCTACCCCCGTTCTTCTCATACAGTTCGATTTCAAAGACCTTGTCGTCCGGAATGGTGAACTTGTTGAATCCGAGCACAAGCCGGTTGCTACCCTTTCCCTTGATCTTCGTGTTAAACTCATCCTGATAAATGGGCTCGATGGTGGTCTCCTGCTGGATGGCGTTCTTCCGCTTCTTCTGGTCCCTTTCGAAGCATTTCACAAACTCAATATCGTAATCGATATATGAGTTGTTCTTCAGATCAAAGACAAAGAACATATAGTCTTCATGTACATATAGGTTGGCCATCGACAACTCGAACTTATTCTCAATAACTCCCAGACTAAAGATGTTACGTTTCTTCTTCTTGAGTTCCTGCAAGTGCTTCGCCATCTCCTCGCTGTTCACGTCCACATGGGCAGTATAGGGTCGCTGGTCATTGTAGTTATAGGTAAAGACAGAAGTATTGCTCCGTTGAATGGTGATATGGTAGGTGTTCATCTTCCGGTCAATGACAAACAGGTTGGAGGTATTTACAGCATCCTTGGCAGTCGCAACCTTCAGCTGGTTGTTATAGCTACTCAGTGTAAAGGATGCCTCGTTGCCCGGCGTTCCATAGACAATATCGCCCGGGAAGAAGAACTCGGCCACATGCAAGTCACTCACTTCTGCCCGGTAGTCGTGATGTTCCCATTTGTTCCTGTCTTCGTAGATATTGGGCTGCCCGTCCGTCTCTCCTGCCGGAAGGTAACGGATGTGGTAGGTATAGACGCTTCCGTCGATGCAGACCACCGTCAGGTTCGTCTCTTCTTCAAAGCCTTCGGTCTGTGCCGACAGCCGGATGACATGAGGGGCTTCCTCTAACCGGCTGGCCATTACGAGATCCGTCTGGCCGATTTCGATGTCATTCACTTGCACCGGGAATACGATATGCTTGACACAATCGAAGGTAACGTAGATGTCCTTCGGCTGGATAGCCTGCTGCAGGGGCTGTTTCTCTTGTGCCGTCACAAGGAGCGAACACAGCAGCAGGAGAATGAGAGTCAGTTCTTTTTTCATGGTCTTCACGCTTTAAGGGTTACTGAAAAATGCAGTATAGAAGGTGATGCCCCATAGGAGGAGCACACAAAGGAGAAAAGAGAGGAGTAACGATCTTATCTCCGAAAAGGCTTTTCCATCTTTACGGGCCGCATAGATACGGTAACCGAAAAATACAGCGGAAATAGCCAACAGGTAATTCAAAATATCTATCATAACTTGTCGATTAAGGTTTGTAACGGGTGACTTTTGACCGGTTCTTGCTGAGCCATTTCTTCATACAGGCGCTGTAACTCGGCTTGCACAGCCTGGCGTTTCAGCTTCGATTCTTTGGTCTCTTCCTGGATGTACATCTGATAGTTTGCCTTCAGATGTACCTTCACCTGCGAGAGACTCATGTTCAGGATCTGCTTGGCTATCTGGGTGGTGGCGCTCACCACACTGGTCACCTCACTGGCCATCGTTCCGATGGATGAAAGCGGCATGTCGATGTTCTGCACCAGTCCCTGCTCCATCCGCTTGGCAGCACTGGCCTTCAGATTGTTCGGCAGGTTCAGTCCTTCCATGGCATCGTTGTCATAAATGACGAACGATACGGGGTTGATATTGTCCCCCACCTTCAGACTACTCACCACCACATCCAGCCGGCTGGCTCCCAAGGTAGCCACCCCGTAGAAGAGGGTGTTGGCCGGTATCTTCATGCCGGCTACGGTCACGTCCTCCAGCAGACGCATCCTGACGGTGCTTCCCGTCACCACCGTCTGGTCACCATGGATGCAGGCCTTAAACAGGTTGCTGCTCACCGGCACGGCGGTCTGCTGCTTCCGCATCCGTTTTCCGTTCTCCGCCACATAGATGGGCTTGCTTTCCTCCAGGCTGTCCAACAAGGGGCTGGACGGTTGCGCGGCTTCCTTCTTTTTCTTGTCATCATCGTATTGGAGGATGCGCTTATACATCTCCTTGCGGTAACGCTCCGATTCGTCCAGGTCCTTGCGGATCCGGGCATTCTTCCGGGCCTCCCGGATAATCTCGTTCAGGGCTTCTTCGTCTTCCAGCCCGTCCAGCTGCTGGTCCAGCTGCTGTGCGAAACGTCCCTGCCGTCCGCCTCCATAGCCCGACATCACCTCACTGTAAGGGTCGCCCTGCATTCTCCGGATACGTTCCAGCTTCCGTTCGTCATACTCCTCCTCCCGGTTGTGCAGGTCGAAATAGAAGTCCGAGCCTTTCACGTCCGATTCCTTCCGGATGCGTTCTTCCTCTTGTTTTTCCAACTCATCCCGCTTATAGGCTTCCAGCTTGTCGCCGGCCTTTTCCGATTCCTGGGCGGTGGGCTCAAAAAAGGCGGAAGCATCCTCTTTCTGCTGCGTCTCTTCGGACTGTCCTGCATGGATAAAGAACACATAGATAAACAGCATGCCCAGGATGATAGGAATCCCCATCAGCAGTTTGTTCTTATCCTTCAGTAAATCACTTGCTTTCATGGTCTGTCGTTTTTGGGGTTACAGATTCTGTCAAAGTCTCATCGTCGGCATAGCCGCCCTGCTCTACGGGGGCCGAATAGTGTACAATCCAGTCCTCGATCTTGGCTCCGTGGGCATTGTCTTCACTGCGCGAGACATCGTAGATGGTAAACTCAGCCACGATTTCCCGGGAGATGCTTCCCCGGGCCCGGTATCCAGTCTGCGTGAAGGAGATTTTTCCGGTCGTAGGAATCGTCTGGGTATCAATCTGAATGTCCTTGATGCTCACGTCATACCGGATATTCTTCTGAATCAGTGAGTTCTGCATGTTCACATCGTTATACTCGTTCAGCAGTTCCTTCCCCTTGTTTCCGATGAGGTTCAGCGCATACTTCACATGCTTTTCATAGGTGTTCTCGTCAAACGCATACCAGCTTTTGACAAAGCTCTTCACATGGTTCATGTATTCATACTTGCGCATGGCCAGCGAAGGCACGGCACTGGCGGTATATACTTCTCCCTTCCGGTCAATGACCAGTGCCTGGGCCTGTGCCTTTTCGATCTGCACAGACAGATAGATGAGACAGCTCACAAAGGCAAGGGTCAGCAGTACGCAATAGCCGACGGAGAGACGGATGGTCAGTCTGACTGCATCATCCGCAGACTTAAATTGGGTCAGGTTCATGGCTTACTTACTTTGGGTTATCGTTGATAAAGCTCTCTCCTATCGAGGCGGCTCCGCCTACGTTCGTCAGCCTAGTGGCTGCTCCGGCTCCGCCCAACAGGGCAACGGTGGCTGCCGTAGTCACAATCGACACGGCCTTTGAGATAATCTTGCCCGCATCGCTGTGTCCCACGATCTTCGAGGCCAACCAGAAACAGCTGCAATAGGCTCCGATCAGCGCCAGGTCCATCCCCAGGTACTGGAGCTGTGTGGTGGCTCCGTCCACCATGTCGGCACTGGGGGTGTAGATGGCTTTCAGGGTCTGCCACATGATCTGATTCAGGATATTGATGACCGTAAAGACCATACAGCTGGAGCAGAGGGTTCCGAACCAGACGTTCAGCTGTTTCTGAAAGACCGGCAGCATGCTGACGGCAAAGACAAAGGGTCCCAAAATGACCAAAATCTTGACAATCACCACGCCGATGCCCAGGATGATAATCTGGATGACTTCCACCAGCAGAGCCGCAAAGGCATGAATGACCAGCGTAACCAGGTTGATGGGATTCAGCAGCTGCACGATTTTCTCCACACTCGACCGCACGCCTTTCATCTCGTCCTCTTCTTCCTTCTTGTCCAGCTCGTGCTGCATGGCTCCGGTGGTATCGGCTCCGTCCGCCACTTCGGATTCCAGCGCATGCTTGTCATATTCGGCCAGCATCTCACCCTGTTCGTCCGCCTGCCGGGTCATAAACTGGGCAAACTCCTCCGCCCGGCTGGAGGTCAGCGAAGTGGCTTCATTGATGACTTCCATCGTTCCGACGATGGTTTGCGCAATGGGCTTATACAAGGTCAGACAGAACATCAGCACCAGGCAACGGGCGATTTCCATCATGTCCGGAAACTTGTCTTCGTTCGGGGTCAGCAGCTGGCTGGCTCCATGGTAGAGGTAGTTGTAGGCCATGTTGCAGATGAAGCAGATAACACCTACACCAAAGGCGATAACGGTCATCTTCGATACCAGTTCCATGGTCAGACCGTCCGTGATCTGGAGTCCCCAGAGGAAATTGTCTTGATTCATAAGGCTTCTAGTTTATGTGTCGGGTATAGGCGGCCAAACGTCCCTGGTAGTAGGTCTTGCGGTTATGCCCTTTCAGGCTCTTGTAGATGACTACCGAACGGACCGATTCATTAAACTCTCTCATCTCTTCGGCGGCTTTCTCCACCGATGCCTTCACCTGTTCGATAAACTGCATTCTTCCTTCGGAGTTCATCGAAAAGTAGCTGGTCACGGTGGCCACCTTAAACAGCAGGTCCGTACTCAGACTCAGGTTGACGGTCACTCCCTGAAAGTTCAGAAACTTCAGACAGTTGTAGTTCGACCCCACGTTCATGTAGAAACTGTAGTCGCTGCTCAGACAGGCTACGTCATCCAGCAGATCTGCAAGATCCTTGAGCGAACGCAGCTGCTTGAGCTGGTCAATCTTCTGCAAGCCGAGACGCAGCTTTTGGGCATCTACCATCTCGTTGATCTGACTGGCCCATTTCTTCACATTTGAAGCCCATTCAAAAGAATTCAAATAGGTATGCCCCGGGTCATGCACAACCCACTGGGCTTTCGTCTCCAGGCTGCTTCCGGTGAGCAGCACCAGAGCGAGGATAAAGGCTGTAAGGTACTTTTTCATAACAAAGGTCTTATAAGATGAATAACACGGTAAATATCACGCAGACAATCCAGGCCAGCAGGTAGCTCCGGGCATTCTCCTTCTTCATGGCCAGTGCCCATACCACAAAGATCAAGGCTACTCCCAGCAGGGCGGCGGCAATGCTGCCGGCCACCCCGTTGCTCTGGGTGTAGAAGTCACTGCTCCAAACGGACAGTTGGGTCAATCCTTCAGTAGCATCATCCATGGCGTTTCCTCCTTTCTTCCAGATACAGGTTGATGGCCGTATAGGTGGATCCGGTCTCGTTGAACAGCTGCTTCAACCGGACCACCGTCGATTGCCGCGAGTCAAAGGCAACGGCTGCAAAATCCGAAACTTCGTTCCGGAAGATGAAGGCATCGTTCGCCATCTTGATAAAGAACTCCCTCCAGCGGTCGGTCCGCTGCAGCGATTCAATCATATTGATTTCCTCATCGGTGATGGACAATACGGCTTGCACCTCCGGCAGGTTCTGCCGATGCTCCGAGTGGTCCAGTATCACCTTCGTCGCACAGTTGATGATGATCGAATCCTTGATGCCTGACGGCATGTTCTTCAAGAATAAGATGTTCTGCGCAGCCAGGGTGATGCTTCCCTCTTTCTTGCGGAAAGTTCGGTACAAATAGGCTATGAAGTCACCAAATTTCTCATCCTGCAGGAAGTCCAGCGCTTCGTCGATAATCAGTTCCTTCATGATACCCTGACGTTTCTTGATTTTATCGACAATCATCTGCAGGGTGATGATGGCCACCAACGGGAAGTATTCCTTCTTCGAGGCATCTTCCATATCGAAAGCTATCAGCCGGTCATGTACAATGTCCACGTTCTCCTTCGCATTGAGCAGGAAGCTCAGTTCACCGGTACAGTAGGGTTCCAACAACAGGATGAGCTCTTCAATCTCAAACTTCTGCTTTTCAAACTCACTCATCCGCTGACTGAACACTTCCTTCAGATAGAGGCGGTAGGACTTCATGTCCGGAAAGATGCGTTCGTGCTTCTCCCCTACCGATGAATTGTTCACATAATCATAGAACCCGACAATGGATTTCCGGAGGATGGCCGTCTCCGCCGGCACCATCTGTTCCCGAGCCTTCCAGATGTAGCTGATGATGGCCACAATGGTCTTGATCTGGTCATCCGCAGACTCGGCATCCGATGTGTCGATATACAGGTATCTGCCGTTCTTGTCCCGGTCACAGAGGAAGGGGTTGAAGGCAAACTTCTTCTGTTCCGTAGAGTCAAAATATTTTCCCCGATTCAAGGCAATCATCGAACGGTAGGATCCGCCGATGTCGATGATCATCACGTCTCTTCCCAGTTCGTAGCTCTGCAGGATGTAGTTGTTCAGCCAGAAGGACTTTCCGCTGCCGGAAGGACCGATGACAATCCGGTTCTTGTTGTTCAAGGTCGGATAGTCCCACAGGTTGATCTTGACCGGTGTGCCGAACCGGTCGTTGTAGATATGTCCCTTGGCATCCGACAGATACATGCCTTCCTTCTGCAGATAGCAGATGGCCTGCTTGGTGGTATTCACAAAGCCCCGGTAATTCGAGCGGGCGTTGCCGGGGATGTTCGTGAAGAACAGGTTGCAGAGTTCGGCATTCTCCACATAGCAGCTGCTCTGGTTCATGAAGCTGTACCCCTGCTGCGCCAAGGCTATCTTCCGCATCAAGGAGGTATGGTCTGTATCGTTCAGGATGACGTTGAAGGCGGTATAGGCCGTCTGATAGTCAAACTTCGTGATTTCGTTGCAGAAGGCTTCCTGTTCCCGCTGCTTCTCCGCTGCCGGTGGATAGAAGTTGGTGATGTAGTTGAGTGCATCCTTCTCCGCCCCGATGGCCGTCACGGTGGCATCCGGATCCGTAATCTCGATCACCACATTCACGATGTGGTTGAACGGAAGTCCCAGTCCCAACGGATAGAGCATCGAACACTTGCTCTTGATGTTGTCAGGTATCTCGATCTGCCCGCCAAAGGCTTTCGACTTGCCCGTGTGGGGCAGGTTCAGTTCCTTCAGATGTTCTCCCTCGTTTGTCAGCGAAAGCATGGCCACATACTGCTGCCCGATCTTCATGGTCCCATCCTTGGTGATGGCCATGGGATTGACGGCTTTTTGGGTGGCATCCGTTTCCGGATTTTCGTAAGACAGGTTGATGTAATCGTAGATGGCGTTGTTGAGTTCCACCTCGCTCATCTTCCGGATCTCAAACTGCTGGATGGAGGCCAGACCATTCTCGAAGTTCATCAGAAAGGCTTCCATTTCCTTCAACCGTTGCGGATAATCCTTATACGGTTGCTTAAAGGGGAAATACTGCTTCCGCAACAGCGAAGTGGAAGTGGCGCTTTTCCGCAGCTTTCCAGTCCGGTTCCCATTGGTAAACGTCACATACAGGTTGGAGTAGCTGTTCAGGATTTCCTTTCCGTCAAAGTGCCGGTTGTTCTCGGCTATCAATGCATTGGTGGAATATTCCGTGTTCCGGTATTCGCCTGTATAATAGAAGTTCTGCTGGTGTACCACAGTTCCGGCAGGAAGCATCTTCAACAGGGCTTCCAGCCGTTCGTGGATGTAGAGCGCATCACTCTCCGAAAGGGTGAAGACCTCCGGCAGAAACAGCCGATACCCGACCGTAATGTCCCCGTTGCCGTTGATAATCGCATCTTCGGTGATGGTCTGGATGGGCAGCACATCCCCCAAATCCACCGAGCGGTCTGTCAGCTCCACTTCGCTCTGACGACTGTAGATCAAGACCACTACCAAGGCCAGCAGTCCAATCAATAAGGTGATAAGTAAGATGATTCCAATCATTTGCTTCTTTGCAGGATAAATTTGAAAATCTGTTTCTTGTCTCTGATCTGTCGCGGTGTCGCGCTTCGCACACTGATACCGGTCAGATAATCCGGGTTACCGGCTTTATGCTCTTTCTTGAGGGTCCCGAACAGCATCCCGGAGAGTCCCAGGATGCCGGATACGATACCGATGATGAATACCGGATGCAGCTGCTTGAAAATGCTGAAAATGATAATCAAAGCCACCACTAGCATAAAGACGGCAAATTGTCCGGACGATAAACCGAAGAACTTGATCGGCTTGTTAATCTTCCGCATGGTGCGCATAGGCGTTTCCTCCTTAGATAATGAGGAAAGCTACCATGATGACAACTACGGCAATGATCCAC
>OLSL01001556.1_pt1 | contig 20665 bp, 42 predicted proteins | sample 1672511 | NCBI WGS metagenome assembly OLSL01 (sample SAMEA3136694, study PRJEB25190) | human gut metagenome | biome: human gut; feature: human-associated habitat; material: faeces | place: Austria | collected 2013
CTATTACCCGGATGAAATTTGGAGCGGCGACAAGCTCTTTGGCCCCAAGATGGAGGCCGGTCTGCGCCGGATGCAGGCTGACCACAACCTCGGCGTGGATGGCATCCTCGGTGCCGCCAGCTGGAATTTCCTGTTGAAATAAGGGGTAAAATAATCCACTGGAGGGCGCAGAGGACACCGCTACGCCGGCCTCACGCCCGTGCATAAACATCCGCACCTCCACGGCACACCGTGGGAAATGATAGATCAGCACAAAAGAATCCGCAAAAAACTATCCACTATGGCACCATGCCGCGCCACAGAAACAATCCGTGCGGTAGGGCTACCGGAAGACGAGGAAACCTGTGTAATTGACGTGGACATTTTTGGCCGCACCTGCGTACAGACGGCGGCAAAACTACATATCAGCGTAGATGGATTTTACAAATTGCGCCGCCGCGCATACCAAAAACTGGCGGATGCATTCAATTCCTAAAAATAGCCGCGCCCTTTTTGGGTGCGGCTATTTTTCGTTTTTGCACACAATTGGTGTACACTGTAACTACATTATTGCAGAATCAAGGCAGAATCCGGGCAGTTTATTTGCCCGGATTTCTTTTATTATAGAGGCAAGGAGGCGGGAATATGTACGAGCGCTTAATCAAATGCGGGTTTACCGCACAAATGGCGCAGGATATTTGCATTCTGTACGCAGACGATCCCCGGGGGCTTTTAGCGTATGTGGAAATTGCTGAAAGCCTATATAGGGATTGCAATCATGTATAAATATTTTAATCCAAATCCCTGCGGGAAAAACGTGTCCGATTGCACTGTCCGTGCGATCTGTAAGGCCACGGGAAAGGATTGGGGCGAGGTTTATCTCCGGCTGTGCATGCGTGGATACTTGGACGGTGATTTACCCAATGCAAACGCCTGTTGGGGAGCGTATCTGCGGTCCTTAGGCTACCGGAGATACATCATACCGGACACTTGCCCGGACTGTTACACGGTCGGCAGGTTTGCCGATGAGCACCCGCGCGGGACGTATATTCTCGCCCTCTCTGGGCATGTAGTGTGCGTTCAGGACGGGATCATCTATGACAGCTGGAACAGCGAGAACGAAATCCCGCTTTATTTCTGGGACAAAGAAACGGAGGAATGAACATGGCATATCCCTATTTCAACCCCTATTATCCACAGCCGATGCCGGACAACCTCATGCAGATGCGGCAGATGCAGCAGCCACAGATGCAGCCCATGCAGCAGCCTATGTCGCAGACAGGGCAACAGAACCCCATCGCGCAAGGCGGCGTACAGTGGGTAAGCGGAGAGCAGGAGGCAAGAGGTTATCTCATCGCGCCCAACTCTGCCGTAGCGCTGTGGGATTCCACCGCCCCCACCGTTTACCTCAAGCAGGCAGACGCAAGCGGGAAACCGACGCTCAAGATTTATGACCTCGTAGAACGCACAGAAACGGCCCCTAACGCGCCGCAAAAGCCGGGCGTGGAATTTGTCACCCGCAAGGAGTTTGACGCGCTGGCGGCGCTTGTGGGCGAATTGAAGGGCAAGAAGAAGCGCAAGGAGGACGATGACGATGAATAATCCCTTTTTCGGAGCGCTCGGCGGCGGCAACGGCTTTATGCAGATGTTGCAGCAGTTCCAACAGTTTAAGGCGAATTTTCAGGGTAACCCAAAAGCGGAGGTCGACAAGCTTTTGCAATCTGGGGCTATGAGCCAGCAAGAGTTAAACCAACTTCAATCTATGGCAAAACAGTTCGAGCATTTATTCCATTGATCTTATCGTGGCCACGATTTGATAAATAAAATTTATGAAAGGGGAGATAATATGTCTCTTTCCGACGGTGCTCCCATGATGACTATGCCGGTCGCGCCCGCGAACAGCTACGGCGGTGGCATGGGTATGTGGGGCGAAAACTGGATCTGGATTATCGTTCTTTTCCTCTTCGGCTGGGGCCGCAACGGCTGGGGCAACAACGCCGGCAATTCCGGCGGTGTCGTAGACGGCTACGTGCTGACCTCTGATTTTGCCAATGTCGAGCGCAAGATCGACAGCGTAAATCAGGGCCTTTGCGACGGATTTTACCAGCAGGCGCAGCTTGTCAACGGCACCAACATGGCGATGGCAAACGGCTTTGCACAGGCCGAGCTTTCCCGCAGCAACCAGCAGGCGGCGCTTATGCAGCAGCTCAACGCCATGCAGATGCAGGCCGCAGATTGCTGCTGCGAGAATCGCGCGGCTATCGCGCAGGTGCGTTATGACATGGCGGCGCAGGCGTGCGACACGCGCAACACCGTGCAGAACGCCACGCGCGACATCATTGACAACGCTAACAGCAACAGCCGCGCAATCCTCGACTTCCTGACGCAGAGCAAGCTGTCTGACCTCCAGACCGAGAATCAGAATCTGAAGCTGGCGGCATCTCAGGCCGCGCAGAACAACTATCTGATCTCGCAGCTTCGCCCGTGCCCTTCCCCAGCCTACATTACCTGTAACCCGTGGGCGGGCAGCGGTTACGGCGGCTGCGGATGCAATCAGGGCTGCGGCTGCTGACAACTGCATAGCATAGCTTCTCGGCCACCATATCGGTGACGTTACCGAGATGTTCGGCCCCGTGCCGATACTGAAACCAACGCGGCGGGGCAATCGCTCCGCCGCTGTTTTTTGAAAGGAATGATTTTATGGCAGAATACACAAACGCTAACATTGTTGAGGTCGCTGCTGGCCAGAATGTTCCGCTGACCGAAACGGCAGTCAATAGCAAGCCCTGTATCGTGCATCGTGAGGGTGCTGGCATTGTCACGCTGCGCGGTCTCACCAGTCAAAACCGCGCTCTGTTTAGGGTCTCCTATGGCGGCAACATCGCCATTCCAACCGGGGGCACGGTCGAGGCAATCTCGGCGGCACTTGCCATCAACGGAGAGCCGCTGACCAGTGCAACGGCGACTGTCACGCCTGCGGCGGTAGAAAACTACTTTAACATTTATGTTTCCGCACAGGTCTGCGTCCCGAAAGGCTGCTGCCTGACGATCGCAATGGAAAACACCAGCACTCAGGCCGTCAACTTCGCGAACTCGAACCTGACGGTTGAAAGAATCGCGTGAAAGGAGAATGAACATGAATATGAAAGCAATGTATGACCTGCGCGATATGCTGTGCAAGGAACTGGACGAACTGGCGCGCAAGGGCGAACTGGGCGCGGGTGATCTGGAAATCGCCCACAAGCTGGTCTCCACCATCAAAAACATCGACAAGATCGAAATGATGGAGGATGACGGATATTCCCGCGACGGGGACTATTCTCGCCGCTATTCCCGCAGCGATTATGACCGTGATATGTCCAATGCGAGACGCGGCACGCATTATGTGCGCGGCCATTACAGCCGCGCGGATGGCGCGGAGCATATGCGCACCCAGCTAAACGACATGATGCGGGAAACTGATGACGAACGCGTCAGGGATGCCCTGCGCCGCGCTGTCAGCCTTATGGAGAATTAAAGGGGGATTCCCCATGATCGATGAAACCGAGCTGAAACTATGGATCGCACGGCTGGAAACAGAAGAATCAAGCTGGCCCAATTATGAGAAACTGGCGGCGCTCTACATTATCCGTAACGAGCACGGCGGGGAGCAACTGCAGGCGAAAGCGCCCCCAATGCTGTATTCTGCAGAGCCTGCGCCGGCCAAGAGAATAAAACCCTCCGGCAGTGAATTTTTGAAAGCGGTCGGGAATGTAGCGCAGGATAGGGCGTGGGAAGTTATGGACGAGCTTATGGACACACTAAAAATCGTCAATGAGAAAGCTTATAACAGCGTCCTAAAAAAACTAACCTAAATCGCTACTACTAACACGTTACTAACAAAGTTAATCTTGGCAAAAATAAAAAAGTCCGGGAACCCTTGAGATTCCTGGACTTTTTTGGTGGAGACTGCTGGACTCGAACCAGTGACCTCCTGCGTGTGAATTATAATCGTTTCGATTATATAAGCACAAAAGTTAATAAAAATAACAACATTTGTTGCGATTTTGCAACTTTTCGCAGAGCAATTTTGCACGGGCTTGCCTTGGCTCCCGTAGGTAACTAACAAACTACTAACAAATTTTCGCCTTTTTAACGGCCTGCACCAATTCCTCCGCTGACGTATGGACGTATATATTTGCGGTAGTGGAGTAGTTGGCGTGGCCGAGGATCCTCTGTAGCGTCTCCGGAGCAATCCCCGCTTTTCTCGCCCAGCTTGCATAGGTGTGCCGGGTGGAGTGCGGCGTTTTGCGCTGGATTTTTAATTTTTCCAAAAGCGGGTAATAATCCCGGCGGCGGAAGTTTGCTGGGATTTTTTCCCCAGCATAGCCGGATATGAGCAGTGGGCCGGTAGCCTTATTTGCAAAATAGGCAAAGTATGGGATCCCTTCGGGGCGGATTGGGATGATCCTGTTTCGCCCAGCCTCCGTCTTTTCACCGCCGACCACATAATCTTTGTGATAATCTTTAGCCGGTAGGGAAAACAATTCCCCTATGCGCATTCCTGTGTAAATCAGCATGAGGATAATTTTTGCGGTGTCGCTGCCGTCCGCTTCCAGCTTGCTTATTTCAGCATCGGTAAATGTTTCTTTTTCTTTTTTTGTGTTTTCGGGGAGCTGGACGAATTTTGCAAAATTTGTTGTGATGATCTCCTCGCGCATGGCCCATGTGGACATCTGCGTTATGAGTTGCTTATACTTGGACACAGTGCTATGGGATTTATGCATATGGGCATCCAGTACGCCCTGAAAATCCGCCGTTTTTAAGTCCCGGAACTTCCGGTCGTGCAGCGGCGCAAAAATTTTAAATGCGCCGTCATAGCCTTCTATACCGTTTGGCCCTATTTTTTTGTAATGCTCCTCTTTCCAAGCGTCAAACACCTGGGCAAAGGTCATGTTGTACTGCTCCGTTAAATCCTTGCCTGCAAGACGTTCCAGCGCCGCTATAGCATCTTTTTTGGTAGGGTAATATCCTATAATGATTTTTTGCTTTGCAGCCACCCAGGGCCTGCGTCGGCGCCCGGCGAGCTTATACACTGTCCCGGTTCCGTTGGCCCTCCTCATTGCTTTTCCCATTTTTATCCTCCTACCCTATATTTTTATCAGTTTGATGGTGCCTGTAATATCGCAGCGCATTAATCAGCGAAGCAATGATTACACCGACGCCCACCGCAAGCAGAGCAAATAGCATCCAGCCGATTGGTGTAATCTTCCCGTTGCGGATAAGCCCTGTTTGCGGGACGCTTGAGTCAAACGCCAAATATCCAAATATTATGGATACGGCAATTGACAGCGAAAACGCTAGGATATACACCCAAATTTGCAATACGCGCTCCTTTTTTTCGTGCTTTGCCACTGATCCGGTCAGCTGCTCCATGCTGCCCTCCAAGCGCGCAATGCGTAGGGCTGCGCTATGCTTTGCATCTGCATCGGCCATTGCTCTGTGGGCCTCTGCCAGCTGCTCCTCCGTGGTTGGTCTCTTTACGATACCAAAATACTCATCTATAGACACACCGAGGGCGGCGCATATAAGCCCCATTTTGTATAGGCTTGGATCCTTTGACGACGCAGAAAAGTAATTGCTGATCGTGGACGATGACAGATCTGTTAAATCGGCTAAGTCTTGCGTGGTAAGATGCTGGTCCTCTTTTGCATCTCTGCAAATATCCTGCAAAGTTTTTTCCATTTCTTCCCCTCCTGCCTTATTTCGGGCAAACCTCTCCGTTTGTTCTTATCTGCTAATCGTATATTATCCGGTTTATGGATTGACTTGCCAAACAACAAACTGATACTGTGGGCATGCGGCCAAGAGCCAGTGACGGCGATAGGCGGCAAAAAATCCCCACCGTCCGGTGCGGGGGCGGTGGGGACTATATGAAATAATTTTCTATGGCGTTCACTTAATCCCCAATAGCTTGCCGACTTTTCTTTGTCGCCCCGCCTTTGTTGTAGGAATTCCCGTTGCTTTTGCAATCTGGCGTTTTGCGCTGGTAATTCCAAGCGCACGTTTCCAGCTAAAGGAAAGCCCTGGTATTTTAAAGGAAGATTTTTTAGCCATTTCTAATTATGCTCCTTCTTAAAAAATTTTTTGTATTGTTGCCCTAAACTGTGCAACAAATGCCATATTTTGACTATAGGTAGATAAACCGAAAGGAGAAATAATGTGGATTGTAAGCAGAAAAGTATAAAGATGGAAATTGTAAGCTGTGAAACGGGAAATAAATGTGATATAATAAAGAATGCAGAGCATATTGCGTTACTTTCTGAGGCGATTTCTTTGGCGAGTAAAATGACCCGCAATCAGTTTGATAAAATTATGGAGGCGATAAAATGAAAATTTGGGCTATCAGTAAAGAAAACGGCTACGAGCGCGAAATCGGCCTTGAGCTGGACGGCGTTGACCGCGAAACAGCCATCAGTGAGCTTTACAAAATTGCCAGGAATCTTTTTTCCGGTGAACTTGATATGTTTTGGAAAGAGGGAGAGCAGGGCAAGGCGACCTTTTAAAGCTACGCTTTACGCTTGCACTCAATTACGGCTTGCAGCTGGTCGGATACTGCTGCGCGATTTGGGCATTCCCTCACGATTAAACGGCTGAGTTCGTCAACCTTTTCCGCCGCTTCTCCCGTGGCTTTTGCGCGATAAATGCCGACGGCGTTGGTAGCGGACTGAAAGTTTGCGGGAGACGGATACTTTGCATATAAGGAAACGGCGGCAACCATCGCATCAAAATCGGAATCGCAAGCGGCCTCTTTCTCGTGCGCCCATATTGCCCGAAGCTTTTCGATTTCTGCTTTTGCTGTCCGCTTAGAAATGTAGACAGACACTCCGGCGGATGCCAAAACAGAAAAGGCGGAAACGCCGATTTCACCCCACGAAATACTCATAATTAATTCTCCAAAGCCCCGCGGGCGGCTTTAATAAAAATCCGCAGGGTTTCCTTATCCATTTTTTTCAAAAGCTCGACAGCTTCTTTCAAATCTTCATCTTCCATTACGCCCTCGATCTCCGGATCGGGGGCTTTTTTTGCGCCCTCCGGCGGCAGGACGGGCAGTTCATCACCCATCAATGCTTCTACCGTTATGCCAAAATAATCGGCGATTTTTTGCTGCGTTTTAGGGTATGGCAGAGAAATGCCTTTTGTCCAATTTAAGACGCCTTGGTTACTCACGCCAATTATTTTAGCAAATGCGTAAGGGGAAAGCCCGTTTTCCTCCAAACAATAGCAAAAGTTTTGTGCAAATGACATAAAATGAAACCTCAAAACTTGTGTACTTTGCTGCTCAACTCTCTATTGACATTTGCCCAAGTCTTGAGTATAATAAATACCGTGGGTGGGCAATAAAAAGCCGCACCACCCCTGATAGATTGAGCTGGCGTTAGTCAAATGTTGTAGCAAACTTAGAGTAACACTATTGCTCCAATTTGTCAAGCAAATAATCAAATTTGGAGGTGAAAGTATGCCGCTGAAAGAGAACCTTGTTCGTTTGCAGGAGGAACGTGGCGAGACGAACTACCGCCTTGCGAAAGCGATAGGAGTATCTCAAACGTCTGTAAAGAACTGGCGGGACGGTGTTACCCGACCGTTCCCGCGACACGCAAAAGCCATTGCGAAGCACTACGGCGTGAAGGTGGAGGAACTGATGGGGACAGACAAGGAGGAGGCAAGCGAATGATCGAAACCATGACGCTGCACCAGGCATCGAAGTATCTTAGAGATAAAGGCTTGAGCCTTTGTTCTGACACCCTGGCCGACGGCCTGGAGCAAGGTGTGTACCCATTCGGCGTGTGCATCCGCACCGACCGCAGCCGGGTATTTCAGATTTTTAAAAAGAAGCTGGATGCGTGGATTGCAGAGCGGGAGGAGTAAACATGGACGGTTACACATTGACGCTGGTCATCATCGGGGCCGCAACGGTCAGCTATTGGTTTGTGCGGCTGCTGGAGCGGCTGGAGAAATAAGGGAGCTGGTGGAGGCTTGAAGTACTGGAGCAGATGCCGGGCGTGCCGGTACGGAATGACCGGGCCGAACCGGATGTGGGCCTGCAATTACGCAGAGATGGTGGGCAAGTGCAAGCCCCGGCCCCTGTGGGACGAGGAGGAAGAAGAGGATGTATTTGTGCCAGTACTGCGGCGAGGTGTTTGACGAGCCGACGGTGGAGGAGGAACAGGACGTGGGCTACTACGGGCTGAGCTGCCCCCAGTGCGGCGAGGCGCTTGGACCGCTTTCGGAGCTGGAGGCAAGGCCATGCCCCCTTTGCAGCGGGTGGCGCTGGAAGAACGATGTGGCCTGCGGGACGTGCCGGGAGGACACCCGGCGGCGGTTCCGGTGGCTGATGAAGGCGGGCTTCGGGCGGACGGAGATGGAGGTCATCGACCAGATGCTGGAGGGAAACAGCCTGATGGACGTGATCGGAGAGGACAAGAAGGAGGAAAAGGAGAAATGAGCTTGAGTTTATACCATATTGATCAGGCGCTGGAGGCGCTGATCGACCCGGAGACCGGCGAGCTGCTGGACTACGATGCTTTTGAGCAGCTGCAGATGGACAGGGAGCACAAGATTGAGAACATGGTGTGCTGGTCTAAGAGCCTTGATGCAGAGGCGAAAGCCATCCGGGACGAGGAAAAGGAACTGGCGGAGCGCCGCCGCACGATGGAGCGCAAGCGTGACCGGCTGCGGTACTACGTTGACCGGGCATTGGACGGGCATCCTTTCCAGACGGCGAGGTGTTCCGTTACCTACCGCAAAAGCACGGCGGTAGAGATCACCAACATGGAGGAGCTGGTGCAGTGGTGCATGGACAACGGCTATGACGGCAAGGTGACGTATGCCGCGCCCACGGTATCCAAGAGCGACATTGCCCCGTTGCTGAAAGCCGGTGTTGCGGTGGACGGTGCGGAACTTGCCGAGCGGTTGAACATGGGGGTGAAGTGATGGAGAACCTGACTATCTATAATGCGGTGCGAAGCGTGCCTGACAGCGCAAAAAGACAGATCGGTGCAGGCCGTTTGAAGGGCAAGACGGACATCAACCCCATGTGGCGGCTGAAGACCCTGACGGAGCAGTTCGGCCCTTGCGGTATCGGATGGAAGTACGCTATCACGGACAAGCGGCTGGAACAGGGCGCAAACGGTGAGGTGGCCGCGTTTCTGGACATTGACTTGTTTGTGAAGGTGGACGGCGCATGGTCGGAGGCTATACCTGGCACAGGCGGCAGCGCGTTTGTGGCGCGGGAGAAAAGTGGACTGTACACCTCTGACGAGTGCTTCAAGATGGCACTGACGGACGCTATCTCCGTGGCATGCAAAGCACTGGGCTTTGGCGCAGACGTGTACTGGGAGGCAGATAGGAGCAAGTACGACAAGCCTGCACCTGTAACATACCCTAAAGGTACTGTCATCTGTGAGAGCTGCGGTATGCCCATTAAGAGCGTGACGTGCCAGGGCATTTGGTATTCCCCGGATGACATCTCCGACAGGGCGCTGGACAGATACGGCAAGCGGTTGTGCTGGGGCTGCATGAAGGCGGCTAACGCAGTGGAGAAGAACCATGCAGCAGATAACGGTTAACGGGGCGAGGTGGCAGCAGGACAGCGATGGGGCGTGGCTGTGCCTTCGGGTGCAGTCTCCCCGGTCAGCAATGGCTGTGTGCGACGAGATGCAGCCGGACAAGCAGTATGTGGCGCAGATCAAGCGCAAGGGAAGGAGCCTTGACGCAAACGCTTATGCGTGGGTGCTGCTGGATAAACTGGCGGCACACTATGGGATTCCGAGGAATGATGTGTACCGGGAAGAAATCAGGATCATCGGCGGTGTGAGCGATGTTGTGTGCATGGTATCAAAGGCGGCGGACGAGTTCTGCCGCAGATGGGAGGCGAAAGGAATCGGCTGGATGGCGGAACAAGGGCCAAGCAAAATTCCTGGCTGCGTGAACGTGGCGGTTTGGTACGGCTCCAGCACCTACGACACAGAGCAGATGTCACGGCTGATTGACCAGATCGTTGCCGATTGCCGAGAAGCTGGAATCGAGACTATGACACCGCAGGAGTTGGATGCGCTAAAATCCCGCTGGGGCGAAGCTCAACCGCTGGGAGGTGATAAAGGTGACTGATGAAAGGCGGTGTTTCCTGTGCGGCAGAAATGGCGCAAGTGACCCGCTGGAGCGGCACCACATCTTCGGCGGTGCGTACCGAAACAAGAGCGAGAAATACGGCCTTGTGGTGTATCTCTGCGGCGAACGATGCCACAGGAACGGTGGAAACGCTGTACACCGAAACGGGAATCAAATGCGTCTGCTTCGCCGATACGGTCAGTTAAAGGCCATGCAGGAACAGAGATGGACAGAAGATGACTTCCGCCGTGAATTTGGAAAAAGCTATTTGTAAGGAGGAAAACGATGGTAAACAGAATGATTTTGCAGGGGCGGCTTTGCTCTGACCCCGAATTGCGCCGCACCAACAGCGGAACAGCAGTGTGCAGTTTCCGGGTGGCGTGGAGCGAGAAGGTAAAGGACAGAGAAACGAAGCTGTTTCTCCCATGCGTGGCATGGCAGAGCACGGCAGAGATGATTTGCAAGCACTTTTCTAAGGGCAAGGAGATCATCGTGGAGGGCAAACTTTCCAGCCGGGAATACGAGGATAACAGCGGCAACAAGCGCACGGTGGTGGAGCTGACGGCGGACCGGGTACATTTCTGCGGCAGCAAGGACAGCGCACCACAGAAGCCCGCACAGACATTCGAGGAGATTTCCGAGGACGACGGCGATTTGCCGTTTTAAGGCGGTGCGCCGATGCCGAACAGAATCATACGCGAGAGCATCTGCACCAGCGACAGCATAGATGGGCTTTCGTGGTTCGAGGAGGTATTGTTCTATCGGCTGATTGTTTCTTGCGATGATTTCGGACGCTATGACGGACGGGCCGCAATTATCAAAAACAGGCTATTCCCTTTGAAAGAAAATCTTACTCTGAAAACTGTAGAAAACGCCCTTCATGGACTGGCGAGTGCTGGATTGGTTGCCCTTTATACTTCACAGGGCAAGCGCTTCCTCTACCTACCAACATGGGGTAAGTATCAGAACCAGAGAGCAAAGGAAAGCAAATATCCTGAGCCTGTAGAGCCTACGCAAGCAGATGAAATCATTTGCAAACAAATGAATGCAGATGTTCCCGTATTCGAGAATCGAGAATCGGGAATCGATATACGAGAATCGAGAAGCGAGAATAATGCGCGCAAAGCGCGCTTCTCTCCCCCATCTTTGGCGGAAGTACAAGCTTATATTTCCGAGCATGGAGCTTGTGTGGATGCACAGCGGTTTATTGACTTCTACGCATCAAAAGACTGGATGGTTGGGAAAAATCGCATGAAGGACTGGAAGGCCGCCGTCAGAACATGGGAGCAGCGCAGAAAGGAGGAAAACGGTGAACAGCCAACAAAGCAAGAATACCATGTCGGGACATGGCTGTGACATTTGCGGCGGGCTTGGCTACACCGTCCGGCGCACGGAAAGCGGCGAACTGGTGAGCAGAACCTGCAAATGTGAGATCATTCGTCGGAATAGGCTTCGCATGGAGCGTTCCGGACTTCTGGGACTGCTGGATAGCTGCACCTTTGAGTCGTTCCAAACTCAGGAGTATTGGCAACAGGCCGCAAAGCAGGCGGCGGAGAAGTATTTGACCGACTGGAAGGGCAAGTGGTTTTTCATCGGCGGCTCTCCCGGCACTGGGAAAACCCACCTGTGTACGGCGATTTGCGCCAAGCTGATGGACGGCGGAATCCCTGTCCGGTATGTGCAATGGCGGGGAGATATTCCGGCAATCAAGGCAAAGGTAAACGATGCCGAAGCATACGCCGAAGCCATGCAGCCGCTGAAAACCGTCCGTGCGCTGTATATCGACGATTTTCTCAAGGGGAGCGTAACGGATGCCGACAAAAACATCGCCTTTGACCTGCTGAATGCCCGGTACATTGACCCGGATGCAATCACGATCATCTCCACGGAGTTGACCATTGACCGCATTTTGAGCTGGGATGAAGCAATCGGCAGCAGAATCAACCAGAGGGCAAGGGATTATATGCTGAACATCGGCAAAAAGAAGAATTGGAGGCTGCAATGACCAAACGGGAGGAACGGAGATGAAGCACCTCGGCGATATTACGAAAATCAACGGCGCAGAAATTGAAATCGTGGATGTTATCACGGGCGGATCGCCGTGTCAGGATTTGAGCATTGCGGGAAAACGCACCGGATTGGCCGGCGCAAGGAGCGGATTGTTCATGGAGCAGGTCCGCATCGTAAAGGAGATGAGAGAGCATGACAGAAAGAGCGGACGGACAGGTGACATGGTCAGACCTCGGTTTATGGTCTGGGAAAACGTGCCAGGAGCCTTCAGCAGCAACAAAGGGCGAGACTTCGCGGCAGTCCTCGAAGAGATCATCCGCATCGCAGAGCCGGAAGCCCCCGATATTGAAGTACCTGAAAAAGGATGGCCAACTTGGGGTGGCTACCACGATGAAGTGGGAGGACGATGGAGCGTGGCTTGGCGAGTGCATGACGCGCAATACTGGGGAGTCCCCCAACGCCGCCGTCGGATCTCGGTTGTCGCAGATTTTGGAGGCGACACCGCAGGAGAAATACTCTTTGAGCGCAAAAGCGTGTCAAGGCATCCTGCGGAGAGCGGAACGGCGTGGGAAAGACTTGCCGGAAACGCTGAAAGCGGTGCTTCTTATGCAGTCCGGGTCAGGAGGCTGTGACGGAGGAGGAAAAGGCGCTTTAGTGCAGGAGGACAAGAGCGGGACGCTGGGCACCGGCAACGACCAGACGATTTCCTGCTTGCAGGGAAACGGCATCGACCGACCGGCGGTTTGCGCCGGGTTTAAGCTGGGGAACAGCGAACAGGCCCGGAGCATCGGATACGCCGAAGAGCAATCGACCACGTTGAACGCAGAGTGTGGGGGGAATAAACCGGCGGTGATGTGCCTGAACGATCAAGGCGGGAATGTGATGGGCGTGAGCCATGATGTTTCCGGCACGCTGAGAGCACAGGAGCATGGACACCAGCCAGCGGTCATCGCTTTTGCGCAAAATCAGCGCGAAGAGGTTCGCAACGTGGGGGATAAGGCAGTGGCGCTTGCTGCGGAGGTCGGTATGCACTGCCAGACGTTTGTGGCGCTGGATATGTCGCACGCTTGCGATGTCATTCGGGACTGCGGAGAGATCGCTCCGAGTTTGCAAGCCCGTATGGGAACAGGCGGCAATCAAGTGCCGCTGACGTATCAAGATGTGACAGGTACGCTTTCTCCCGGCGCTCATGCCGGAAGCTACAATGGGCAGGACGCGTACAACGATATGCTGGTGTGCGGGGCAACACCGGATGTGGCACACGCACTGCGGGCAAAGGCTTCCTGTGCGTACCGGGAGGACGCAGAGACATACCCCGTGCAGAACATGGTGGTTCGCCGTCTGACCCCGATGGAGTGCGAACGGCTGCAAGGCTACCCGGACGGGTGGACGGACATCGGCGAGTGGATGGATAGCAAGGGCAAACGTCACAAGGATGCGGACAGCCCCCGGTACAAGGCACTGGGCAACTCCATCGCCCTGCCATTCTGGGACTTCCTGGCAAAGCGTATCAGTGCACAATATCTTCGTCCTGTTACGATGGGCAGCTTGTTTGACGGCATCGGAGGCTTTCCGCTGGTGTTTGAGCGGCACAACGGCAAGGGCACGGCGCGCTGGGCAAGCGAGATCGAGGAATTCCCCATTGCCGTAACAAAATTGAGATTTGGGGAGGATTGACATGACCACATTACGCATGATTCCCGGCATTACATACTCCCGGAAAAACCTTGAAGCATTGACCGGGATGCCGGACAGAGAGAACCGGCGAATGATCCGGGCCCAGCGGCGGCAGGGGGTGCCCATTGTGGCGCTGAAGGACGGCGGATACCGCCTTGCCGAGACCTACGAGGACAAGAAGGCGCTGCTGGACATGTACCGCAAGCGGGCTCTGGACGAGCTGGCCACATACAGCATGCTTGCAAAGGCCATGCAGGTGCCTGGTCAGATGACCGTGGAGGAGCTGCTGGACGGATTGGCGGTGTGAGGTAGTTGTATGAACATTGGACTTATCGACGTTGACGGGCACAATTTCCCGAACCTTGCTTTGATGCGGCTGGCCGCATATCACAAATCTCGGGGAGACAGCGTGGAATGGTGGGATGGTTTTACGCACTATGATCGGGTATACAAAAGCAAGGTATTCACATTTTCCCCGGACGAGGAAACATGCATCAATGCTGACGAGATCATCTCGGGCGGGACGGGATACAAGGATTATGGACACCTGCCGGACGAGATCGAACGGACATTCCCGGATTACTCACTGTACCCCGCATGGAAACCGGCGATAGGGTTTTTAACGCGCGGGTGCATTCGAAACTGCCCGTGGTGTATCGTGCCGAAAAAAGAGGGGCATATCCGTCCTGCTGCTACATGGGAAGAAGTGAAACGACAGGATAGCCGCGACATCGTGTTTATGGACAACAATGTGCTTGCGTCCGGCCACGGATTAGAGCAGATCGACCGCATGGGGCGCGAAAATGTGCGGGTAGATTTTAACCAAGGTTTGGATGCAAGGCTCATTACGCCGGAAACGGCGAAACTGCTTGCAAAACTGAAATGGATACGATTTGTGCGCATGAGCTGCGACACATCCGCCATGCTGCCAGTGATAGAGCAAGCGGTTTCGTATCTCAAAGAGGCTGGCGTAGCCCTGTGGCGGCTATGGTGCTATGTGCTGGTGCAAGATGTAGAAGAATCAAAACGCCGCATTTTAGCACTGCGGGAAATGGGAGTTGAGCCATTTGCACAGCCGTATAGGGACTATAACGGCGGAGAACCTACAGCGGAGCAAAAACGGCTTGCAAGGTGGGTAAACAGCAAAGCTGCTTTTAATAGCTGCACATTTGTTGATTTTGAGAGGGGACGGAAATGACAATCTACATGCGCGTAATCCGGGACAAGTACGAGCTACCGGAGGCGGTGACTGATTCCATCATTGAGCTTGCCAATATGTGCCATATTAACTGGCGCTCTATCTACAAGGCAGTATACAACAGCGGCAGACGGTACAAAGGACGGCCCGGCTATGTGGCGGTGTCCATCGAGGAGGGAGACGATGATTGAGATCACGGTGCCGCTGGCACCAATCACAAAGAAAAACTCTATGCGGATCATGCATAGCAGCAAAACGGGGAGGCCGTTTATTATGCCGTCCCAGAAGTATATGGACTACGAGGCGGAAGCTGTATGGCACTGCAAAAGGGCCAGAGTGCAGCGTCCCATTGAGGAGCCTGTGGAGGTCAAATGCCTGTTTTATATGCCTACCCGGCGGCGAGTGGATCTGACCAACCTGCTGGAATCCATCGATGATGTGCTGGTAAGGGCCGGTGTGCTCAAGGACGACCACAGCGGCATTATCGTAAGCCATGACGGGAGCCGGGTGCTGTACGACAAGAAGAACCCCCGCACGGAGGTGTGCATAGCAGACTATGAATGATTTTGATTACGACATCGTGCAGAAAAAGCGCGTTGCAAGAGGCGCATTTGCCCATGTAAACCGTAAGCGTGGGAAATGCAGATTGCCCAGTGACTATCTCACTGCGGCGCAGAAAAAGGAGATGAACGGAGCGGTGAAAACTTACAACATCACGCGGCCTATGCCGTTGGATGAATTCAAGGGAATGCCGGACGATCTGAAGCGGGAGTATTTCCGCAATATGCAGTCTTGCGGCGGTGCGGCTACATACCTTGCGGAAGAAATGGGCGTATGCGCGGCAACCATCCGGGAGAGCGCAGAAAAGCTGGGTGTGCCGTTTGTCAGAGGAATCCGTGCGCCGGGGCTGTGGAACAAGAAACTGGCCGAGTGGAGTGTCGGCAGTGCCCCTGAGGAAGAAATTGTGCAGGAACCCGCCGAACAGCTGCCCCTCCCGCAGAGCGGAGCGGAATTGATGCACGCACGGCTGACCATACGGGGAGGCCGGGAAAGCGTTTTGCAAAATCTACGCCTGCTTATGCCGGATGAATGTGAAGTCACGGTTGAGTGGTGAGAGAAGGAGAAAACTTGTGAAGGAGCATATTACCACTGGAGGGAAAACGCTTTGCTGGACTTGTAGAAAAGCGTATGGAGGATGCTCATGGACAGAAGTAGACTACACAAAAAAGGGCTGGCCTATACGCTTTGAGCCGGTAAAGGGATGGAATGCAATTCCGACCAAAAATGAAAAATACACATCGTTTTTAGTGGTAAGTTGCCCAGAGTACGATCCTGATGATAGAAAGGAGGATACACATGACGGCAGATTTTGCGGGTATGGGGAAGCGCCTGCGGGAGGCGAGGGAGAAGGAACTTATGTCGCAGAATGATTTGGCTTTGGAATCTGGTGTAGCACCATCGACAATCAGCTATATTGAGTGTGGACACAGCACCGCATCGGTGTGGGTGCTGGCACATATCTGTGATGCGCTTGGGGTATCTATGCAATGGATGGTATACGGGAGAGGAAGAAAATGAGCAGAAAGAGCATATTTACAGTTGCCGGAGGTGCGGTCCTTGGTCTGCTGATTGCCGCCGGGATATTGTGGGGGGAGCTGATTGCCGCCGAAGCAGAATATGCGGTGGAGCAAGAGCCTGATTTGCCTCCGGTGGCGGAAGCAATCCGCCAAGAAACGCCACAGGAAGCCGCCTACACGAACGAAAGCACCATGACCGTGACAGCATACTGCCCCTGTGAAAAATGCTGTGGAGCGTATTCAAACGGCTATACAGCCACAGGAGTGAAAGCAACACAGGGCGTGACCATCGCTACCGACCCCGATGTGATACCGTTGGGGACAGAGGTTGAGATCGATGGGCATATCTACATAGCGCAGGATGTGGGCGGAGCAATCAGCGGAAACCGCATTGACCTGTACTTTGATAGCCACGAGGACGCACTCCAATGGGGTGTTCGGGAAAAGACTGTGAGGTGGAACGATGGAAAGACTGACATTTGATGGGAACTTCTGCGACATTGCGCAGTGCCGGGAGCTGCCTTGCCAACACGGCGGGAACTGCTCACAAAAGCAAGTGTGGGAGCGGCTGAAAGCCTATGAGGACACGGGGCTTGAACCTCGGGAGGTGTCTGCGATTGTTAAAGAGTGGAGCGACCTTTGCACTATCGTAGGAGAGTGTGGCGGCATCGACCGCCTGCGGGAGCTGGCCGATGCCGGCAGGGACGGGCGGCTGGTGGTGCTGCCATTTACCAGTGGACGCACTTTGCTATCCAAGGAAAACATCGACAGTCCGCGACTTATGAAGGATGTAGAGCTTGCAATTCGCTATTGCAGCAGTTGCGGAATTGTGTTTCACATGGGTTACAATGTGTTCTGTGATCTGGTGAAACATGGGAGAATTACTGCGGTAAGCGAGGAGGCGGAGAAAGTATTGGAGGCGATGAAGAAATGAGTAAGGCTGTCATGCTGAGCGTCCGCCCGAAGTGGTGCGAAAAGATTGCCAGAGGTGAAAAGACGATTGAGGTGCGTAAGACGCGGCCAAAGCTGGATACGCCGTTTAGATGCTATATCTACTGCACGCAGAGCGGTGTTTCGCTCGGTGCGTGGGGAAAGCACGGCAAAGTCATCGGGGAGTTTACCTGTGACCGGATATTTCCCATCAATGTTTTCGACAATGGTGGCATTCAGAACTGGTTTTTCGAGCACATGGAGCGATCTTGTCTTACATACGAGGGGCTTGCTGACTACATCGGCAACGGGAGAACCGGACACGGCTGGCATATCTCCAACCTGAAAATCTACGATAAGCCGCGAGAGTTACGAGAGTTCAAGAAAAACAACCGCGACTGTTTTTATGCTGATCTTGGGCTTGCAAAAAGAGACTGCCCTGATTGCAAAAATTCAGGATGCTTTTTAGAGCGCCCGCCCCAAAGCTGGTGCTATGTGGAGGCGATGAAGGATGAATATTGAAAAGAAAAAGGATGAACTGCTTGCGGTTCTTGCAGAATTGGATGCCGAAATCAAAACCCTAAGTGATCGCATCGCAAAAGCGCGTGAGGACTTGGCGAACGTTTACACGATGGACGATGCGAAACGATTTGACGAGAACTGTGACCTTGAGAAGGGCCTAAAGCACATTCAACTGTTTTAGGAGTGCTGACAATGGATGAACCTAAAAAGCCTTTTTACCGCGACAAGAAATGGAAACTTGGCAGAAGTTGCGGCTGGTGGCATATACCGTACTGCCCGCATTGCAAGCGGAAGTTGGGGCTGATGGCCGAAGAGCAGAAAGCTGAAAAATGCCCGATGTGCGGCAAACCGTTAGAATAGGATGGTGCTGAAAATGGATGAATACATCGACAGGAGAACGTTTAAGGAAAGCGTCGAGGAGCGTTATTGCAAGCCGTGCAAGGCGGAGGGAAAAGACCACAACGGATGCTGGTGTCGTGCTTGTTGGGTTGACGATATGATCGATGAGGTAGATTGTTTCCAGCCCGCTGATGTGGCCCCGGTGGTGCGGTGCAAGGAGTGCAAGCATTACGAGCCAGAGGAATACGAGTTCGGATGCGTTTTCGCCGGAGGATTATCGTATGTAAAAGCTGACGATTATTGCAGCTACGGAGAAGGGAAGGACTATGATTAAAGACAGCGGAGAAAGAACAAAGTTTCCAAGCGGAGCACTCCGGGATATGCACACGGGCAAGGGACGGATGGATTTGCTCCCTTGGTTGGCTATTATGGAAGTGTCGAAGCACTGCGAGGCGGGTGCTTTGAAATACGGGGAGCATAATGTCGATAAAGGAATCCCAACCCACAGTCTGTTAGATTCCGCCATTCGCCACGCAGCAAAATATTTGGCGGGCTATGTAGACGAGCCGCACCTTGTAGCTGCAGCGTGGAACCTACTGTGGGCGATCGAGATGGAGATTGTCCATCCTGAATGCGTGGACACTCCGTGGAGGGCAGCCGATGGCGAATAAAGACGCAATGCTGGAAGCCTTGGAGGAAATCGAGAACGGTATGTGCCGCATTAAGGAGCGACGGAGCATTTGGCAGAATAGCCTTGTATATGCACTCTGCCAAGCTGTGCGGCTGCTTCTGATGGACAAGATCAAGGAGGGACGGAAATGAGAATTGACGGCAAAACCCTGCCCAACAACCCCATGAAAGCGTACCAGCAGGGAAAGCTGATAGGGACAAAGCAGAATATGGATTTGGTATCCGAAGTGCTGCTTACAAAGTTTGGATTCCATGTGCTGGAGGAAACGCCGGACAGCCACGACACCATGAGCATTGAGTATCTGCAAAAGTGCCTTGTGAAGCTGGTGAATGCAAAGAACAGCGGCTATGTGACCAAGAAAGACATTGCGGACGCTCTGCGGATCGACTACAAACTAATCAACAACGCAGAGTGAGGAGGCGGTCATGAGTCGAAAACAAAAACTGCCGTATGATGTGCGGCTTGAGTGCATCGCCTATGTCAGAGGTTATCCCCGGAGAGTACAGGCATACAACGATGCGCGGAGCGAGATACTGAGCGGCGGAAGCAGTGCAACAGAGGGTATGCCCCGATCACCCAGCATTGGTAGACCGGCAGAGAGCAAGGCGGAGCAGCTTGCCGCCATAGAAAACTGGCCGGAAACCAAGAAAATGCGGGCTGTAGAATACGCCATAGACCGCTGCGGGCTGGATTTGGAGAGCGAGAGCGTCCGAAAGCAGCTTACACAGGGGATCATGCGCAACTGTCAGGGCAAGCACAAGTATTCTCGAAGTAGGATCATCGTGCCGGGGATAAGCGAGCGGACATTCAGCAGGAGAAAAGAGCAGTTTTTGCTTGACATAGCCATATATTGTGGTTTTGCAGAGAAAGTTGGCACAAATTCCACCTAATGATGTGCTACAATAGGTACAGTGGATGATAAGGCATAGCCATCCACCCGTCTTTCCACTCAACCCGTTTCCTCCATCTTATGCGCCGCCGGTATTGGGCGCACCTTCGGGCACCGAAAGGTCATACCGGCACAAACAGCCTGTAGGGAAACCTATGGGCTGTTGTTATATGCAGGCGTAGCTCAGCCGGATAGAGCGGAGCAAGGCAAATGTCGGGTTTCTGTCGCAGGTTCGAATCCTGTCGCCTGCACAAGAGGCCGGGTAGCGCCCGGACACTGTGAGACCGTTCGTCGTGGCTCACATGGAAATGACAATGCTCGCTGAAAACTGCGCGTGAGGATGCGTCCTCCTTGCCATGACCGAACAGCGGCGCTTGAGATGCTTGCGGGGCCTCAAGCGGGCATGAGCGTGTGACAATCTAAGCGGGAAGACGGCCAATATGCGGCATAGGTGCCCCGTAAGGGGAGACCACAGCGAGTGACGGGGACTTTCCCTGAAGCGCTAAAGCAGGGCGGGACTGCAATGCCGCACCAACCACACAAGCGGGCGAGGAAGCGCAAGAAGTTAAGTACACACAAGCTGTGGCCACAGCGGCGGACAGTTAATCCGCAAAAACAGTGTGCGGCTGATGAAAAGGCGCAGCGCGGTGTGACCCAGCTTGGTGGAGACGGTGACGCCCAGGCGGCTCATGCCCTGTCTGTTC
>OLSL01001567.1_pt1 | contig 20591 bp, 19 predicted proteins | sample 1672511 | NCBI WGS metagenome assembly OLSL01 (sample SAMEA3136694, study PRJEB25190) | human gut metagenome | biome: human gut; feature: human-associated habitat; material: faeces | place: Austria | collected 2013
AAAAGTTGATTATTCCCACTTTATGAATATCACAGCTAAAGTTGCTTTGAGAATGTTTCAAAACTCTTTGACCATGCCGCACATAATGGTTCCAATTATCTGAATGGACACTGCTTTGTAAGTATTATGCTTTGCACACCTGTATGGAAGAATGACAGGGCATCTTATCTTTCACTTCCTCTTGGATATCGCATGTGGCAGAAAAAAGAATCAAAGCTGGAACTTGCTGCATCCATGATCCGTCAGGTCATGCCTGAATTTCAGGAGAAAAAGCAGGTTATTATCCTCTGTGACAGCTGGTACACAAAGCGAAATCTGGTTTCAATCGTTGATGAATACCTGAATCTGGATCTTATCGGCAATGCCAGGATTGATTCTGTCATGTATGCTCCTGCACATACCGGCCGCAGAGGACGTCCCGCCAAACATGGGAAGAGACTTTCTGTTGAAACAGATTTTGCTTTTTCCAATGAAAAGATCGGAGATTACTATATCGGAGCACACCGTGTGATCACCAACCTTTTTGGATGTCGGGAAATTCAGGCTTATGTGACCGCTACTGAAAAAGAACACGGTACAAAACGCCTGTTTTTCAGCACCATTTTCCCGGAAGACTTGCAGATTTTCTGTGCCTGACAGGAAAAAGAACCATTAAACCAGACAGGAAGTGACAGGATGAAATATATTCCGCTGTTTTTGTACTCGTTCCGGTGGAACATAATACCGATATCGGCATTAGGAATATTGAAACAAGCTACTATGAACAGAAAACGTTCTGGTCTTTTTGTAACTATATGGTGCGAAGCTGCAAAGGGATTGAAATGCTTGTCAATCTGATTAACATCAGTTACTGTGCCATGAAGATTCTGCCCTATCAGAACGAACATTTTTCTGAGTATCGTACAAAAAGCGTACAGGAGTTTCGTTTTGAATTAAGTCAGGGCATTCGCAGTCAGATATTTTTTGCCACTTTCGTGAAAAATATCGAAACACATATAAAATCAAATGCTATGACAAAGGCCTTAAAACAGCTGATTCATCAACAAGTCTATCATTTATAAAGTTGTAAACTGGTGTATTGTTATTAGTTATTCTTTAAACTCCTGTTGAAACATTTTTGATATCTCTTCTCCAGATATAGATTCCATATCTGGTTCGATCCCTACTTGTTCTAATTCCTTGTTAGTAATTATTGTCAACACAACATCCCATTTAATTCTCTTCATATGCTTTTTTTACCGGTGCTGACCCTGCTACCTACGTGTCCAATAAAAATGCCACTGTCCCTGTCCCGTGTGGCTCTTCACCCACGTCCAAGCTACCAATACACCAATCCATCCTCCCATCGTATTACCAAACACATCATCGAACTCCGCGATACCAAGTCCTGTAATATACTGGGTCAATTCAATCGCCACAGACATTACAAAAGGAATCAGCAACACCCACTTCTTCTGGAATATCCTGTACAGTCCTGTCCCCAATGGAACAAAAAGCCAAATGTTATTGATCACGCCTACCCTGATGGACTGCTCCTTCAAGAAATTTCCAGCATAAGAAAACAATACAAATTTCGTTCTCGCATTCCCTGTCTCCCGGAACATCAGTGTTTCATAAAGAATAAATTCTACATAAGCACATGTCAAAAGAATACTCCATCCTTTCGGCAGCACCAACATTACAAAGCAGAGCACACATCCGAATACTACCACCATAAATGGAAATCCGTTCAGGATATTATCCACACACAGCATAACATTACCGTTTTTATCCATCAGTAGTGTGATTTTCCCATTATGCCTGATTCCGTACTGCCCCTTTGAAAGAGCCACAGGATTTCCAGCATTATCAAAATACATATCGGTATCAACCGTACCGTCACGATAATAGGTGTATTTCCGGATGGCGTATCCTGCACTGTTCGTTACAGCATTCCCGTCTGCATCAGCATACATGATCTGACTGATTCTGCCATTTTCATCCCGTTCATACAACTGTCCGTATTCGCCAAATGAAGATTTTGTTGGATTTCCTTGTTCGTCAAAGTAAAACTCTCCTGTTATAGTTCCAGCTGCATCACGCTTGTACTCTTTTATTGCATACCCAGATGAACAAAGTACTGGTTGACCATTCTTGTCAAGATAAGTTACCCTGTTATTCCAACCGTTGTTATCATAATCCCAGTGCATTCCATAGTATCCAGCGTACTGAGTGGGCTGCATATCCAAATCATAATAATAATCATCTATAGCTCGTCCATCATCGTCTAAAATTCTTACTATGATGGAATACGTAGTCAACGACATCTCATTTCCCTGTGAATCCAGATACTTAATAATTACTTCGTGATCACCATATTCATACTTTACTCCATAATAACTATCATACAATTTTACTGGATTCCCATCGGCATCAAAATATCGTTCTTCTGTTGTCTTCCCTTCGCTATTCCTGACAGTCTTTCTCACGGCATATCCTCTGTCAATCGCAAAGGTCGTTTTTTCTTCTGCATTTACAAATGTATATGTTGTTATACTGCTATCTGCTGTTGAATCTTTTTCTGTTTTTTCCTCAAGTTTCAACTCTGCTGAAGTAAGGCCGGCATCGTGATTCTTACCACTATCAGGCCAAATAGCTATAATTGAAATGAACGTAAAAAGCACAAGAAAAAAAAATATAAAACATTGTGTCGTATTCTTCAAAGCATCTTACCTTATACCAAACCATAGGGACAGTAATTAAGCCACATACCCAATAAAAGTGCCACTATCCCTGTCCCCTTCGTCACTCTGAAACTCATCCTCATGGCAATAGAATTGGCTCATCCACTCGCCTCCAATAATTATACTCGTGAGTTAGTAACTCATAAGTTACTTTCTTGCAAGTATAATAAATCAGGGAATCGCCATTTTATTTCCCAAAATATGTTAAATAATTTCTTAGCTACTTATATCCTCTCTCTTTTCCAATTCACTTTTTCTTTAATTATAGTTGCTGGATTTCCACCAATCACAATATTTGATTCATAAAACTGCCGGGTAACCACCGAACATGCCCCCAAAATACTATTATCTGATATTCTTACGCCTTTACCAATAAAAACATCTTGCCCAACCCAAACATGATTTCCAATCCAAATATTTTTACTAGGATTAATTCGTGTTCCCTCTAAATTCACTATGGTATGTGAGTCTCCGCTTCTTATTCTTATATTGCTTGAAAACATACAATCACTACCTATCATCACACTTGTCCCTTCAATACAAGCAATTTCTGTTTTTCCATGGATGGTAGTTCCCGCCCCAAGTGCAACTTCATTATTATTATCTTCTATCCAAATTGTCATATCACTTAATACACATCCTACACCAATGGTAACTTTATTGTCATTTCCAAAAAAGCGGAAAGTGCAACGATTAAAAACACAATTATCCTCAATTATAATAGAGTTATTTTCTCCACTATCATATATTATTGTCTTTCTACTTTTCCCCCCCACACCAATTTACAGAATTAGAATGTCTAATGCTTTTAGGAAACATTGTTCTAAGCCGTCTTTTAATTTTTTTTAATATGCTCATTTTTATACTCTACCTTTCTATGAAGCACTTTACCTGGCACTAAGCATGTAGAACATTTTAATTGTCACACATTTTGGGTCATACTCATTGTTATTCAGTAACAGTGTAAAAATACTTCGAAATAATAGCATAAAGCATCGTTTCATAATTTATAGAGTTTACGTATTTTGCACTCTTGTATTAGTTAAAATACACTGATTTCCGCAAAACTCAGCTTCATCCCAGCCTTGTTTCTTTGCCTCATTACAGAACCAATCTTGAACTTTTTTAGTTACTCTTTGCATTTTGTCTTTCTAATCACTTTTGCCCTACACCGATTCCCCAAACGTATCCGGTTTTCCCGGATCAAACACCTCATTGCATGTCATAACCGTCACAAGATCTTCTGTCTCGCTAAGATTAATAATATTGTGAGTCCATCCCGGTATCATATAAATCGCCTCAATTTTATCACCTGAAACTTCAAAAGATACCTTCTCTCCGGTATTAATATTTCGTTCTTCAATCAAACCATGACCATGAACTACAATAAACTGTTCCCATTTACTGTTATGCCAATGCTGACCTTTGGTAATACCGGGCTTGCTGATGTTAATACTTACCTGGCCGCAGTCTTTGGTATGCACAAGCTCGGTAAAGGAGCCGCGGTTGTCGCAATTCATCTTCATAGCGTATTTAAATTTATCTGTTGGAAGATAAGTCAAATATAAGGAAAAGAGCTTTTTGGCGAAGCTTCCTTCTGGCATCTTAGGCATCAGCAGGGTGATAGGCTGCTCCTTAAACTGCTGCAAAAGATCAACAATCTCACCAAGAGTAGCTTTATGAGTTATCGGAACACAACAGTAACGACCATCTTCTTTTAAAACAGTTTCCACACCATCGAACTCACAGTGCTGTTCTTTTCCTTCCAGAAGATCAAACATGCCTTCCACAAGATCATCAATGTAAAGGACTTCCAGCTCTGTGCTTCTGTCATTTACAGTAAATTCTTCGTCATTGGCCACTGCCCAGCAGAAGGTAGAAATGGCACTATTGTATTTCGGACGGCTATGGCCCATAAGGTTAACAAAGCGGTATACATAAACCTTTGCTCCTGTTTCTTCCCCATACTGGAAGAAAAGTTCCTCTCCGGCTTTCTTGCTGCGGCCATATTCGGAATTGCCGAAACGTCCGGCGAGAGTAGCCTGGACAGAGGACGAAAGCATAATGGATGCTTTATTATTATATTTTTTCAAAGTATCCAGCAGCTGAGATGCAAAGCCGAAATTTCCTTTCATGAAATCTTCCGGATTCTCAGGTCTGTTGACTCCTGCAAGGTTGAAAACAAAATCAGCTTTCTGACAATATTCATCCAGTTCTTCTGAAGTTGAGTCAATGTCATACTCATAGATCTCATCAATTTTGATTGCAGGCCTTGTTCTGTTCTTGTTATCACGGATGTTTTTCAGATTGTTAACCAAAGCTGTTCCTACCATGCCTTTGGCACCTGTCACTAAAATATTCATTTTAATCCTCCAAAGAAATAACTATATTATTTCTGATCTTTTCTCCAGACCATCTTATTTACTACATTTACATATCCCTGAATGATCCTTACAACCTTCATGGACACTGTCTCATCTGTATAATCCAGGCAAGGTTTTCCAAGGATTCCCTTTTCCTTCATATCAATGGCCATGGAAGTAGCCTGCAGCAATTCATTTGTAGTAATACCTGCAAGAATAAAGTTTCCCGCTTCCAAAGCTTCCGGTCTCTCAGTGGAGGTGCGGATACAAACCGCCGCAATAGGATGTCCGATGGAAAGATAGAAAGAGGACTCCTCGGGCAGTGTACCGGAATCTGATACAATTGCCAGGGCATTCATCTGCAGCTTATTATAATCGTTAAAGCCTAAAGGCTCGTTAACGCGCACACGAGGATCCAGCTTAAATCCGCTCTTTTCCAGTCGATTCTTAGAACGAGGATGGCAAGAATACAGAATCGGCATATCGTATTTCTCGGCAAGCGCATTGATTGCTGTGAAAAGACTGGTAAAGTTCTTCTCTGTGTCAATATTTTCCTCACGATGAGCAGATAAAAGAATATATTTATTCGGCTCCAGACCCAAACGCTCCAGAACATCAGATGCCTCAATCTTGTCCAGATTTCCGCGAAGAACCTCCGCCATAGGGGAACCTGTTACATAAGTTCTCTCTTTTGGCATTCCCATTTCGTGAAGATATTTTCTTGCAGGCTCTGAATACGGCAGATTCACATCAGAAATCACATCCACGATTCGACGGTTTGTTTCCTCTGGAAGGCACTCATCCTTGCAGCGATTGCCCGCTTCCATATGGAAAATGGGAATATGCAGTCTCTTGGCAGAAATGGCTGACAGGCAGGAATTCGTATCTCCCAGCACAAGAAGTGCATCCGGCTTCAGTTCTTCCATAACTTCATATGTCTGAGCCAAAATATTCCCACAGGTCTCTCCAAGATGATTTCCTACAACATGAAGCAGGATATCAGGTCCGCCAAGGTCAAAATCCTCCCAGAAAACAGTAGACAGATTCTTGTCCCAGTTCTGATTGGTATAAACAATACAGGTATCAAAATACTCGCGGCATCTTTTCATAACTGCTGCCAGACGGATAATCTCCGGTCTGGTACCACAAACAATCATACACTTAATCGCACCATTATTTTTCCATTTAAAATCGTAAGACATTACAACTTCCTCCCCATATCAAGAATGGCATTGTTTTTAATACAATGCCACTCCATTTTTAATATCCTCATCATCTGGAACAATAACTTCATTGCTGATTGTCACATTACTTCCAATCCGAACACGTTTTCCTACCCTTGCCAGTGTACGAACAACTGAATTAGTATAAATCAATGCGAAATCATCCACAAAGCTGTCGTGATGAATTTCTACTCCTGGATTCAGCAGTACACCATTTCCCACTGCCGATCCGTTTTGAATCAATGCATTATTCAAAAGCACACAGCCCCATCCCATTTTTGCATATGGGCTTATATAGGCGCTGGAATGAATTAAATTTGGAAAAGTATAACCAATTTGTGCTGCATCCTGATAAATTTTCTGACGCAACACATTATTTCCAATTGTAACTACGAGCAGCTGATATTCCTTATATAATTCTGGTAAATCTGAAATATGACCAACTACGGGAACTCCACAAATCACTGTTCCCGGTGTATAGCCATCATCCACAAAAGCACACTCATATTTCTGAGTCGCCACTTCTGACGCCACACGTCCCAGGCCACCAGAGCCAACTAATAGCAGCTTTTCTTTAGACATTTTCAATGCCTTTCAGTGCATTCTGCACATATTCCGTTGTCATAATCTTCTTAACAGTACCTTCAACATCCAAGCGTTCTGTATTATGACTGGTATAAGACTCATCAGCCATTGTATGTACTTCCCCTTTCACAACAAACTTATCGTAATTTAAATCACGATTATCTGCTGCGACACGGAAATAATGTCCCATATCTTCACTACGTAAACGTTCCTCGCGGGTCATCAAGGTTTCAAATAATTTTTCACCGTGACGAGTACCAATAATGTTTGTACCAGTGTCTCCGAACAGCTGCTGAACAGCCTTTGCCAAATCACCAATAGTAGAAGCATCGGCTTTCTGAATAAACAGATCTCCCGGATTCGCATGCTGGAATGCAAACATAACAAGATCAACCGCCTCGTCCAGATTCATCAGAAAACGAGTCATATTCGGGTCTGTAATTGTAATTGGGTCACCAGCTTTAATCTGATCAATAAAAAGCGGAATAACGCTGCCGCGACTGCACATAACATTTCCATAACGAGTACAGCAAATTGTTGTACCTCCACGCTCAGCTGCAACACGAGCATTTGCATAAATTACATGCTCCATCATAGCCTTTGAAATACCCATTGCGTTAATCGGATATGCAGCCTTGTCTGTAGACAGGCAAACTACACGCTTCACCCCAGCGTCAATAGCAGCATGAAGAACATTATCTGTACCGATTACATTTGTCTGAACCGCCTGCATAGGGAAAAACTCACAGGATGGAACCTGTTTCAGTGCTGCTGCATGGAAAATATAATCAACACCAGGCATAGCATCACGGACAGACTGTGGATTGCGGACATCGCCGATATAGAATTTTACTTTCTTAGCGTTTTCAGGATGTTTCGCCTGAAGCTCATGACGCATATCATCCTGCTTCTTCTCATCGCGAGAGAAAATACGGATTTCTTTCAGGTCAGAATCCAGAAAGTGTTTCAAGACGGTAGAGCCGAAAGAACCAGTACCACCGGTAATCATAAGGGTTGCATTATTAAATGTAGACATTTTTATTTCCTCCTATTTTATCATTTTGCATTAGTAACATTTTTTTTCTGCTCGGAAATGAAAAGCAAAAAACATAAAGCCAAATACACGCATACAATAAGTATCGCTTTTATCATCAATCCAAGCCAACCAGTTATCATCATGAAACGATTAAGAATTATTCCAAATGCAATTGAACAGATTATTATTGGAAAATTTTTTAAATAGCATATTTTCACAAAATGCTTTACGCTAATCTCTAACTGTTTTCCATATAATATAATCAATGCAATGCATCTAAACATATAAGCACAAAAAATTGATATACATGATCCAATCATTCCATATTTTGATGATAAAATATATGATAAGACCACATTAATCCCCCCTGTTGCAATATTAACCTCAGCTTGTGGTTTAACTTTGTTCTTAACCATCATTGCGGTATGAGCTATTTGAAGCGAATTATAAAAAAGCCCTGGCACTAATACCATAACAATTCCATAGTATGCTTTAATATAATCATTTCCCATCCATAATTCAACAAATTCTTTACCAATTGATATAAACCCAACAACAAGAAGTCCATTTAACAAATACTGGAATTGTCCAACCTTTATCATAAGTTTCATGAGATTGTTATTAGAATTTTCCTGCGAATAAATTTTTGATATCTTCGGCATAAACATCCCATTAATTGCATTTGTAATTGTAAACGCATAACCTTCTATGGTTGTAACGATACCAAATACAGCAATCTCTGCCGATCCGGAAACCATTCCTAGAATTGTTGGAGTAATATTAAATACCAGTCTTTGAGCAATAGATGCAACCGTTGTCCAAAGTGAAAAGCCAAAAACCTCCTTATAAATTCCTTTTGCCGAATGTCTAAAATTTACTTTTACAGGAGTAGCACTTTTAATTACTATCAGTTTATACACTATAACAACTAATCCAGATACCGCATTAATTGTTACTAATGCATATAACCCATATCCATTCAAGAGAGCTATCACCATAAGAGATATGGTAAGAAGTCTATATATAACATCCGCTAGTTTTTGCTGTACGAATTTTTCATATGCTGTCAAGATTCCGTTTGTAGTAATAAATGGGAAACTAATAACACTATATAATGAGGCAATGCAGTACACCACCTTAAAACGCTCTAATTCTATTGCCGTCAAATTACTATATATTATATCTATAAAGAAGAAAACAACAATCAGTGCAATAAAAATTATGAAATCCACAATTAAGTACAACTTGTAAATTGCACCAAGAAATGCATTTACCTTTTTTTCATTTTTTTGAACATGATATTCTGAAACAAACTTTGACGTTGCTGCGCTTAAACCAAAGTCAATCATAAACAAGGAAATCAAAGAATTAGCTAATGTAAATAATCCATATTGACTTTGACCAATTTGCTTTACCATCCACGGAGTATATAGAATTCCAGCACCTATATTTAATGCGATTGAAATATATGAAAGAATCGCACCGAATTTAATTTGTTGATTAGAAGAAAAATCATTTATGGTTTTTCTCATGATTTTCTCCCCCATAGGAACCTTCTTACTGCTATTTCAATTATATCACTCCATTTTCCCCAAAACGAAACAATATATTTTTCATCATATTTTACATTTCTCGAAACTACTTTTGGGTGTACTAAAGGAAATTCAATTTCATATGTTTTCTTATACATAAGTTTTTGGTTTCTTCTTGGTACAAGTCGAATATCTGCTACAGAATGTGTAGATTCCTTATCAATTCCTATATTTGAAATCATATTATATTTAGGAACGATATTAAGCATATTGTTTAGAGCTGCAGCAGCAAACATAATAGACTCGTAATGTTCGCGTCCTGATTCTTTATGTCTACACGCTCCATTATAGTACATATCAAAGTTAAGACCATGATCACAATATTTCCTGATTATATTAACTTTATTTGAATCATCAATCCAAGAATAATCGCCATCCCAAAGATCAATGAAGCGTTTCCACGATGCCCATCCCCAGATTGAACCACGCTTAGAAAAGAAATAACTTTCACTAACTTTTTCTTCAATATCATAATTATTCATTCCACAAATAATCGCAATTCTATTATCGTCTTTATATTTTATAAGCAATTCTTTAAAAAATGGAAAAAGAGCTTGTGCAGGAACATCGTCATCCTCTAATATAATTCCCATTTCTTCATAAGAAAACATCCATTTTTGAGCAATGAATTCTGAAGGATCACACCCATAATTTTTTGATTGAAACAATCTATGGACTTCACAATTCCAATCAATGCTACTCACTGCATCTCTACAAGCCTTTATTCCCTCTTTATCTTCCTTTCTATCTTCTCTCGCACCATCTTGATATAGATATAGACGAGTCGGTCTGGCTTTTTTTACTTGCTCAAAAACAGCGGCAATTTTTTCAGGTCTATTAAAAAAAATAAGTAATACAGGAATATCAATTTTTGCATCTTTCTTTCCAGTAATAAATTGAACCGTCTCATCTTTGCTGACATCATATTTCATTTTGTAATCCTCCTATAATTTCATCCATTTGATTCAAAAAATCTAAATCCAAATGTTCCAAAAGTTTTTTGCTAGACATTAAATTATTATCACATGCGGCATTTAAGATTGCTTTAGCAATATCTTCTCCATTTACTGATTTTGCATAAAATATACATTCAGCAACCTTTGAATCGCGCAATACGGGAATGTCAATTGAAACAACTTTTAATCCATTTGATAAATACATTAATACTTTCGAAGGAAAAGAAGTATCATTGTATTGCCCGTCCGGGTTCTGAGTAGACAAACCAATATCACATTTTTGAATAAAAGAACTAAAATCATTTCCTGTTTTTAATCCTTCATACCGAATATCACAACGAGCTTTCTTTTTTTCTAAACAAATTGCTTTTTTCACAAGTTCAGTTTCATATTCTGTTCCAAACCCTAAAATATGAATGACATAATTTTCATCCAAGAACCGCGATGCGGTAATTGCATTAAGAGCCCCTCCCTTAATCCTATCAAAAGTTCCCGCATATACACAGTGTATCTTTCCATCTTCAAACTTTTCTTTTTCTAATACAGCAGCACTATAATTGCCATGTATTATTGCATACGGTTTATGTTTTAAATTAATCTCTTGTGACAGCGCTTCTGTAGGAAACAAAAACGCATCAGCCTCCTTAAAAGTTTTCAGTTCACGATATCTCATTTTACTATCGCAATTTACATCACCATAAACTTCTTCAACCTGTAGAATCACTTTGCAGTGCTTTATTTTTTTTAAACAAATTATAACTTTTGATAATGATACTGAGTGATAAACAACTATAACTGAATTCCGTTTTACTTTATTAAAAATGAAAAAAAATAAAACACACTTTTGCCAAAGTCTTTTAATGCATTTGCCTAATAAAGTTTTAACACCAAACGAAAATGGTAGTATTACAGAAACATTATTGCCGATAGCATATTGTTTTCCTCGATAAAACCCAGTCTTATTCTTGGTCAGAATCGGCGAAATAATTTCAACAGCATATCCAATTCTTCCCATAGTGCGAGCTATATATGCCGTAATATCTCTACCAGCTGGACTAAATGCTCTATTCTCATATTTATTATCTTCATGATCATAAAAAGAAATATATTGCACCAGATCAACCCCCATTCAAATAATACGTTTTCTCATTCATATACATTGCTAGACACCATGCGAGCAAAAAAGAATCATGTGCCTCTTTATTTATTATTAAAAGCATAATGATAATCATGATTATTTTAACAAACCACGGTAACTGATATCTTCGTAAAATTCCACTAATGAGAACCACCGTAAAGAAAATTCCTCCAAAGCCTAAAGCAGCCAATAATCTAAAAGTTGTTGCCGTATCCACAACTATGAGAGATTTTCCAAGTTCTTTGTACGATATTGCCTGATTAAGATTTGAAAACCCAAAACCAAATACTGGTTTTTGTAAAAACGCATTAAAGTTAACTCTTACAGAATCCGAACGTTGTGATTCAGATATGTGAAGCATCTTTTCAAAAATCTGATTATTGTTTAATGACAGCATTCTAAAAATTGTTTCTAAATTTAAATATGCCATAACTAAAAGAGCAATTAACACGAATATAAATATAAGTTTAAGATAATCTCTCTTATCTTCAATCTTTAACTTACTAATCAAATTACATATAATAGCAATAACTAAAAGAACATATCCTGCACTTGACGCGGTTGTCAAAAGACTGATTACTAAAACTGCATACATCAATATTTTCTTCTTTTTAGCCACATTAATATATGGCAAGAAAAGAAACGCACAAATGATATGGGTGGCAAATATCCCTGGCTCCCAAAACGCCCCGTAGTTTCTGCTATCTGCAGTTTTAAAATAAACTAAAAAACCTTGATATTTTGTGTAAGCAACTCCTTGCTCTGTAAATCCCGTCAATTTAGGCATTATACTAGAAAAAAACGGTGTACTATCTAGAAATAAAAAGAAGATCAACGAGATTACACATATACCTACAATGCTTTTAGAATATATTTTTTTAAATGAATTCCATGACACAATGCATATAATTTCATAAGCAAGAACAAGATGAAGTACTCTACTTAACAGTAACGTAAATTCCTCTTCGTTATGTATAAACCAATTTCCATAACATATCAAACACCATATTGCCGGAATCCAAAACGCGAGTTTTCGGTTATCACAAATTAAAGGTATCTTTCCTCTACTTTTAATTAAAAACACAATTGCTATACCAAAAGTAATTAAATATTTCAATTGTGCATAGAAAGCATTGTTAGATGCAGCATACGCACTGCCACTAAAAAAAATCATCAGCCAAGTTGCTAACCACTCGTTCCAATTTATTTTACTTTCTTTTATCTCGTTATTCATTCCACGTCCTGCCTATTTTGAATTACAGTGCTATATAAGTCAAGATATTTGCCATACTCCTTTTTCTTTTCAAAGCAAAGTGCTCTTTGTCTCATTCCAGTTAACGATTTATATTCTTTATTTGTTATGGCGTTACAAACAGAATCTATATCTCCGGCTTCAAAAATTTTCCCACTCTTTTCATCAACTACTTCAGGAACGGCAGTTTTATTATAAACAAAACATGGAACACCGCATGCCAAGGCTTCCACAGTTACCATCCCCATTGTTTCTTCATAGCTCAGATTAATAAATACATCTGCTTCTGAATAAATCTCAACAAGTTCATCAACTGAATTTGTTCTCATAATAGGTAAAACTGTTTTAGGTAATGCTTGCATTTGTTCTTTTGAAACACCAACCATAACAATTTGATATTGATTTGAATCCAATTTTTCTGAAATTCTAACAATATCTGAATAGCCTTTTTTTTCATCCCATACATTTGCAACTGCCAAAACCATTTCTTTATTTTCTATATGATTTCTTTTCTTAAAATCACTTGCCTTAATTTTAAAAATATCAGAATCAATTCCATTTGGTATTACTTTAACTTCATACTGTTTAAAAAACGATAAACTGACCATTGAGGCTAGCCAAACAGAAGGCGTTACAATCGTCATATGAGGAATCGCGCAAAAACTCTTTTTCTTTTTTTCATAATTATTTCTTGACTGATCTATAACATATGATTTGGGATACTCTCTCTTTTGAGGACAATTTGAACACAAATTCATCCATTTAGAACAATTAACGTATGAAAAATGTGTACAATGTCCTGTATATGCCCAGCAATCATGCAATGTCCAAATCACTGGCACATTTTTCTTTGCTAAATAATCAAACAGAATTGGATAGTTGATATAATACCCATGCAAATTATGTAAATGTATAACTTCAGGGTTAAATTCTTCAATTCTTCTTATCAGTTTTTTTGTCTGATGCCTTGAATATTCTCCTGTTTTATCTGTTATTTTTGCTAGTAAGTTGTGCGCATAATATCCAACTTTATTATTAAAACATATTCTATCTTCAGGAGCAACGATGTGGCCTTCCCCTACGCCATATGCTACTTTTACCTCATGCCCCTGATCTTTAAGTGTTTTCCAAATATCTGCCACAATATGCCCAGTGCTTCCAGTCCCACAAACTGCATTAATAAGTACCACTCTCATCCGTTTTTCTCCACGCATTATACTTTTGCAGATTCACTGCCTATCACTAAAAAAGGTATATCCTCTATGTCTCATAATTGCTTTAGACAAATTAAACAGAGGTTTTGGTAACCATTCACGAAGCCAAGTACGGAATGCAATCATCCATTCATCCTTTACTTTCATATCTTCCCGATTACCCTTGTATATTGGATTCTCATTAAAGTACTTTCTTGCTTTTGTAAGCACTTTTCCTTTCCGAATCACATCCAAAATTGGGAACTCACCGCGGCGGCTATCTGCGCATCTTGCATTGAGTTCTCTTGCTTTTCTAGTCAATGACACTTCATACTGCCATGCATTTAATGTTTCTGTTAATGTTTTCTCCATAAAATCTTTTCGCCAGATTCCAGCATATAGTGTCACAATATAATCACCTGCATGATTGTCTAAAAGATAGATATCCTTTTCAATTTCAACAGCCTTACGATTTTTCAAATGCTTTTTGCTCATTACAAATATTCTTAAAAAGTCAAGTCTGTGCTTTTGCATCACATTAAGATCGTCAATAATTTTCTTATTATCAATTGGCTGGGTTAAAAAATAATCGTCCAGAGTGAATAATATGTACTTTGTCTTTATCAATGGAAGAACAGTTTTTAACCTTTCAGTAATCTCTGTACCTTCTCCAGCAGCTACTACAGTAACATTTTCAAAGGTTCGGCTTGTAGGCTTGTCGGTTACCAAGAATGTCTCTGCATTGCGATCTGCCCAATTTTGATTAAGTAATTGAATATTGGCATCCCACAAATCAGAAAATTTATCGCAAGTAGATATAATAACACTCAAATCCTCATTCATTTCCATTTCTCACCTCATATGCTCTATTGCCTTTTCCACCACGCCTTCTGATATCCTACAACTGGCCTGAAGATTGTGGTGTTCTTTTGTCATTACAATTGCCTGCTCATAATATTTCTTTTGAAGCTCCTGATCTAAAATCAATTGCTCAATCGAGCAAACCAGTTTATCTTTATCAGTACAAACCATTGCCGCATCTGTTGATTGCATGTACTCAATAATGCCGCTTTCCAATGAACCGTATGTAAGGATTGATGCTCCACTGGCTAGCGCATCTGCCGCTTTCGTCGAAAGCGAATAGCGGGAGAGGTTAATATCTTTCTCTTCAAAGCCCTCTACGATAACTGTTATATCGCTTTCTGCCATACGTTTCTGTACCTGTGTGTACGGCACAGACCCCATATATTTGACATTCAGATTGTTCTTAAAAACAGAATATATCTGCTCATCCTTTTCATTGGAGTAAACTTCCAGCGTATATTCTGGGTTGATTTTTCCAAGAGCGTAACCAATATCGTTTAGGGAATTGTTGCGTCCCATACCTATATTTCCGAAATAAGTAATGACAGGGTGATCTTTGTTAATTATGCTGAACGGTTTACGCTGAACTGTAGAAGTCAAATAAACCGTTTCGCCATCCAAGCCAAATTCCGAATTATATTTATCTCGAATCTTGTCACTGATGTAAATTGCACTCCCTGGCCAAGTCAAAACCTTGTCAATCAATTTTTTATAAGTTGATTTATACAGGTGGTATATCGGGTTCAACGTTTTCTCCATATTGAAATAGTAGTCATCACCAATGCAGGAAACAATCGGTACATTATATCTTTTAGCTACATACATTGCAATTTGCGAAATAAAATAATCATCTGAAAAGGCCAAAAAAACACATTCCGGTTTGAAGTCATCTAACCATTTATTTAATTTTTCTGTACACCAGAACCTCTTACGCCAAAGGATTCCCCGAAGCAAATGTGTAAGGGGCGTGTGTTTTCCACCAAATTTATAAGCAGCTTCTGCCTTGGCATCCCCAAGTTCCAAATCATTGTCTTTCCACTCTGTATCCAACTCATCATATTGATAGATTACGCCTGTATCAATTTTTTTACCCATCCATCGTTGCAATACACGGTGGTCCGTAATCTGGAATAGTGTTTCGCAATGCCCTTTACATGGTTTTTTTGTATTAGAAAAGACCTGAGCAATGTTCTCTTTCTCCCAGTAGTGAAAGTACGCATCAAAAGCGCGTGACGTTGATTTTGTATTATATGGAACTGTTCCTACGATCAGCACTCTTGGATGCATATCGTTTCTCCTTTACCCTTTATCGAATATTCAATACTTTCTTTAATACAATATTTTGTTTAAGCAGATGAATGGTAACTGCACATAACCCCATTGTTAATGCGAAATTTCCAGCAGTCAGTAAGTATCCTTCAATGCTGCTAAATTGAATTGCAACATTACTTTTGAAGATGTTAAGCAGCAGACCATGTATCATATAGATTTCCAAACTTTGCTTTCCTGCCCACAAGAAAAAATTATTTAATTTTTTCCAGTCAACGTAAATCTCAACACTCTGTTTTTGTTTAACACAATTATTATCATTGCTGTGAAAACTACTGTAATAATATAGTTCACTACAATCAGACTCAGTCCTGTTGGACTGCATAATACAGGAGTTTTGTCCAATTTGATTAAACTGAGTAGCAGATAATGCATGAGGTAAATTTCCAGCGAATTTGCTCCGAACCATGTAAGAATTCCCCCCCCCCACATTTTGAGGAGAAAATTTCCTTGCAGAGTCCACATACAGCAACACACCCTGACAATGATGTTGCCGCACGCAAAATAATCCCAAATCCACCATCTGACATCTCATACAGAGAAACTCTAAGAATGACAAACAACCAGATTACAAAACAGCTTGCAACTGCACAATCAATAATCCTTTTACCATTATCAGATTCCATAATCTTGTCATCAAATTGGCCATATAAGAATCCCGCATAGTAAAAAGGCATATAATAAAGTGTCAACTTTATAGCAAAGAAAGACATCCCCAGAAGCACACCAATACCAACCAGTAGAACCATACCTGCTAAATAACACATCAAAAGAATAATCTGCTTCTTCCGTATATTTCCTTTACTTGCACGTTCTGCAATAAAAGACGAAATACCAAAAATCATACTGATAGTCCAAATCGTTGCTAAAAACCAATAACCGGAATCCATATTCCACAATAGATTTCTAACATTTAGAAAGCTATCCTGTCCAAAGGTAATACCTCGAACCACAAAACTCCAAACAGCCCACGGCAACATATAAGCAATCGTTCGACGCTTTACATATTTCCATAGTTCATTGCTGTCAGAAATTGGGCGACTATACTTTGTTACATATCCGCTAATTAAAATAAACAACGGCATCTGCAATGACCAGATGATATTAAAAATAAAACTCTTCTGTGAGTCAACAGTACAGCCTGTCATCGTATGTCCTAATACAACCAAAAGCATCGCGATGCCTCGCATTATGTCAACAAACTGATTTCTCTTCTCCAATTTTTCCATTCACTATCCATTCCTTAGTTTTTCAATAATCTGTGAATCAGCATCTATATCAAACTCTCTTGCAATAATTTTCTCAGTCTTTTTTAACTTTTTATAATATCTATAATTGTTAAAATTTTAGGGTGACATCATTTAAGCATCACCATTTTTCGACAACAGGTATAAACCATCTCACTTATCAGTGTTATTTCTAATACTCTTACTTTTTGCGTCCACAAGAACAAAAATATTAACTTGTGGATGCTTCAGTGCATTAAGAAGTAAATTAATTTGTTCTGAATTTTTATGGCACTGCATTAAAAAGGCACTTTTCATTATCAGTTCCTCAGCACTTTCTCAAACATCAATTTCCGCAACCAATTCGGAGCTAACGCCGATCCACTACGAATCACGCAACTCTTTATGTACTGCCCTTCGTCTATAAAGCCTTGGCTCTTCATAAATTTAAACAGCCTTGCCTGTGTCTTGGCGTACTTCCAACCGGCTCTTCTTAAATACATATCAGAGCCTGCTCTCATATGGAGCAACGATTCCTGAATGTTATACCCCTGATATCCAGCCATCAACATGCGAAGCCACAAGTAATAATCCTCCAACAAATAAAAGTCCTGATAAGAACCAACTGCCTCAACCGCTGATTTTTTGTACATCACGCAGGGGTGATTGAACGGGTTTCGTTTCTTTGCAAACTCTACAATTTCCTCATGAACCTCAGGTGGAACACGCTTTGCATCTACCACATCTGGGGTGCACGTAAACTCTTCCACAATACCGGAGCAAATACTTACTTCTGGATGTTTGTAAAACACAGCAATCTGCTTTTCACAGCGATCCTGATACGCAATATCATCACTATCCATCCGGGCTACCAATTCATTCTTGCAATGTTTGATGCCTTCATTCAGTGCATTTCCAAGGCCACCGTTTTTTGCAAGTCTGACAACATTTAGTATTTTCCCCATCTCCTGCTGCTTTTTAGCAATCACCGCATCTAAAGCATCATTCAATGGACCATCACACACCAGCACAAAATCATCTGTTGGAAGCGTCTGTGCTTGAATGCTTGCAATTGCCTGTTTCAAATATTCTGGTTTTTCCTTATGATAAACTGACATGAGAACCGAATATCCTTTGTAATCGCCAACATCCATAACTTTTCTCTTTCTCCCTAATAAAATCCTATCTACATCAAAACAGCCCAGACTCATCTCAAAGAGTCTGAGCCATCTCTTTTCTTATAAAGCTCTTATTTTTATTGATTTATCACAGTTTTCTCCACTCATCGCAGTGGTCTGACCGACCTCTACGCCTTCTGTGAACTCTGGCATAAACAGAATCTATACTTCTTTAGAGCATTTACAGTATACCATCCTATTTTCGACATTACAAGTACCATTTCGACAAAGCTCTTTTGTTACTTACTTTCTTTGTCCATTTTTCCAAGAGCATTTACCTGTCCTTCTTCCACGCCTTCTGTACTTTCCGGCATGAATAAAATTTTCACAGTTGCAAACATAATCATCAGATCCTCCAGCAAGCTTGGGTGGCTGATATACATCAAATCCATAAGCAACTTATCATAAGGAGTGGTGTTATATTTGCCATATACCTGTGCATATCCCGTAAGTCCTGCCTTTGCCTGTAGGCGAAGGTGGAACTCCGGCATAACCTTCTCGTAATCTGCGGCAATGGACGGTCTCTCCGGTCTTGGACCAACAATGGTCATATCACCCTTTAAAATATTAAGCAGCTGCGGCAATTCATCGATCCTGCACTTTCTGATAATACGACCAACCGGAGTAATTCTGGGATCATTTTCTCCACTTGACAGTCTGGCTACTCCATCCTTCTCGGCGTTTACCTTCATGGAGCGAAATTTCAGAACACCAAATTCTTTTCCATCTTTGGTAAGTCTTGTCTGCTTATAAAACACAGGTCCTTTGTCATATGCCTTAATTGCAATCGCCGTAATAACCATAATCGGAGACAGGATAACAGTCGCTACTCCTGCCATCATCAAATCAATCAGTCTTTTGAAAAACAGATATTCCGGTGTAGGCTCATATCTGCCAACTCGCAGCATAGGTAAATGAAACAGATGGACCTGCTGCGCACCACTCATCAGCACATCACCAACTCGCGGAACAACATACGCCCTCACATTATGCTCAATACAATACTTCAAAATAATATTTCTGTCATGACTATGTATGCCGCTGAGGAAAACCGTGTCCACCTCATTCAGCTTGTCCAGATTTTCCAGACACTCTTTCACCTGTATAATCTCTTCCACCTGAAACTTACGTTCCAGATCATACTGATTGATCAGGCTTTCCATTCCCTCTCTGACGTCATAGACAATTATAGTTTTACTCGGTGGAAATGATCTGAAATACCAGTGATGGGCTGTATAGCACCACAGAGCAGACAAAAGAATTTGTCCGCCGATTGCCAGAATTCCCGGTATCAGATTGGGGAATCCCTTTACCAGTAAAGCAATTACCAGATAACTAATTCCATCTGTAACCAGTGCAGCTAATACCTGACTATACACCATTTCTGATATCCGATTCACCGAAACCAGAAATCCATTGTATACTCTGGCAAACAAAAAGTATACCACCATATACAAGGTAATCATCAAAAGATTACCGCGCCTGTAAAAGGAAGACTGCATCTGTCTGGAATAATAGCCATACCAGCAGCAGGCAAAGGGAAAGGTCAGACAGATAATATTCAGCACCTTTACCAACCGAAGGGGAATATCATGAACCAGAATTTTCGTTGTTTTATTTTCTTTCTTCACACATAAGCTCCTCTTTTGATTTTCTGTATATACATGTTCATTTTCATGAAAAAGCCCGGTCCCAGTTAAATACAAATGCTTTTACTGGGATTCCGGGTTTTATAGAATATCATTTTTATACTTTTGCTGACGACAAGAAAGAGTACTTGTTTCCTTCTCACCAGCTTATTCGCAATTAGATATTAAATCAACTTGTTGTGCTAGATAAAATAAATATAAAGAAACTTCAACAAAATGTGCTATCCTATTTGTAGGGAATACAACGAAAGGAGGCATCATTATGTTGAAGTTCCAAGATAATA
>OLSL01001569.1_pt1 | contig 20571 bp, 23 predicted proteins | sample 1672511 | NCBI WGS metagenome assembly OLSL01 (sample SAMEA3136694, study PRJEB25190) | human gut metagenome | biome: human gut; feature: human-associated habitat; material: faeces | place: Austria | collected 2013
ACTTCACGCTATGATGGACTGGATTGTTTGCAGTAATTTATGGAATTGCTATAGTTCGGTTAAAAAATCTGTTATAAAATTACCAGCTCATCCCCCGGGTGGATCACACCTCCGTGGAGAACCTTCGTAAAAACTCCCTGTTTCGGCATAATGCACTCTCCCATTTTCTTAAAGATCGCACATCCACTGTGGCATTCTTTTCCAATCTGTGTCAGCTCCAGGACTACATCATTGCACTGGAATTTCGTGCCGATCGGAAGTGTGGCAAAGTCGATTCCCTGAACCACCAGGTTCTCTCCGAATGCCCCGTCTTCTACCTCTGCACCTCTGGCGCGAAAATCTTCAATCTTGTCAAAAGAGAGCAGACTTACCTGACGGTGCCATTTGCCGGCATGGGCATCACCCTCGATTCCCCAGTCCTCAATTACTTTAATCTCCGGAACACTTGTCTTCTGTATTCCCTTTCTTTCACTTGTACAAACCGCAATTACTTTTCCCATAAGATTATCCCTTTTACCTTCCTGTTTTCGTTTCAGATACTGTTTTCGTACCTGCTCTTTCGTTTATTGCCGTCAGCTTATCTTCTCTGCTTTGGCTCACCGATTTCTCTTTTCGTCAGTACATTCTGACGCTACTCTGCTTTCTTATCCCTGTTATCGCCATCAGTTATCTTGCGCAGTTCCCTGCTTCCCCTGTCATGATCTCAATGCCATGTCCAAGCGCATCAATAATATACTCCAGGCTCTCTTTTACAGCTTTCGGACTTCCCGGAAGATTGATGATCAGTGTTTTTTTTCGGATACCTGCCGTAGAACGGCTGAGCATGGCGCGTTTCGTGATAGTCATGCTGTACGCACGCATTGCCTCCGGAATCCCCGGTACACGTCTGTCAATAATATCCTCCGTTGCCTCCGGTGTAATATCTCTGGGTGAAAAACCGGTTCCGCCTGTTGTCAGGATCAGTTCCGCTGTGCCGCTGTCTGCAATTTCCGCCATTCTCTCTGACAACATCTTTCTGTCATCCGGCAGAACATCTTCAGACACAACCTCATATCCATTCTTCTCAACAATCTCTCGGATCGCAGGTCCGCTTAAATCCTCACGTTCTCCGCGATATCCCGTATCACTGGATGTAATAATCGCTACTCTTTTCATTTTATAAAAACCTCCCTGTCGGGCAGATAATTTTTTCGTTATCTGCCATTCTGTATTTCCATTATACACATTTCTTTCATTTTACCCAACAAATATTTTGCAAATCGCAAAGTAATTTGTGGATATCAAAAATGAAAATCTCCACTCTTACCACCCGTCTTTTCAACCAGATGAATATTGGACATTACCATATGCTTGTCAATTGCCTTACACATATCATAAATCGTCAGAAGCGTCACCTGAACCCCTGTCAGTGCCTCCATTTCCACACCGGTCTTGCCTTCTGTTTTCACTGTACAGAAAGCGCGGATAATTCCGTTTATCTCATCCAGTTCATAGTCTACGGAACATTTCTGGATTGGAAGCGGATGGCACATGGGAATCAACTCAGAAGTCCTTTTCACTCCCATAATCCCCGCTACACGTGCTACTCCAAGCACATCTCCCTTTTTCACAGACCCCTCTTTCACAGCCTCCATGATTGCTTCTCCTACATGAATCTCACCTGTGGCAACTGCTGTTCTGTAAGTGACATTTTTCCCGGAAACGTCTACCATAACTGCGTTTCCATTCTCATCAAAATGATTAAACCCCTGTGACATGATCAAAATCCCCCTGTTTAAGTTTTTACAAAAAGCGAGGCTCTTATTGTACGGGAACATACAATAAAAGCCTCGCCTGTTCATCACGATACGGTTGGAGTCTTTACCCACCGAAATTGACGACACCATGAATACTCATGAGTCAGTCACTCCCCTTTATCTAAATATTAATATAGCTTTTGAGAGTGTATTTGTCAAGATAATATTCGTAAGTTTTCACACATTTTCGCTACCGTTCGCTTTGTTCTCAGTAATACAAAGATCAGCAGATTTCTGCACCTGCAGGCATTTCCTTTTCCGGTACCATCAGGGAAAGGTTTCCGTCTGCATCTTCTGCGCAGAGGATCATTCCTTCACTGAGTACACCGGCAAGTTTGGCTGGTTTCAGGTTTGTGACTACCATAACCCTCTTACCTACCATTTCTTCTGCACTGTAGTGTGCTTTGATTCCGGATACGATCTGGCGCACCTGGCTTCCGATCTGTACCTGTGAGCAGAGCAGTTTCTTTGATTTCTTTACTTCTTCACATTTGATGATCTTACCAACCTGGAACTGAAGCTTGCCGAAATCTTCAAATGTGATCTCAGGTTTTGCTTCGATATCAATTACGTCTTCTTTTTCTTCTTTTGCAGGTTCTTCTGCTTTCGGCGGATGAAGCTCTGCCACCTTTGCAAGTACCTCTTTCAGGTCAAGGCGGGCGAAAAGGATTTCCGGTTTTTCAGTTACTTTATTTCCTGACGGATAGAGGCCAAAGGTCTTAAGGTCTTCCAGTTCTCTGTCCTGTGCATTTAACTGGGCAAGGATTCTCTCTGTTGTTTCCGGCATAAAGGATTTCAGCAGAACCGCACCAATGCAGATTCCCTCAACCAGATTGTAGAGAACTGTTGCAAGACGGTCTTTTTTCTCTTCATCCTTAGCAAGAGCCCATGGCATTGTTTCGTCGATGTATTTGTTGCAGCGTTTGAAGATTGTGAATACTTCCGTCATTGCATCTGCCACGCGGAGTTTATCCATTTTTTCGTTTACTTTGGCAGGTACGGAGAGAATGAAGTTCTTCAGATCATCATCTACAGGTTCTGTAACGCCTTTGTTTTCTACCACACCGCCGAAATATTTGTTTGACATGGAAATGGTACGGTTTACAAGGTTTCCAAGGGTGTTAGCGAGTTCAGAATTGAGACGCTCTACCATCAGTTCCCATGTGATCACACCATCATTCTCGAATGGCATTTCATGAAGTACGAAGTAGCGGACTGCATCTACACCGAAGAAGTCTACCAGTTCATCTGCATAGATTACATTTCCTTTGGATTTACTCATCTTACCATCACCCTGAAGAAGCCATGGATGTCCGAATACCTGTTTCGGAAGCGGCAGATCCAGTGACATCAGGAAAATCGGCCAGTAAATTGTATGGAAACGGATGATGTCTTTACCGATCAGATGCAGGTCTGCAGGCCAGAGTTTGTTAAACTGTTCTGTGCTTTCGCCATCGCAGTCGTAGCCGATTCCTGTAATATAGTTTGTAAGGGCATCAAGCCATACATATACTACGTGTTTCGGATCAAAGTCTACCGGAATTCCCCATTTGAAGGAAGTTCTGGATACACAGAGATCCTGAAGTCCCGGGAGAAGGAAGTTGTTCATCATCTCATTTTTACGGGATTCCGGCTGGATGAAATCCGGATGTGTATTGATGTAGTCGATAAGTTTGTCAGCATATTTGCTCATTTTGAAGAAGTATGCTTCTTCTTTTGCAGGTACACATGGGCGGCCGCAGTCCGGACATTTGCCGTCTACAAGCTGAGATTCTGTAAAGAAAGATTCGCATGGTGTACAATACATTCCTTCGTAGTGTCCTTTGTAGATGTCGCCTTTTGCGTACATTTTTTTGAAGATTTTTTTGACCTGTTTTTCGTGGTCTTCATCTGTGGTACGGATGAATTTGTCGTAGGATGTGTTCATCAGATCCCAGATTCTTTTGATCTCACCGGATACGTTGTCTACGAATTCTTTTGGGGTGATTCCGGCTTCTTCGGCTTTTAATTCAATTTTCTGACCATGTTCGTCGGTTCCTGTCTGGAAGAATACGTCATAGCCCTGCTGACGTTTGTAGCGGGCGATGGCATCGGCAAGGACGACTTCGTAGGTGTTGCCGATATGGGGTTTGCCGGATGTGTAGGCGATGGCGGTGGTGATGTAGTATTTCTGTTTTTCCATGGTTTGTTGTCTCCTTTTTTGAATGTGGACGCTCCGGAAAATATAATTGTTTTCTGTGCGGTTTCGGGAGCTAGGAACTCTAAGTGTCTGAAAATCAGCTAAAACCATTCGAAAAAATCTCAAACTCGCTTCGCTCAGACAGTGAGATTTTTTCGAATAACGCAGATTTCCAGGCACTAAGAGTTGCTACACTCCCTGCAAATGCACAGAAAACAATTATATTTTCCGAAGCTGGTGTTTAAAAATGGTAACAACTGCTCCTTATTTATGGAAGAAAAACATAAATTCTTCATGGTAGGAAGGAACTGGTGTTGGGGGAAATAATTCCTCTCTGTCGCAGTGTGATCCTGCCCGGAGGGCTTTTTTATGTTATAGGAACATTACAGAGTAATTTCCTATAACATAAAAAACGTCTCCTCAGATTATCTGAGAAGACGAGTATTACCCGTGTTACCACTTCTGTTCGTTTCCGGGCTCGCGCGGGGAAACCTTGGGAGGTACGTTGTGATACCTCTACGCTGTAACAGGCGTGCCTGTCGCTGCCTAAAGCTGTTGGCTCTCAGCAGTGCCTCTCGGAAGCCATCTTCAACCTGCTCCTTGCATATCCCTCTCAGCCTTTGAATCTGTGATATATGATCCATGGGGATTTCTCTGTAATACGGTCTGCGGATCTACTCTCTTCTTCAATGAGTTTGTGTTATTTCGTGACAGCACTCCGCTCTGTGATCGTGGAACGCTGTTAGCTATAGGAAATAGTTATTTCCTGTTATAGGGAAAATATAGCACATTTTGGTGGATTTGTAAACCCACATCGTTATTGTTCACTCCGTTCTCAGTAACCAAACTATAACAATTCTATAAAATAATAATTTTATATCTTGACAATTTCAATCCAATATTGTATAGTATCAATATCAGTAATGATTATCGTTATTGAACAGATTATAACTGCAACTATCCTGAACAGTTATGATAAATCATTTGCGAGTAAACAGGGAAGGGAGGAATACCATGGCGACACTGAAATACAGCCGTCAGAGGGAATCGATTAAAGAGTTTCTAAGAACCAGAACAGATCATCCTACTGCCGATGTGGTATATGAGAATATGAAGCTCATCTATCCGAATATCAGCCTCGGTACGGTATATCGCAACTTATCTCTGCTGGCTGATCTGGGAGAGATTAAGAAGCTTTCCTCTTTCGCCGGAGCGGATCACTTTGACGGGCGGACCGAGAGGCACTGCCACTTCATGTGTATCAGATGTGAGCGGATCATCGACCTTGAAAGCGAGGGAATTCACCACATTATGGATCTTGCAGGTGAGAACTTCAAAGGAAAGATTACTGATTACAGTGCCAGATTCTTCGGCCTGTGTGAGGACTGCCTGAAAGAGACAGAAGGCAACTCTGATAGTTCAAAGTAGTTTTTGCTTACATCATTAGTGGCCAAATTGGGAATAACAACTAATGATAAAAAGTTGCAAAAAAGCTAAAATTAAACTTGACTTTTTCAATCAAGTATGGTAATCTTAAATCACAGAAAACAGTAATAATTACTATTATTAAAAAATTACTTTTTCTACCGCACAGACGGAAAGCAGTAAGAACTAAACGATGCTGAGATAATCAATTTATTTTCTGGCATCCCTAATAAATTCATTAAAAAGAAAAGGAGATTTTAATTATGACAAAATGGGTATGTAGTGTATGTGGTTATGTTTATGAAGGTGAGAAAGCTCCGGAAGCCTGTCCTGTATGTAAGGCACCGGCTGATAAATTCGTAAAGCAGGATGGCGAAATGTCATGGGCTGCTGAACACGTTGTAGGTGTTGCTCAGGGATCCAGCGAAGACATCATGGCTGATTTAAGAGCAAACTTCCAGGGTGAATGCTCTGAAGTTGGTATGTATCTTGCAATGGCAAGAGTTGCTCACAGAGAAGGATATCCGGAAATCGGTTTATACTATGAAAAAGCAGCTTATGAAGAAGCAGAACATGCTGCTAAATTCGCTGAATTATTAGGTGAAGTTGTAACAGACAGCACAAAGAAAAACCTTCAGATGCGTGTAGAAGCCGAGAACGGTGCTACAGCTGGTAAAACAGACCTTGCTAAACGTGCAAAAGCTGCTAACCTTGACGCTATCCATGATACAGTTCATGAAATGGCAAGAGATGAAGCAAGACACGGAAAAGCATTCGCAGGTCTTCTTAAGAGATATTTCGGAGAATAAGAAAGCCGCATAAAATAAGGATTTTTGCAAAGAGAGGATAGAGAAATCTGTCCTCTCTTTTTTGTTGCTTTTCTATATAGTGTGCAAATTCATGTGCAAACTCTTCTCTCTTCTACACCACCAAATAGCTTAAATGTGCAAATTCAAAAAAGTGCAAACTGATCTATTCTTTTTTTATTTAAATACTTCCATCAACTTTTGACAACTTTCAAGTAAGAATCCTCATCTTTTTATTAAGTTCTTTCATCTTGAAATTTCCTTGCGCTGCTGCTCTTCTCACTTTCAAAAATCAGTTTTAATTCCCACTGAAAATCTATCCAAAAGTATCGTGAACTATTCTGTGTATATTATAGCACTTCATCCATTTATAGTACAAGTATTATTTTGCTGCATGATATACTAAGTACATAAAGAACAAGAGAAACAAAGAAAAAACAAAACACAAAGGAGATTAAGACAATGGCAAAAATGGTAATTAAAATGATTAGTGAAACAGAAGCACAGGTAACAAAGGCATTTGCAAAGAACGCAGTAATTTTCGGAACAGAAGAATATAAACTTTGGAGAGAATACCGCAAAGATTTTCCAAATGCAAAAATGGTAACAAAGACTATTAAAAAGAATCCAGAGAAAAAAACTTACAGAAATCTTACTTACAAAAATATGGAACTTTTTATCAGCGTTCAGCCAAAAAAAGAAGATGAAAATGGAAACGTGATTGATTACAAAAAAGAGTTTGAACGTCAGAAACTCATGGCAAAAGTTCAGTCAAATCCTTATAAAGCTGTTCTTGCTTGGTTTCTTGCAACATTTGAAAATTATAGCACTTATAAAACATTCTTCAAGGAACTGGAAGAGAAAGAAAAAGCAGCAAAAGAAGAATTTGCAGCATAAATCAATAATTCCAAAAGAAAACAGAAAGAAGAGGTAAATATCATGGCAAACGAAGAAAATACAGCAGTTAAAGGATACAAAATCAATTTCACCAATAACACAATTACAGTAAACTACACATTCAAAAAAGCATCAGAAGAATATGGAACTGCTGAATATGAACTTCTTAAAAATATTCTTGCGGACTTCCCTACAATGACTATTATTGTTAAGTCTGGCAGAGAAAAAAAGACTGCATCTAAATTCAAAAATCTCACATATGAAAAAATGCGTACCTACATTAGTGTTTTAGATAATGCAGATGAAATGAATGCAGTAATGGATACTATTGAAGCACAGTCAAAATCCCAGAAAAGCCCTTATAATTTTGTATACAACTGGTTTATTGCACAGTTTCCTAATTACAACAAAATTCCGACATTAAAAAACGGAAAATTGATCTACGAAGATAAAAGAGCAAAAAAACCAGAAGCCAAAATTATTCCACTTTCAACAGATGTAGCATAAGACAAACATGATAAAAAAGGAGAGTTAAAAATGAACAGAGATTTACGTTTTGAGGATTTAAAAGAATACGCAAACGAGTTTGCTTGCAGCATTGCAGAAGCTGCTAGATATATGACCTTTGATTTTTTTGCGGCAGCAGGATTTCGGGAAGATGTTCTCGAAGAAGAACTTGCGTCTAAGTCGGATGAGGAAGTAATCAATATTTTTTTAGATTTATAAATAAAGGAGAGTTGAACATGAATAACACAAAGAGAAATGAGAAAATCAACGAATTAGAATCTATTGAAACTGTTTTAGGTATTACAAAAGCAGAATATGCTGCGGAAAAGTTACTTGAACAGTACGAAAAAACAGGTTTGCGGACAGAAGATCTTTTCGACAGCTTATCTTCCATGAGTGATGAAGAAATCATTGAAATGTACTTAGATTTTTAAGTCATGTATTTAACAGTAGAAATATTTATTGTTTATTATTCCAGTGTTAATAGGTTGACTCAGAAAGGTTAAATAATATGTTAGAAGAAAAAGATTATACAATTTCAGAACTTGCGGCAATTATTGGCGGTTCATCTGGCCGCCAAGCCATCAAACGCAAACTTGAACGCAGACACATTCTCTATTCTATTCAAGGCAGAGGAAGTAACGCTACTTTCAAAATAGAAAAAATTCCCAGTCCCTTTCAAGAGTTCTGCATGGATGTTTTAAAATTTAGTAAGAACACAGATTTTGAGAAACTATGCAATTTTTATTATTATTGTTTAAATGATGAATTATTTATGGCAAGACCAGATGAAGAAAAAGCGATGCTTCTCGAAGATAAAGGCAAACATATTTCAAGACAAACTATTGCAGGATATGAACGAAAACTATTTGATGTATATTTCTATTCTAAAAGTGATACAGAGTTTATTTACTACTTTACGAGTGATGGCAATTATAGAACTGCTGAGCATGAAGAATACCTTGAAGCATGGCATGATTATTGGGAGTGGAAAGAACAGACAAAAAAAGAACTTGGAAATCTGCGTTATGTCTGCGCTCGAATCAAACTGAAATATGGCGGTTTTCCACGTAAGCAAGGAATTATACAAGCGAATGCCATTGAAATGCCGCAAATTCATAAGCTGATAGCATTGACTAATGAAAGTTTTGAGAAATGTATATTCCGTTTGAATAGTGCACCTTTTCCAGAAATTCAGAGCACTTAAATCCGATATTTTAGAGCAGGCATTTCCGCTCTATGGTGCAATCAACTATAATGAATCCATACACATAAAAATGTGTAAATTCATTATAGGAGGTCGATAACCATGACTGATTATCGAGAAATCATCAGACTACATAGTCTGAAGTTCAGCAATGTCGCCATTGCCAACAGCTTATGTTGCTCACGCAACACAGTTTCAGAAGTACTTAAGCTTTCTGAAACACATTCCCTGGAATGGCCTATTCCAGAAACTCTAACCAATAAAGATATTGAGCATCTGTTTTATCCAGACAGGGGCAACAATGAAGGAAGAAGACTTCCGGATTATGAGTATGTCTATAATGAACTGGCCAAGCCCGGTGTAACACTTTCACTCTTATGGGCGGAATACTGCGCCGAATGTGAGGCTGAGCATACGATTCCGTATCAGCACTCACAGTTTAATGACAAGTACCATGCCTATGCTGCATCAAAGAAAGCAACTCTCAGAATTAAGCGCAAACCAGGAGAAACCATGGAAGTAGACTGGGTTGGAGATACGCTTAAAGTCTATGATACAGCCAGTTGCAGCGACATACCTGCATATATATTTGTTGCCGTTCTTCCATGCAGTTTGTATGGATATGCAGAAGCGTTCCCGGATATGAAATCCAACCACTGGATAGAAGCTCATATCCATGCGTATTCATTTTTTGGTGGCGTAACACGTATTCTTGTGCCAGACAATCTTAAAACAGGTGTGATCAAAAACACACGGACAGAGCTTGTGCTTAACCGCTCCTACCACGAAATGGCAGAGCACTATGGAACAGCAATTATTCCTGCAAGACCCGTAAAACCAAAGGACAAACCGAATGCAGAGGGTACTGTAAAAGTTCTTGAAACATGGATCCTTGCAGCATTAAGGAACCGGAAGTTCTTTACTTTTGATGAACTCAATACAGCCATCCATGAAAAGCTTAAAGAATTCAATGCAAAACCTTTCCAGAAAAAGAAAGGAAGCCGGTTGTCTGCATTTATTGAAGAAGAAAAGGAATTCCTCATGCCATTACCTGCTTCCCCGTATGAAACAGCCGTCTGGTCAACTGCCACCATACAACCTGATTATCTCATAAAAATCGGAGATTGCAAGTATTCTGTTCCGTATGAATTTATCGGTAAAAAGGTCGATATCCGCGCTACAGAAAACAGTATTGAAGTTTTTTACAACAGCAATCGTATAGCGTCGCATGTGCGCAAGGCCTACTCCTCGGAACCGATTTATGTACCGGAGCATATGCCTGAAAACCACAGGAAATTTCTGGAATACAACACAGACAGTTTTCTAAACTGGGGAAAGGATGTTGGCCATTCCACCCTCATTGTGGTAAAACATTTCTTATATATGCATAAGGTAGAGCAACAGGGTTATAAATCCTGCGCATCGCTGATGAAGCTTGCTGATCGCTATGGCACGGAACGTTTGGAAAACGCCTGCATTAAGGCACTTAGTTACACACCAAGCCCAAGTCTAAAAAATATCATAACTATTTTGAAAAATGGTCAGGACAAAGTGGCAGCAACAAAGGTTGTTTCCAATGCCGCCAATAAAGAAAGCTCCAAGTATGGCATCACAAGAGGTGCCTCCTACTACGAAGGAGGTGGCCGTTTATGATTCGTCAATCAACCATAGATAAACTGCATGATATGCGGTTATCTGCAATGTCAGATGCCTTTGAATGCCAGTGCAATGATCCTGACACCTATCAGGGATTATCCTTCGAAGACCGCTTTGGAATGCTAGTTGATAAAGAATGGGATAAGCGAAAAAGCACAAAACTACAAAAGCTTATCCGCAGTGCTGAATTCCGTTATCCTAATGCGTGTATGGAAGATATTGAGTATCATCCTGATCGAAATCTGGATAAAGGACAGATGCTGGAATTCTCCACCTGCCGGTATATATCTGATGACCACCATATCATCCTAAAAGGAGCATCCGGGAATGGAAAAACATATATCGCCTGTGCGCTTGGAATTGCAGCCTGCCGGAACTTTATCAAGGTACGTTATGTGCGTCTGCCTGATCTGTTGAATGAGCTGGCTGTTGCACGTGGCAATGGCACGCTGAAAAAAGTAATCAAAGTATATCAGAAGATTGATCTTTTAATTCTGGATGAATTCCTGCTAAGCCCCGTATCCACAGAACAGACACGGGAACTTCTTGAAATCATTGAAGCCCGTAGTGTGAAAGGTTCAGTAATCTTCTGCACACAGTTTGAACCAAAAGGCTGGTACAGCCGTATTGGAAATGAATGTGATGCCACTATTTGCGAAGCAATCATCGACCGGATTATTCATAATTCCTATGAGGTGATGATTGATGGCCGCGTATCTATGAGGGAGCGTCATGGCATTAATGCTTCCCGGAAAGGAGTTACTAATGACTGATTATTGTGCTTTCAGCAAAGACCATAAATGCATTAAGTTTACGGATTATGAAATAACCCTCCACGAATTAAAGGAAGCCGATGAACTGTGTCATGGTAATTGGATAGAAATCCAGCACCTAAGAAAATACATTGATCGTTTACAGGCACTTCTTACAGAACACGGAATAGAGATTCCTGATGAATACTAATTAAATGACTGCACTCTGCTCCGGAAAAATATGCACTATTTTTTCGGAAAAGGGTGCTCTGAATCTTTGGAAAGTATGCACTATTGCATTGGAATACTCAAAATTAGAATGAAAGAAGCACGGCAATTTTGGGCATTTGCTTTTTATCCAAAAACAACACTGATTGCTTGTACCATTTTTTCTGCAATTGTAATTGCCATACTTGGAATCGCGATGGTAACTCGTGGTTGCTAACTTTCGTGGAATATAGAAAATTAAGCATTTACGTTGTTTGGTGTGAGTTCTGTTATTTTGGACCGTATATATTATAGATAAGTATACTTATTGTCGTAATAAATTGCCAATGGCTTTGGGCATTGCAAAAAAAGTGGAAAGATAAAAAATTATGAGGAGGGATACAGAAATGGCAATGAAACTGAGGTTTAGTAATATAAAAAATCAAAGTATATTTCAACCGGAATTTCAAAATTTAGCTGCAAATGGATACAATGTAATTGAATTTAAAAAGCAGCCACATGCTGCTGGAGGAATTGCAATTGTATATGCGCCCAATGGCACTGGAAAAAGCTCCTTAACAGTTGTTTTAGGAAATGAAGAAACGGGAGAAGAGTTATCTTTTGAAGCAACCTATAATGAAAATCGTGTCATACGACCGGAAAGCAAAGAGTTTCATACTATTGGAGATCAAATAAGCCGTAATATTATAGAAGGAGAAACATCTGATTACTTAATTGGACGTGACATCAGACGTGAATATGATCTTAAGAAGAAGATAGCAAATGGATTTGAAACAAAATTTAATGAATTGAATTTGGAGTATAAAAATACCTATAAAACGACAAAAATTGCAGATTATTTTTTATGTGTAATGCAAGAAAGAAATCCGGAAGCATATATTTTTGTTAGAGATATTGTAAATAAGCAGTCAAAAGGAAAAAATATAGATCGAAATCAGTTCTTTGCGTATGTGCGTGATATGCAAAAGCAACCAAGGCTGGTAGAGATTAATGGAGCGAAAAAAGAATTTGCTATAAGTAATGCAAAAATTATAGAGCAGCTTATGAAAGTTGACTTGGCACAGATTGTTATGAATGTAAATGTGCAAGAAATTGAGCAGAGCGATGATGCGATAAATATTCTTGGAAAGTATAAACATTTACATAATTGTATTGTTTGCGACAATGACAATATTGATGGAGAGTTGTTGCTTCAAAGGAAACAAGAAAGAAGAAAGCGGATTTATGATAGTCTTGATTCGAAGACAAAGGCTCTTCTGAAAGATGTTGCGATGGATTCAAAATTAGTGGTAAGTGATCCGTTTGAAATAAAAAGCACAGTTTTAGCATTTATTTCCTCTGGGGAATTGGAGCGGATTAATGGTTTAAGAGAAGAAATATTAATCTGTATTAATGAAATAGTAGATGAAATGGTTGTTGCACTATTTAATATATTTGTTTCAACTCCTATGTATTCGTGGTGGGATGAGTATTCAAATTTATTGGAAACACAACCAACATTAGATAGTGAAGAACTGCTTTATATTCAAGAAATTATTAGTGAAAACATAGGGCGTAATATTCGAATAACGCGAGATGATGACAGTGACCATAATTTTAAACTGATGTTGGATGAACAAGAACTTCTTGGATTGGACAGAAGTGAAATGCATTTAAGTAGTGGTGAACAAAATTTTATATCGTTAGCTTTTGCGCTCCTTCTTGCAAGAAATTCAGAAAAAGAATTTGTGGTGTTGGATGATCCGATATCTAGCTTTGATTCAGTATATAAAAATAAAATAGCCTTTTGCATTATAAAATTTCTCGAGAATAAAAAACAAATAATTTTGACTCATAACACGGATTTGATCCGGTTGTTAGATGTTCAACTGAAGGATTGCTTTAACCTATATATTTTAAATAATGTGGATGGTGGTCGAAATGGATTTTTGCCAGTGAAAAGAGATGAAAAAGAAATACTAATTAGTTTATCTAATTTGGTGGAACTTTTTCAAAATAAAAATGGAAAATTAGCAACGATAATTCACGATAAAAGACTTTTCTTAATGGCAATGATTCCTTTCTTGCGAGGATATATCCATATTATGAAAGATCCAGAGGATTTATATGGACAACTTTCTAGATTAATGCATGGGTTTGAAAATGGATCACTTGATATAGCAGATATTTATAATAAGACATTTGGGTATGAGGTAGAACCTACAGAAATAATCTCAGTTTCGGATATATTAAATGTTTCAACTTCTAGGCTTGATATTATTGATGCAGAAGAGTATCCGCTCTTGGCAGATACATTGATACAAACATTAATTTATTATCATACACGTATGAAAGTTGAGTACGAACTTGTGGATATTTTTAATATACCTCATCCAGAAGGACAAGTTCTCTTGTTAACAGATATTATTCAAAAAGCATTTAAACCTGCAGCGGGAGCGACACAAGAAGAAAAGGATAAGGCGAGAAATAATAGGGTATTTTTTACTTCGAGAAAAACTTTATTGAACGAGTTTAATCATTTTGAAGGTAATATGAATATTTTCCAACCTGCAATAGATATAACTGAAGCTGCTCTGCAAAAAGAAGTTACGGATATTGAAAATAAGTTGATACAATTACGAGCTGAGTATACATTATAATGTAGAGCAAAAATATAGAATATTTAAGGCTGTTATAAATATTTAAAATGAATCGGAAAGAGCGTTTTTAATGAGCAATAGAACAAATAAACCTATGATGACATCAGAGCATCTAGTTGTTAAAATGAGAGATGAAAAGGGAATTACATTTAAGTATGTTACGGAAGAAAAAGCAGAAGTATATTTGAGAGATATGTGAACTTCCAGAAAAAGTTCCACCTAAACAAAATTAAGAGAATAAAAAATTGAAAAAATCCCGATTTTCTGCAGGTTCTGCTTGCAGGAGACCGGGATATATGGTACAATTATTTTAGGCGGATTATCGCCTAAGAGGAGGAGCCTAATGTATCTGGACTTTTTAGTAAAAATACCGTTTGTGCAGGGAAAAATCACACGTCGGAAAAAGAAGGATGCTGTATATGTTGAGTATGAATATGACAGGATTTATGACCCTGTCAGGCAATATACTTTTCCAAAAAGAGTAACAATAGGAAAGCTGTCTGAAACAGACCCGGAACTGATGCAGCCGAATCAAAATTTCCTGAAATATTTTCCAGATGCAGAGCTTCCAGAGACAAAAAACAGGACATCCAGAAGCAGCTGCCTGCGCGTGGGAGCATACTTTGTACTGCGTAAAATTATAGAAGAATACAACCTGGTCGAGCTCCTTGGTGGGTATTTTGAACAGCGTGATCTGGGCCTATTTCTGGATCTGGCAGTATACTCGATCATTGCAGAAAACAATGCTGCACAGTACTATCCAGACTATACATTTAACCATCCTCTTTTTACAAATGGGATGAAACAATACAGCGATTCTACCGTCTCAGATTTCCTGAATTCCGTAACAGATGACCAGAGTACTGGGTTCTTAAACTCATGGAATGAGACCAGAAACCATCGTGAAAAAATATATATTTCCTACGATTCTACGAACAAAAACTGCCAGGCCGGAGACATTGAAATGGTGGAATTCGGACATCCGAAAGTAGATGTGGGACAGCCTGTATTTAACTATGCAGTTGCATATGATACACATAACCAGGAACCATTATTTTACGAGAAATATCCCGGAAGCCTGAACGATATCTCACAGCTTCAGTTCATGTTGGACAAAGCTTTTGGATATGGTTATAAGAAGATCGGCTTTATTTTGGACAGGGGTTATTTCAGCTGTGAAAATATACAATATATGGATAAATGCGGTTACAGCTTCGTGATCATGGTGAGGGGAATGGCTTCGCTGGTGAACGAACTGGTTTTGGAGCATAAGGGAACTTTTGAAAGTAAGCGGGTGAATAACATCTATGAGTATGGAGTATATGGGAAGACCGTGAAGCACAGGCTTTATGCGGGTGATAAAAACGAACGGTATTTTCATCTGTACCACAGCATTTCCAAAGAAAGTGCAGAGCGTGCAGGGATTGAAAACAGGCTCAACCAGATGACATTGTACCTTAAAAAATATCAGAATAAAGTAAAAGAATTTGGGCCAGGGTTTGAGAAGTATTTTAATCTTCATTATGATGAAAAAACGCAGGCATTTGTACTGCCGGAAGAGCGCTGCAGTGTGGTGGAAAGGGAACTGGATCTGGCAGGATATTTCTGTATAATCACATCGGAAAAGATGAGTGCAAAGGAAGCAATCGAGCTGTATAAGAGCCGTGATACATCAGAGAAACTATTCCGTGGAGATAAATCCTATCTTGGAAATAAGAGCATCCGGGTATATTCAGAAGAGTCAGCAAGGGCTAAGATATTTGTTGAGTTTGTGGCGATGATACTGCGCTGTAAGATGTATACGAAGCTGAAAGAGGAGATGAAAAAACTGGAAAAGAAGCCGAATTATATGACAGTTCCGGCAGCGTTGAAGGAACTTGAAAAGATAGAAATGGTGCGTCAGTTGGACAATGTATACAGGCTAGACCATGCAGTAACGGCTAATCAGAAAACAATATTAAATGCGTTTGGACTGGATGCAAACCACATAAAATACTATGCATCCGAGTTAAGTAAAGAATTAAAAAAGGCGGAATAGAGAGGAGAAAAAGATGGCACGAACAAGAAAAACAAGCAGGGAAGCCCTGGGTGAAAAGATCGAAAAAGCAGAGGCTGATGTAATCGCAGCGAAGAAAAGATATGACCATGCAACCGCAGTTTTGAAAGAGCTTTTGGACAAACGGGATGCGATAAGAAAGGATGAAATCCTGTCAGCAATCGTAAAGAGTGGACGGTCTTATGAGGAGATAATGGACTTCCTAAATGTGGAAGAAACTGAGAGAGAAACAACGGAATAGACAAGAATGCACCACAGCTGCGGCTGTGGTGCGAATTTTAGGCGGAAAATTTCTGGAAGTTCACAGAATATTTAGAGATTAAATTGTTATAAGTTTGCAGCATCTGAATGTCGAGTAAAAACAAAATCTACTTGACATTCGATCTATGTCTGTTTATTATTTAAATAAAATAATTAGAAGGAGCAGGAGTGATGAATAGTAGAGAGCGGATAGAATTGTTTCTTTGCAATATTAAAGAGAATACTGTAATTGAAGCAAGCCGTATATATACTTTCTTGGCAGATGACATGACAGAAGCAGCATTTTATAAAACACTTGAACGCTTCTGCCAAAGTGGTTCACTTGTCCATTTGACTAAAGGGTTATATTATAAGCCGAAGAAATCCAGATTTGGAATTGTTCCGATCAGAGAGCAGGATATTGTTACTCATTACATTGGGAATCAGAAGGGATTGGTTGTAGGCTATAAACTGTATAACGACAAAGGACTTACTACACAAATAAGTAAGCAGACGGAAGTTTTTTCAAATCATGTGCCAGGGAAAAGGAAAACAATTCAGAATGTGGTTGTAAAAAATATCTCTTGTGATCTGAATGAAGAGCGCGTAGCAGTAATTGAAACTCTGGAGATTCTTCAAAATTATTCTAAGATAGAAGATGTAAACAAAAAAGCGCTGATTACTTATATGGAGAAGTTTGCACAGTCTTATTCTGATAAAGCTGCGGTCTATGTCCTGGAGCATATGAAATATAAAAAGGCAACAATTGCTTTTTTGGAATCCTTTTTGGAGTATCTAAATGTTAATAACTCATTAAAACAATTTTTATCATCAATGTCTGTTTACGCAATTCCAACCATGGAGGAAATATATGAGACTGCATGAGAATGAAGAGGATTTTCGAGATCTTTGTAGTATAACAGCTGGATATATTGGCATTCCAGAAGACGCCGTTAGAAGAGATTATTACATTGTGAGTATGCGATCAAACTGATCAACGAAAACGGGAAGAAAATGGATGAGGAGACCATTTCTCTTGCAACACTGCGGGCTTATTTGTGGTATGCGGCTGATATGGATATTTTTCTTCAGTCGATAGCGTTATCTGCATCTCATGTACCCTTTATAAAGGAAGCAAAAAAAAACAGATCATTTAGGATAAAGATATGAAAGCCCTGCTTGCAGTTCCCCCAGATACGCAAAAAGGAAACCGTGATCAGAACAAAAGGGGTCTGTCCCCATAAATGCAGAGTGAAATTCCTAAAAGTTTTCTAAAAAACTTATTAAATAAATTTCATACTTTTCCAATATATTTTCCTTCCAGAAAAGGAAACAGTATGCTATCCTATATACATCATAAGAGTTTCAAACCTACATAAGCTCTTCTGAAAAACAAATCATAGAAGGTGGTGAAATCCATGGGAAGAAAGGATATCATCACAAAAGAGTACATGGAGGACACAGAAGTTTTTGCGGACGTGTTCAACTGTTGATTTATACTTAAAACTGACCCAGTTTTAACGAGGAAAATTGACCCACCTACAGCAGTGGCAATGAGTAAGTAGAACTGGTCTTGATTACACTGTACCTTGAAAATTTAATACTCAGAATTGACCCACCTGATAGCAAACGATACACTTCTCTCTGTATGCACCAATACAAGAGAGGAGGTTTGAAAGAAGGTGTATGATTTGCAAGATTGGGCAGCTGTTCAGCGAGTTTATAAACAGACAAGATCAAAACGGGCAACTGCAAAAATACTTGGAATGTCCAGAAATACTGTCAGGAGTCTTTTAGAAGAAAAAGAAGCACCGGTGTATAAACGGACAGTTTATAAGAGCAAGATTGATGGTTTCAAAGAACAGATCATCGAATGGCGATGCGAACCGTTTCTTTTCAATGGAACACGGATTTTTAGAGAATTGAAAGCAAGAGGTTATACAGGAAGCATTGGCCCTGTTTACCGGTATCTGTCAAAAATTGAAGAGGATATCAAAGACCACATCAGTTCCAAAGCTACTGTAAGGCATGAAAGCCCTCCGGGAGATCAGGCTCAGTTCGACTGGTCACCTTATAATGTCCCTGTTGATGGCGTGATCATAACTGTTTACTGTTTTTCAATGATACTTTCAGCATCCAGAAAGAAAGCAGTCTGTTTTTCTTTAAAGGCAGATGCGGCAGCCATTTATGAAGCAATTCAGGAACTGTTTGAAGATCTTGGTGGAGTAACACTGGAGCTTTTGATCGATAATCCAACAGCATTGGTCATCGAAAATAATCCAAGGAACGAAATGGAGATCCGTTATAATCCCCATGCCCTGCTTATGGCAAGACATCTGGGAACAGAACTTAATGCATGTCCCTGCTACTGGCCGCGCAAGAAAGGAAAGATCGAGAGACCCTTCAACTATATCGAAGAACAATTCATAAAGGGAAACCACTTTGCTTCAATGGAAGATCTGAATCGTCGTGGAAAAGATTTCGTTGAGTCCTGGTGTAATGAAACACACACAACGACCAAAAGAATTCCAAACATACATTATCTTCAGGAAGAACGGGATCTGTTGCTGCCATTGCCAGACCGTCGTTATCGACTGAAGGAATTGGAAAGCAGGATCATCAGTCCTGACTGTTATATCAGCATTGGCGGAAATAAGTATAGCGTTCCTGATATCTTTGCAGCCAAAACCATGTATTTCAGGATCATCTATGGGTTCAGAATCGAGCTTTATGACAGAAAAAAGAACTATGTCATGAAATTGGAAGCATCACGTAACAAGCATGAAATCCTGACAAATTCGGAGCACTATAAAAATGTAGCACCAAAGGCGCCAACATCGATTCCGCAGATACGAAGGGAATTCACTGCCAGATACAGCAATGGTCTGGCTTATCTGGAAGCAGCCGGGAAAAAGTTTGACCAGCCCACACATTACGCAAGAAAGATCATGTTGCTCGAAGAACTTTATGATACAGATACCCTCAATCGTTTTATTGGATATGCAATACAGCATGATTCTATGGACATCCTGTCATTTAAAGAACTGCTCAAAGCTTACAATGCAGGCCGGCTGTCTCTTCCTGAGATATCTGAACAGAGACCGGAAGTTCTGTGTAAAACCGGAGAATACCGTGACGATGATTCAAAACTTTTGCGGGATCTGGATTACTATGAACAGAATGTAGGAGGAACGGTAAATGCCTAGTGAGACAAGTGCTGTAAACGCAGCTTATATAGAAGCCAGAATGAAACAGTTTAAACTGGTCGATATGCGCGAACAATATCAGGAACTTATACGTGTAGCTTCAGAACAGTCTATGACGTATGAAGATTTCCTGATCATGCTGTTACAAGCGGAGGAAACAGGAAAGAAACGCCGACAGGCTGAACGCCTGACAGATGCAGCTAATTTCGACTCTGATAAACGGCTGTCTGACATTGATTACCGCTTCAATCCAAACCTGGATGCGGATAAAATTCAATCTTTGGGCAGACTTGAATTTATGGATAACCATGAAAATATCATAATCATTGGGCCGCCGGGAGTCGGTAAAAGTATGATCGCCACCGGGATTGGCCGGAATGCATGTGAAGCCGGATATAAGGTTCTCTTTGTGAATGCAAAAGAACTGGTCGATCAGCTGTATGAGGATATGCAGAAAGGATATCTGAAAGAAACTCTGAAACAGATCAGTAAGATTCCGCTTTTGATCATCGATGAACTGTCATATTTAAAAATGGATAAAGAAAGAGAGAGCCTTTTCTTTCAGATCATTCGCCAAAGATATGAAAAAAGCTCCCTCATTATCACCACAAACCTGCCCATGGGCAGATGGGATGAACTATTCACCGGCAAGCTGGCCGCTGCAGCGATCCTTGACCGCCTGGTCCATCATTGCCATGTCATAAGTATAACGGGTGACAGCTATCGTGTCAAAGGTCCAAAAACTGAGTATTAAAAAAGGAAGGCATAGAAATGAGTATAAAAATCACACCGGATAAATATCCGCAGATCATAGAAGTTTACAATACAGAGGGAAAAACAGCCGCCTATGACCTAATGCGAAGCTGTTATGAGATCAAAAATCCAACTTGTGTTATGAAAAGGATGAAAGCAGACAAGAGTCTTGGATATAACTATGATACTGACCGTTTTGAATCAGACAGCCGTAAGGAAGATGA
>OLSL01001573.1_pt1 | contig 20528 bp, 16 predicted proteins | sample 1672511 | NCBI WGS metagenome assembly OLSL01 (sample SAMEA3136694, study PRJEB25190) | human gut metagenome | biome: human gut; feature: human-associated habitat; material: faeces | place: Austria | collected 2013
GCATGCCCAAAAGTCCAGATTATTTCCACAATACAATGAAGCTACCCTTCTTCGCACGCAAAAATGGGCCTGCTGCAAAACGTGATCATTTTGCAACAGACCCATTTACTATTCTTTAATCATCCAGCGTTCCATTCTGATGCTGCCGCAGCAGAACTTCCTCCCGGAGCAGCCGTCCCTGATCCAGCAGTCCGCGCACCTGGCTCAGATCGTCCTCCTGCAGGGCGTCCCGGAACACGGTCAAATTATGGAGCAGCGTATTGATCTCCCGGAGCAGCGGCCCCTTATTCATATGGAACAGCGACGTCCACATATCCGGATCCAGCTTTGCCACCCGGGTCATATCCTGAAAGCTGCCCGCGGTAAAGCCCAGGGTCAGTGCCGAGGTAGGGCTCTTAATATACGCCGAGGACACCACATGGGCCAGCTGAGAGGTGTAGGAGATGATGGTATCGTGGCGCTGGGGATCGGTAACCTCAATGCGGGTAAAGCCGATGGAGCGCGCCAGGGCCTCCAGGGTCTTCTGGGCCTCCGGATCCGTCAGCTCCGTGGGGGTGATGATATAACTGGCATTCTTGTACATATCCACTTCGGAGTTCGCAAACCCCGCCGTTTCCTTGCCCGCCATGGGATGGGTGCCCACATAGTGAATTCCGTGGTCATAATACAGCTGATCCACCGCCGAGACAATGGGCGCCTTCACGCCGCAGATATCCGCCACAATGGAACCGGGCCGAAAATCCTCCACATGGCTGGTCAGATAGTCCAGGGTAGCCTGAGGCGGCAGGGCAATAAACGTTACGTCCGGCTCGCGGAGATCCGTCAGTTCCTCGTCGATGGCCCCAACGGACAGGGCGAATTCCACCGTCTTATGGTTCCGAGTGGTGCCCAGCACCTTATGGGGCGTGTAATGATGAAAGGCACGGCACAGGGAGCCGCCGATGAGGCCCATGCCCACCACCGCAATTTTCATAGTGAGTTCCTTCCTTCCACGTAGGAATACCGATAATTTATCACATTAGTGCATGAAAGTCAATAGAATTCCGCTGCGCGGTTCTTATCCCAGCAGCACCATGCCCAGGGACACCAGCGGCAGGGTAACAAGGCAGGCCAGGGTGGTCATCATCACAGCGCACACTGCATAGTCCCCATCGGAGCCATTGTTTTTCGACAGCATGGCCACCATATTGATGGCGGGCAGTCCCGTCAGGAACGTCATGGTGCCCGCCATATCCGCCGGAACCTGGCACAGCTTCATCACCAGGAAGAACACAATGGGCAGCACCAGCATTTTTAGCCCGATCTCCGCATACAGCTCGCCGCACCGGAGCACCTTGCGCACGTCGGTCATGGAAAGCATTCCGCCGATATAGAGCAGCGACAGGGGCATACTGGCAGTCCCCAGTTTCGACAGGGTTGTTGTCAGAATCTTCGGCAGATGTACATTCAGCAGCACCAGCACCGTAGCGCCCAAAATCGCCACCAGGGCAGGGCTCAGGAGATTTTTCAGGTTTTTCAGGGAGATTTTCTCTTTCTGGTCGGACACCGGCTTGGTCAGAGAAACGCCATAGGTCCAGAACAGGCCCTGATCCAGGATGGTGAACAGGGAGATGTACAGCAGCGCCGTGTCGGGGTACAGCTCCACCACCAGCGGAATGCCCATAAAACCAACGTTGCCAAACATCACAATGGCCCGGAACACATGGCCCCGGTTTCCCTTAAGACGAAATACCTTCTCCAGCAGCAGCGACAGCAAAAACAGCATCAGGTACAGCGCAATGGCCAGCGGAATCACCAAAAGGCTCTCCGCCAGGCCCTGCCGCGTGGCCCCTTCTGCGGTGTTGATAAAGATGTAGGCGGGCAGTGCCATCCGCATGACCAGCTTCGACACGCTGCCCAGGGAATGCTCGTCCAAAATGCCGAATTTTACGGCCAAAATGCCAAAAATAATGAGGATCAAAAAGATCCCGATCTGGTTGAGTACAATAAAAAACTGCTCCATAACTTCTCCTCGTCTTTTTCGTCGTTTTTCCCTTTCATGATAAACACATCCGGCAGCAATGTCAAGGGCGGAGACATGACAAGGCCCCGGTCACAGGGACCGGGGCCAAAGAAACGAAACTTACTGCTTGGATTTTCCCAGATACAGCTCCTTCACCTGTTCGTTTGCCAGCAGTTCTGCACCGGTGCCGGTCAGGGAGATACGGCCGGTTTCCATGACGTAGCCGTAATCCGCCACCTTCAGCGCCATATTGGCGTTCTGCTCGATCAGAAGAACGGTGGTGCCCTCCTTGTTGATCTGCTGAATGATGTCGAAAATGCCCTGCACAATGATAGGAGCAAGACCCAGTGAGGGCTCATCCATCATGATAATCTTGGGCTTGGACATCAGCGCACGGCCAACGGCCAGCATCTGCTGCTCACCACCGGAAAGGGTACCGGCGGCCTGCCAGGAGCGCTCTTTTAGGCGGGGGAACAGGTTGTACACCCGCTCGATGTCGTCACTGAGCTTATCCTTCCGGAGATACGCGCCAATTTTCAGGTTTTCCAGCACGGTCATATCCGGGAACACATGACGGCCCTCAGGTACCAGGGTGATGCCCTTGGAAACGATATCCGTGGTGTCCTGTCCCAGCAGTTCCTCCCCATCCAGGGTAATGGAGCCGCTGCGTGCCTTCACCAGTCCGACGATGGAACGCAGAGTCGTGGACTTACCGGCACCGTTTGCACCAACCAGGGTGATGATGGAGCCGTCGGGGACCTCCAGGGAGATGCCCTTGACTGCCTCAATGCCGCCATAGTTTACAATCAGGTTTTCAATTTTAAGCATCGCTTCCCACCCCCAGATATGCATCGATGACTCGCTGGTTGCTCTGCACCTCGGCAGGTGTGCCGGATGCAATGAGCTTACCGAAGTCCAGTACGTAGATTCGATCGGAAATCTGCATGACCAGATCCATGTGATGCTCGATCATAAAGACGGTGAGATCATACTTATCCCGGATTTCCTTGATGAAGTCCGTAAGCTCCTGGGTCTCCTGGGGGTTCATGCCCGCAGCAGGTTCGTCCAGCAGCAGCAGTTTGGGATCGGTAGCCAGTGCGCGGGCAATCTCCAGCCGGCGCTGAATGCCATAGGGCAGAGATCCGGCCACCTCGTCCTTCAAATGGAGCAGATTCTGTTCCTCCAAAAGCGCAGTGGTTTCCTCCCGCATCCGCTTTTCTTCCCTATAGCTCAGGCGGAAGGTGGAGGAAAATACATTCTGCTTGGCGCGCATATGCTTTGCAATCAGCACGTTATCAAATACACTCAGCTGTGAAAACAGGCGAATATTCTGGAAGGTTCGTGCAATGCCCAGCTTGGTGATTTTATCCGGCGTGGGGCTGATGATGTGGGTATACTTCCCGGCATTTTCGCCGTAGTACTGCTTCTTCATCTTGCCCTGGGGATGATTCTCGATCATGGTCTGCCCCTGGAAGGAGATCAGGCCGTTGGTGGGCTCATACACACCGGTGATGCAGTTAAACGCGGTGGTTTTACCTGCGCCGTTGGGGCCGATGAGTGCAACGATCTCCCCCTGGTTTACATCCAGGGACAGGTTGTTCACTGCCACAACGCCGCCAAACTGCATGGTGACGTTTTCCACATGAAGGATATTCTCGCTCATTTCGCCACCTCCTGCGTTTCTTTCGCTTTCTTCGGGCGGGCTCGGAACAGATCCGGCAGCTCCTTGGTGCCCATAATGCCGCGGCTAAAGAACAGCACGATAATCATAATAATCACGGAGAACACGACCATACGGAAGCCGTTTCTCAGCAGTGGCACCTTTGTCTGTCCCGTGGCCGCAAATACCGCCAGCCATGCAAGGATTGCAGCGCACACGCCGCCGCCCACGATAAACCGGGTTCGCTTCTTGTCGCCGGGCTTTACGATCTTATAGATCATACCGGCCAGCAGCACCGCAAAGATGATTGCCATCACCACAATGAACTCGGTGCGGCCTGCGGTGGTCAGGATGGTCTCCTGATCCAGGAACCGGAGCCACCATTCGCTGCACGCAATATACAGGAACGATGCAATAATGGAGCCGGAGATGGAGCCGATGCCGCCGATGACGACGATCAGCAGAATCTCATAGGTCATAGCAGACTTGAAGATCGCCGCCTGAACGGAGGTCTGATACATGGCCAGCAGGGCGCCGCCGATGCCCGCAAAGAAGGAGGAGATGCAGAAGGACAGCATCTTGGTGCGGGACAGGTTAATGCCCATGGCCTCGGCTGCAATTTCGTCCTCTCGAATGGCCTTAAACGCCCGTCCATAGGAGGAGTTGATCAGCAGCAGGATCACAGCAACACAGATGCCCACCACCAGGAAATATGCAATGGTGGAATGGAACACCGGGAATTTCCGCAGCAGGTTAGAGCCGTTGGTGATGGGGCCAAGCACGTTCCACTGGAAGATGGCGCGGACGATCTCCGCAAAGCCCAGGGTTGCAATGGCCAGATAGTCGCTCTTGAGCCGCAGCACCGGAAGACCGATCAGAAATGCAAATGCTGCTGCCACCAGGCCCGCAAGAATCAGTGCCACAGGAACCGGCAGGGTGAACTGCACCAGACCGCCGTCAAAGTACTGATAGACGGAAGCACGATCCGCAACGGGAATCGTAAAAATACCGTAGGTATAAGCGCCCAGCAGCATAAAGCCTGCCTGGCCCAGGGAGAACAGGCCGGTAAAGCCGTTGAGCAGGTTCATGGAAACGCCGATCAGCGCATAAATTGCGCCCTTTTTCAGCACCATAAACAGCATATCCCAGCTGGAGGGTGCCACCTGCTCGGCGATGCCAACGAACAGAAAGATTGCAAGGATAATCGCGGCAGTGATGAGGGAGCCGCGCTTGTTATTCAGCTTACTCATGGCGCACCTCACACTTTCTCCGTGGCCTTCTCACCGAACAGGCCGGTGGGCTTTACCACGAGGATGATAATCAGCAGAGCAAAGGTCACAGCATCGGAAAATGCAGCCAAGCCCAGGTTGATGTTGATTCCAACCACGCCCAGCATGGCCTCCAGGCCCTTGACGATGTTCTCGCAGATGCCGATGATGAATGCGCCGATCACAGCGCCGGGAATGGAACCAATGCCGCCGAACACCGCAGCAACAAAGGCCTTCAGGCCGGGCATTGCGCCGGAGGTATAGGTAACGGCAGTATAGTTGGTGAAGTACAGCACAGAGCCGATGGCCGCCAGGAACGAGCCGATGACGAAGGTGGCGCTGATGACCGCATTAATGCGGATGCCCATGAGCTGTGCGGTATCATAGTCCTTGGAAACCGCACGCATTGCCATGCCAATCTTGGTGTGGTTGATGAGCATCACCAGGGCAAACACCAGCGCGATCACCAGGAAGGGAGTTACCAAAGTAACGACCTTGGTGGTAGCGGGGCCGATGTTCACAGAATCGGAGATAAAGGGAATGGTGGGATACTGCTGGGCCAGACCGCCGGTGATATAGGCTGCCAGGTTCTGGAGCAGGTAGCTCACGCCGATGGCGGAAATCATAATGGACATACGGGGCGCCGAACGAAGGGGCTTATAGGCCGCACGCTCAATGGCGAAACCAATGATGACCGTCAGGATCAGCATCAGCGGCATGGAGATGTACAAGGGCAGGGACGCCGACAGGTAGACCATCATAACACCGGCCACCATAAACACATCGCCGTGTGCAAAGTTAATCAGCCGCAGGATACCGTAGACCATGGTATAGCCGATGGCAATCAGTGCATACTGACCACCCACGGAAATGCCTGACAGCAGGTAGGGAAGGACGACACTCATGGATAAACCTCCTAATAGATGAATTTAAGCTGTCTCGAAAAGATTCCGAAATGGGGTTCCTTTCGAGGCAGCCCAAACAGCGTGGTAAGGATTGCCTTTCGCAGGAAACCCGGAGGCTCCGCAGAGCCCCCGGTGAATTCTGTGAATGTAAGAATTACTCTACGCCCTGCTCACGAACCAGATCCCATGCAGCAGTTTCCGTGTTGCACTTCTTAATGAAAGCGGAGGTACGGTTTGCATCGCCGTTCTCACCGAAGGAGATCTCGCCGGTAACGCCCTTGTAGGTAACGGAAGCCAGCGCCTCTTTCACCGCCTCGGAATCGGTGGTGCCGGCAGCCTTGATTGCCTCCAGTGCCACAAAGTATGCATCATAGCCCATTGCGGAAACAGCAGCCAGCTGATCGTTGCCGCCGTTGTTGGCAAGCGCAGTCTTGTCGGAGTTGATGTACTCCTTAATGCCGGAGTCGAAGTCCGGAGCGCCGCCCTCCTGATAGAAGGTGGTAACATAGATATTCAGGCCGGTGCCCTTTGCAGCCTCGGCAACCACGTTGGAATCCCAGGTGTCGCTGGCCAGCATGGGGATATCCAGCCCCTGGGTCTGTGCCTGCTTGATGATGTTGGCAGCAGCCTCAATGGAAACGGGAGCGAAGAAAACATCGCAGCCCTGGCTCTTGGCGTTTGTAACATAAGAGGTGAAGTCGGAGTTGCCGTCGGGGAACGCTTCCTCTACAACCGTGCCGCCCAGGGCCTCAAAGGCCTGCTTGAAGTAGTTGCAGACACCTGCGGAGTAGTCATCGCCCTGCTTGGACAGGCAGTATGCCTTCTTTGCCTGGAGATCGCCGAAAGCAAAGTTTGCAAGCACGGTGCCCTGGAACGGATCCAGGAAGCAAATACGATAGTAGTAGTCGTTGCCCTCGGTCACCTGGGGGTTGGTGCAGGTAACGCCGATGGCGGGAACCTTGCCGTTCTTAAATACGTCGCCGGCAGCAATGGCAACTGCGGAACCGTAGGAACCCAGTACCACGGACACGCCGTCGGATACCAGCTGCTGTGCGGCAGAGGGGCCCTTATCGGTGGAGGACTGGTTGTCTACGATGTCCAGCTGGACGGTGTAGGTTTCACCATTAATCTCGACCGTAGGCTGAACCTTGTTGGCGTACTGAATGCCCAGTGTCTCCTGCTTACCGCCGGCACCGTTGTCACCGGATGCAGGCTCATACACACCGATCTTTACAACCTTGTCGCCGGTGGCAGCCGCATTGGAGGCAGCAGCCTGGCTCGATGCAGCGGAAGCGGAGGCAGCCGTATCGCCGCAGCCCGCAAAGGCGCAGGTCATCATTGCAGCAGACAGCACGGCGGCTAATGCTCTTTTCGTAAATTTCATGTTCTTCATACTCCTCGATGCTTCAGATTTTCGTCACCTTAGCAAAGTGATGAATAAAAGGATGTAGACATTATACTCTATTCAACTTGCAAAAATCAACTGGAATTTTCGGCTTTGACCGGAGGATTTCAAAATATAATGAATTTCTTGTCTCAAAATCCTTCATGTGCATCTGTGAAAAACATCCGCCAAAACATTTGTCCGCGAGATGTGGACAGCTCGAACAACGCGGAAAATGTCCTGCAATTTTTGTGAAAAACGCCAATGCCCACGTTCAATCCGTCATCCCGAATATGACACTTCATGCTTCAAATCTCCCGGAAAATGAAGCGTTTTCTTCAGGCAGCACCGCATAAATGCACCGGCTCATATACAGGCACTTTGCTTTTTCTCAGGGAATATGGTAGAATCGGAGCATCACAGGCAGGAGGAAACTGCATTGAACTTATTTGATATTGTGGGCCCCGTGATGGTCGGGCCTTCCAGCTCCCATACGGCGGGAGCGGTTAAAATCGGTTATGTGGCAAGGAAGCTGCTGCAAGAGCCGGTACAGCGGGCAGAGATTCTATTGTACGGCTCATTTCTTGCCACCGGAAAGGGCCACGGCACCCAAAAGGCGCTGGTAGCCGGTCTTATGGGCATGCAGCCCGACGACAGCCGCATTCCCGGCAGTTTGGAGCTGGCCCAGGAGCAGGGCATCACGCTGACCTTTGGCGCTGCGGACCTGCGGGACGGCCACCCCAACTCCGTTCTGCTCCGTCTTACGGGTGAAACCGGCAAAACACTGGAGGTAGTGGGCCAGTCCATCGGCGGCGGCAGAATCAATATTGCCAGCATCGACGGCCTGTCCGCCAACTTCTCCGGGGATTATCCCACCTTAATCGTCCACAACCTGGATCAGCCGGGGCACGTGGCCCAGGTGACCACCATGCTGTTCCACGAAAACGTCAACATCGCCACCTTGCAGCTCTATCGCAGCAGCCGGGGCAGCCACGCGGTTATGGTCATCGAATGCGACCAGGAGGTGCCCATTGAGGCGCTGCAATGGCTCCGGCATCTGGACGGCATCGAAAAGGTCATTTACTACAGTCTGGAGGATTGATTCTATGGCATATACACAGCTTGCACAGATCACAGCTCGCTGCGCCGAAACCGGCAAGGCTTTTTGGCAGATCGTTCAGGAATCCGACTGTCAGGAGCGTGACGTCACCCCCGCCCAGTCCTTTGCCGATATGCAGCGGATGTACCGGGCAATGGAGCAGGCCGACGCCGCCTATGACCCCAGTCTCCGCTCCGCCAGCGGCATGGCCGGAGGCGACGGGGCAAAATTCTCCGCCTACCGGATGCGGGAAAATCGTCTTCTGGGGGATTATCTCACCGAAGTCATGGAACGTGCGCTGAAAATGGCGGAATCCAATGCCTGCATGAAGCGGATCGTGGCCGCGCCCACTGCCGGTTCCTGCGGCGTGATTCCCGCAGTGCTTCTGAGCTATGCCTCCTGCCGTCAGGTGACGGAGGAAAAGCTGGTGGAGGCCCTGTATGTGGCTGCAGGAATCGGCGAGGTCATTGCCGCCAGTGCCAGCATCGCCGGCGCTGAGGGCGGATGTCAGGCGGAGATCGGTTCCGCCAGCGCCATGGCCGCCGGTGCGCTGAGCTATCTGGAGGGCGGCGACTGTGAGGAAATCTGCCACGCCTGTGCCCTGGCCATGAAAAGCCTGCTGGGTCTGACCTGCGACCCCGTGGCAGGACTGGTGGAGGTGCCCTGTATTAAGCGGAACGCCTCCGGTGCAGTCAATGCCGTGGTGGCCTCGCAAATGGCCATGTCGGGCATTCGAAGCGCCATCCCCCCGGATGAGGTCATCGACTCCATGCGCCGGATCGGCCATCTACTCCCCGCCTGCCTCCGGGAAACGGGACAGGACGGCCTTGCCACCACCCCCACCGGACTGCACATCGCCCAGCAAATGGCCCAGCAATAAAATTTTCCCCGGCAGCTGTGATCCAATCGTACATCTGCTGGGGATTATTATATGGCAGCACCACATTTCCCCGGCAAAATCGTCCAAATGGCATATGATGAAACCAATTGCGCCCTACGTTTTGTTACGCCTTCCGTGAGGTAGCATTCCTATCCCTGGAGGTCGCACAAATTGTTGTTATTTTGTGTTTTAAATTTGTCAATTTATGCAGAGCGGTTGACAGAATTATTTTCATTTCGTATATTTACAGAGCTGGTATATTACCAAGTTATTAAGGAAATGAGGTAACCCAAATGAAGAAACTTATGGCGCTTCTTCTGTCTATGGTTATGGTGCTGAGCCTGGCTGCCTGCGGCGGTGCTGCTTCCAGCTCTGCTGCTCCTGCCGAGTCCGCCAAGACTGAAGAAGAGACCGCTGCTCCTTCTTCCGCTCCTGCTGCTCCCGCAGCTGATTCCGCTGAGGAAGGCTCCACCAACGAAGGCAACGCCACCGCTGCTGAGACCGTAGGCGATCCCTTTGAGGCAATGGCTGAGGACTATATCTCCTATCCTCTGGAGGGTGACAACACCATCTCCATGTGGTACTACATCCCCGGCTATCAGGACTTCATGGACTCCAACTACAGCTACAATGCGCTGAAAACCGCTGAAGCCGCTACCGGCGTTAAGCTGGAGTTCACCGAGGTCAGCGCTCAGTCCGCTAACGAGCTGTTCAACGTCATGGTTGCTGGCGGCGACTATCCCGACCTGCTCCCCGTCATGGAATACTACACCGGCGGTCTGTCCAAGGCTTATGAGGACGGCGTTATCGTTGACATCAACGACTACATGGACGACAATATGCCCAACTATCTGGCAGTTCGCGACTGCCTGGACGAGAAGACCGTAAAGGCTACCCTGACCGAGGATATGACCCTTGCCTTCTATCAGATCAAGGACGGCACCTACTCCGGCAGCGGCCTGGTTTCCCGTGCCGACTGGATCAAGGCGCAGGGCGTAGAGTTCTCCGGCGACGTCATCGGCCTGGATGAATTCACCGATTATCTGCGCACCATTCATGATGCTTACAACTGCTCCAACACCCTTTATATGTATGACGGCACCGTGGGCCTTATGGAGGCTGCATTCGACACCGAGCTGCCCGTTCTGAAGGGCGACGGCTTCATGACCTCCGTCACCTCCGCCATCTTCCGCAAGGGCGACGAAGTTATGTCCGGCTGGACCACCGACGGCTACCGCGAGTACCTGGAGTGGGTGCTCCAGATGATGGACGAGGGCATCATGGCCAAGGACTTCCTGTCTCTGGATACTGACCGTGGTGTTATGAATAGCTTGCAGGCTTCCGGCGCCATCGGTGTATGGCAGTCCAACGCCGACAAGATCAGCGAGATCATCGATTTCTACGGTGCTGATTATCCCGAGCTGGAAATCACTGCAATTCCCCGCGTTGCGCAGGATCCCACCGCGCAGTACGTCTGGAACGACGAAGCTGCTCTGGTTGCCACCAATGCCGGCTTCTCCCTGTCCTCCAACTGCAAGAACCCCGAGCTGGTTTGCCAGTGGGAGAACTTCTTCTGGACCACTGACGGCTACAACATTGGCAACTATGGCACCGAGGGCGAGAGCTACCACATGGACGGCGATACCCCCGTGTTCGACTGGGATCAGCCTGTGACCGTAACCGGCCGCAATGCTCCCAACGCCGAGATGGCACAGCAGCTGTTCACCATGATCCGTTTTGCTTCCTTCTATGTGGACAACGATATGCTGCTGGCTACCTTCCCCCAGACCGGTCTGGATGCAGTTGAGCTGTGGAGCATCGACGGTTCCACCGATGACCGCAACTACCCCTCTGCTGTGAAGAACACCTTCACCACCGACGAGTCCCTGGAGATCGCCAACTACGAGTCCGACTTCCTGACCTACGCTGCTGAGCAGTGCTTGAAGTTTCTGGACGGCTCCGTTGAGCTCAACGACGACACCTGGAACGAGTTCGTTGACACCTGCAACTCCATGGGTCTGCCCGAGATCATCGAAGTATACCAGAACGCTTACGATGAGTATCAGGCTGGCGAGCGCTAATTCCCGCTTCTAATTTGGACCACCCTTCGGGGTGGTCCTTTTTTATTCGAAATCCGCCGGAATTTCATGCAGAAGTTTCATGTCTTTGGGCAAAAAGCCCCTGTCCTTTCCCGGCAGAATCCGGTATAATATTGTTTGCAAATGACGCAATACTTCTGGGAGGCTGATACCCATGGATAAAATTAAAATGACAACGCCCCTGGTGGAAATGGACGGCGACGAAATGACCCGGGTGCTCTGGAAGGAGATCAAAGAAAAGCTGCTTCTTCCCTTTGTGGCCCTGAATACCGAATACTACGACCTGGGTCTCCCCCACCGGGATGAGACCGGCGACCAGGTGACCATCGACGCCGCCAACGCCAATAAAAAGTACGGCGTTGCGGTCAAATGCGCCACCATCACCCCAAACAAATCCCGCATGGCCGAATACAATCTCCACGAAATGTGGAAAAGCCCCAACGGTACCATCCGCGCCATTCTGGACGGCACCGTATTCCGCGCCCCCATTGTGGTGGAGGGCATTTCTCCGGTGGTGAAGGGCTGGAAAGCGCCCATTACCATCGCCCGTCATGCCTATGGCGACGTATATAAGGCCACGGAGATGCGGGTACCCCAGGGTAAGGCCGAGCTGGTGTTCACCGACTCCCAGGGCAAGGAGACCCGCCAGACCATCTATGATTTTGAATGCGACGGCGTAGTCACCGGTCAGTACAATAAAGACAGCTCCATCGAGTCCTTCGCCCGGAGCTGCTTTGCCTATGCCCTCTCCACCGAGCAGGATCTCTGGTTTTCCTGCAAGGATACCATCGCCAAGCAGTACGACGGCACCTTCCGGGATATCTTCCAGCACCTCTACGACACGGAATACAAGCCCCTGTTTGAGGAAAAGGGCCTGACCTATTTCTACACCCTCATTGACGATGCCATTGCCCGGGTGATTCGTTCCAAGGGCGGCTTCATCTGGGCGCTCAAGAACTACGACGGCGACGTGATGAGCGACATGATCTCCACCGCTTTCGGTTCTCTGGCCATGATGACCTCCGTTCTGGTAAGCCCCGAGGGGAACTACGAATATGAGGCAGCCCACGGCACCGTCACCCGCCACTATTACAAATACTTAAAAGGTGAGGAAACCTCCACCAACCCCGTTGCCACCATCTTCGCCTGGAGCGGCGCCCTGCGGAAGCGCGGTGAAAAGGACAACCTCTCAGAACTCCAGAAATTTGCCGATCATCTGGAAGCCGCCAGCCTGGACGTGATCCGGGAAGGCACCATGACCGGCGACCTGTGCCTGCTCTGGGAGAAGGGCACCCCAAATAAGGTCTCCTCCTCCGCATTTCTCGATGCCATCGCAGAAAAGCTCCACGGCATTTACGGTTAATTTTACTTTGCACATTTGTCCCTCCGGTCTCTGACGGAGGGACATTTTTGCGGTCTTTGTCCACGATTTCGACATTTTTCCACAGAAAATGCCGAGTTATTCACTTCTTACACATAGTTTTCCACAGAAAAAATATCCCCTTCCGGCGAGTTTCCCCCTTCCAAAGCACCGACGCACCTGCTATAATAATGTCAAATGAATAAACCGTTTTTCGGTTTATTCCTGTGGCAAACGCCGCATCATTTCATCAAAAGGGCGGAAAACAGTCCTTTTGATGAAATGCAGACATTGTTACAATGCGTATTTCCGCTGAAACGCTGTTGCACTTCAGCGGAAGGTGCAAGGGTTTCGGGCTGTTCTGCCCAAAATCCTTGCACAGGAACAAAGACACTTGGCTTTGGAAGCCTTGGCTTTCAAAGCTTTCGGCTTTGTTCAGTACGCATGATAATAGTTCCACAAACTGTAGTTTGAAGGAGTCTTTTCATGAAGCGTAACGTCCTTTCCCTGATTTTATTGCCGCTGGCTGCATTGGCGGGCTGCGGCATTCGATACTGGAACCTCACTGCCGGCGCGGATGCCCAAGGGCTGCCGATCTCCCACCACCCTTCAGCCTATGTGCTGGCAGCCTGGGGCATTCTCTGCTTCCTGCTGTTCGCTGCGCTGGCCGCAACCTCCCAGGGTCGCAGCGGAAAAAGCGCTGTGCTCCACACCCATGGCGCGCTGACAGTAATCGCTTACTTTGGTGCGGTGATGTTCTTCTTCTCCGTCATTGCGGACTTCACCGCCGCGCTGGTGGACGGCCCCGGAATGTCCGCACCGATTATGTGCCTGCTGGGCCTGTTTTCCGCCATCTGTCTGTTCGTCACCGCCTGGATGCGCGGTCACGGCAAAGCAACCTATCCGCCCCTGGAGCTGGTGCCCGATGTCTATCTGGTGGTCAAGCTGATCCTGAACTTCAAGGGCTGGAGCACCGATCCCATCATTCTCGACTACTGCATTATGTTGTTCGCCCTGATCTTTGTAGTGCTGGGCTTCTACTACAGCACCGGCTTCCTGTTCGATCTGGGCAAGCCCCGGCTGACGCTGCTGTTTACCCTCTGCGCCTGCCTGTTCTCCGCTGTCGCCGTGGTGGACGGGATTCTGGACGGCAGCTTTGCCACCATCCTGGAATATCTGGGCTTTATCGCCTGGCTGCTTCCAGTGGTCTGTGCCGTCTCCGTTCCCAGTGCCCCGGATGCACCAAAAACGGAAAACGCAGACGCTTCCAATTAAACAACAAAAAACCGCCTCTGTAGGTTTTGTCCTACAGAGGCAATCCTTTTATGCGATGTTCGGATTATACCCGATCCTTGGTCTCCCGCTGAACCTTGGCGATGAACTCGTCCAGGCTCATGGTGACGCTTTCGCCGGTGTCGCGGTTCCGGACGGTAACGGTTCCGGCCTCGACCTCCTTGGCGCCAATGACCAGCATATAGGGCACCCGCTCCACCTGCTGTGCTTCGCGGATCTTATAGCCGATCTTCTCGTTGCGCTCGTCCAGCTCGGTGCGGATGCCGCTGAGACGGACTGCATCATAGACCTTCTTGGAGTACTCCATGCTCTTCTCGGAAACGGGCAGCACCTTAACCTGGGTGGGAGCCAGCCATACAGGGAACTTGCCCGCATAGTGCTCGGTGAGAATGCCGATGAACCGCTCGATGGAGCCGAAGCAGACGCGGTGGATCATAATGGGCCGCTGCTTGCTGCCGTCCTCGGCGGTGTACTCCAGCTGGAAGTTCAGAGGCATCTGAAAGTCCAGCTGGATGGTGCCGCACTGCCAGGTACGGCCCAGGCTGTCCCGAAGATGGAAGTCAATCTTGGGGCCGTAGAATGCGCCGTCGCCCTCGTTGATGATATAGTCAAGGCCCAGGCTCTCCAGTGCGTCCTTCAGGCCGTTGGTAGCCGCCTCCCAATCCTCGTCGGAACCCATGGAATCCTCGGGGCGGGTGGACAGTTCCATAAAATAGTCGAAGCCAAACTTGGTGTAAACCTCGTTGATCAGATGCACAACGCCCTTGATCTCGTCGGCGATCTGGTCGGGACGCATGAAGATATGCGCATCGTCCTGGGTGAAGCAGCGCACGCGGAACAGGCCGTGGAGGGCACCGCGGAGCTCATGACGGTGGACAATGCCCAGCTCGCCAACCCGCAGGGGCAGTTCCCGGTAGCTGTGGGGCTGAGAACGATAGACCATTACGCCGCCAGGGCAGTTCATGGGCTTAATGCAGTAGTCCTCGCCGTCAATCTGGGTGGAATACATATTGTCCTTATAGTGATCCCAGTGGCCGGAGGTCTCCCACAGGTGGCGGTTCATGATGAGGGGAGTCGAAACCTCCACATAGCCGTCGCGGGTGTGGATCTCACGCCAATAGTCGATCAGGGCGTTTTTCAGTGCCATGCCCTTGGGCAGGAAGAACGGGAAGCCGGGGCCCTCGTCGCAGAGCATAAACAGCTGCATCTCCTTGCCCAGACGGCGGTGATCCCGCTTTTCGGCCTCTTCCATGAACTTCAGGTGCTCGTCCAGCTCGGCCTGGGTGCGGAAAGCGATGCCGTTGATCCGGGTGAGCATCTTATTGTTCTTGTCGTTCTTCCAGTATGCGCCGGACTGCTGGGTGATCTTAAAGGCCTTCAGGGTCTTGGTGTAGGTCAGATGGGGACCCACGCACATATCAATATACTCGCCCTGCTGATAGAAGGTGATGGTGGCGTCCTCGGGCAGCTCGCCGATGTGCTCCACCTTGTACTCCTCCCCGCGGCTCTGCATCAGCGCAATGGCCTCGTCCCGGGGCAGTGCATAGGCCTTGAGGGGCAGGTTTTCCTTACAGATCTTCTTCATTTCGGCTTCGATGGCCTGAAGATCCTCATCAGTGAGCTTTTCCTCCCCCAGATCCACATCATAGTAGAAGCCGCGCTCGGTAGCAGGGCCATAGGCAAACTTTGCCTGGGGGTGCAGGCGCTTAATGGCCTGAGCCATCACATGGGCCGCAGTATGACGGATTACGTGCAGCTCCTGATCCTTTTCGATCTCGCCCACATGACCGTCGTTGTAAATAACCTTCATAGGGAACATCTCCTTTATCTCATATCAAAAAATAAAACCCCTACGAGCCGCATGGCTCATAAGGGTGCAGTGCACGGTTCCACCTTATGGTTTCACTCATTAACTCCTTAACGCGGAGGGACGGCTGCGTTTCAAATATCCCCGCAGCGGCTCCGGACTGGTGTTCGCATATTCCCGTCATAAAGCGCTTTCAGCAGCTGCACTTCTCTCTAAAATCCCGGAATATGATACTGGTTCCGTCATCGCCTTGTATGGGTATTGTAGCAATGCATCCCCGGTTTGTCAATGGCTTGGGCGAATTTTCCCGGCAAAACGGGCGCCGCACGGTTTCCCGCACAGCGCCCACCGGATTATTTCTTCTTTTTTCGAATGATGACCGCCGCCGCGATCATCGCCAGGGCTGCCACTGCCAGTACGACTGCCACCACAGTGCTGCCGGAATTCTGGGATGTGGTCTCGACTACAGGCTCAGGGCTTGCTTCCGGGGCCGGTTCGTCTGCCGCAGGCGCTTCTTCCGCAGGTGCTTCCGGGGCCGCAACGGTTTCTACAGCGGACTCCATCAGAGATTCCGGTTCTTCCTCCGGGATGCTGCCGGTGACCTGAATGTCGCCGGTATAGGTTTTTCCGGGCTCCGGGGTTAGGGGCTTGCCGTCCAGGGTGATGTCTCCCTGCACCGTACCGCCCTCCATCACCGTCAGGCTTTTCAGGCTGGAGTTGCCGGTGACATTCCAGGCAGCGCCGTCGCCCACCGTCAGGGCAATGCCGTAGTCCGCGTCATAGCTGTCGTCCACCACCCAGTTGACCTCGCCATAGTCCGCCCACTGCTGGTTCCAGCTGTCCATGGTGCCGGAAACCAGATTGCCGGTAAGGGTGGTGTGTTCCAAATCCACGGTCATCTGCCGCTGGTAATCCTCGTGGAGAATATCACCGGTAACATCCATGTCCTCCATGCTTACGGCCACGGGATTGACCTGCTCGCCGTCGCCCGCCGCCAGGAAGTTGCCCATGGAGTCGGCATTGAGTACCGTATGCACCAGCACGCCGTTATAGCTGTCCATCGTCACATTCTTCAGTTGAATATCCGCCGAGGTGGAGCGAATCAGGAAAATATCGCCGCTGACGTCGTCGATATAAGCCCCCACCGCCTCGCCATAGTCGTTATAATCCTTCGTGGAGCGCAGGTCATTATCCGTCGCCAGGGCGGTATTCTCGGCATAGAACGTGCCGCAGTCCGCCGCCATCAGGCCCTGGCCCATCATATCCGGCGCATGGATCATGACTGCATTTCTGCCGCCCACAATACTGGAATCTATGCTGACCTCCTTGCCCTCATGGTACTGCATCACATCTTCAGGTGCGCTGTCGCTGCCATAGCTGTGAATCTGGCCGTTCTTTGAGATGATGCAGCCGATCTCCGCTGCGGTCAGCCGGCTGCCATAGAGCCAAACCCGGCAGTTGGTGTCGGCATAGGTGGAATAGCCGCCGTTTTCCGCAATGCCCTCGGTGTTATAGGCATAGAGGTCAAGACCGTTGCCGGTGGCCGAATCTGTAGACAGTGCCGCCCAGCCCTCCGCCGTGCAAACCGAGTCATAATAATAGGTCTGCGTGGCACCAATGGAGAAGTTCGCCCGGGCCGTACCGGAAATCAGCAGGGCCGCATTGGAGAAGGGTTCGGACACACCGGCGGTATTGTCGTTGCTTCCGGTGGAGGTCACAGTGGAGTTGTTGACGATCAGCTTGGCATCATTATAGTTGGCCGTGACATACCGGGCCGCGCCGTCTACCACCAGCTCCGAGTCGGAAATATAAAGGGTTGCACCGTTGTCGATGTTAGTGGCCGCACCGCCGGTATCGTCATCGGTAGCCGGGGCATCCACGCCCAGGCGAATGGTACACTTTTGCAGACGCACCACGCTGTCCGGCCCCGTGGCAACCAGGCCGTTGAACGTATAGTCGCCGCTGGTGAGTTCCAGCCCGTCGATGGTCAGCACGCCGTCCACGTTGGAAAGATAGCTGCTGTAGGCCCCGGGCTCATACTCCGCATCGGGATTCTCTGCGCCGTCGGTAATCACAATGGCCGCTGTCTCCGGTGCACCGTCGCCCGGTGGGGGTGCGCCGCCCATATCTCCGCCCGGAGGAGGGCCCATTCCGTCCATGGGCATCATGTCTGCCGCCAGAGCTCCGTAGCTCAGCAGCAGCGACAGGCACAGGCCCCAGGTCAGTAGCCGTTTCCATGCTTTTTTCATGCCATTGCCTCCTGTTCATCCGCTTTTTGTCATCTCCATTATACGGTATTTCCGGGCAGAAGAAAAGCAAAATCCGCCTGGGCTCCGGGCGAAAATCCCATCGCGAATTTGTTCATTTTACCGTTCAAAATCTACTGCGGCTGTTGGATTTTTGCAGAGGATTTGTCCCGAAACGGATCGCAGCCCCCAATTTGTGACAGGATACAGCAACCCCCCTACTGCGGTCTTTACGCCACAGCAGGGGGTTCCTATTATCTGGCCCGGAACAACTCCTGCACCAGATTATTCTCTTTGGTCAAATCCGTCAGTACGCAGCAGCAGAACCCGGGCTGAGGCTGATAGCACCGGAGCTGCATATACTTGCCCGAATCCTCCAGCACATCCTCAATCACCCGGCTGCCTCCATGGATCGCCACATCCGCAAAAATCGCCATCCACTTGGGGCTGCCCACATTTCGAAGCTTCAGCACGGACTGGTTGAGGATTTCTTCCACGGTTACACTTTCCAGCTGTGCCATCTCCCGGCTCAGATACCGAACCAGGAAATCCACGCCGCCGCCCCCATATACCAGCTCCATCACCACCATGGGCAGGGGCATGGGATCCAGCCAGCGGGACAGCACCTCCGCCGGGCAGACCTCCCGCTTTTCCGCTCGGCTCGCTGCCGGCTGCTTTTGCCGCTTGGGGGCCCGATCCGCCCGAACCCGCCGCCGGAATCTGGTTCCGTCGGTCATGGTGATCTCACCGTTTTTCTCGTCCTTGATAAATCGCTTGGATACCACAATTCCCCGATTGATATTGAGAAACGTCTCCTCCGGCAGCTGTGCAAAGACATCCTTCAGGCTCTGGTTGGTTCTAAGCACCGTTCCGTCCCTCCGGGTGATCTTTGTTTTCCGGTCTTCCACCGTAATATAGGCAATATCGTCAGCGGGAATCTGTGCCTTTCGATAGTCCGCGTGCACGGTCAGCACGGTCTTCATCGCACCTGCACATCCCTTCTTATATTCTACCTTAGATTGTATCAAAGAAGATTTTTTATGTCAACTGCGAAACCAGATTTTTTCGTTTTTCTTTTGGCGGACGAGATTGGGGCCCCACTTCCGCCTCAGCTAAGCTTTGTGACACCGGTAAGGCTGTAGCGGAACAGCGCCTTCCCCGCCTCGGGGCCGGTATAATCCACCAGGCTCACCTGATAAACGCCCTGGTTTTCGCCCTGATTTTTCAGCTCCGCCTGAGCCGTATAGCCGCCGTCCTGGTTGGGGGTGATCTCCCCCAGCGCCATTTCCAGCGACACCTCCGGGCCGTGAATCAGATAGCCGCCGTCTTCCGTCCGGCTCACCAGGGGATCCTCCTCGGTTACAGACGGAACCTCTCCGCTATAGTTTGCGAACATCGCCTGAACAAAAATCAGGAGATTCTCCGCAGTCAAATGCGTGCCGTCCGTCCCGCTGCTGGTAAAGGTCTCATCCATACTCCGCAGGGTAATGAGATAGCCCACCGCCCGCCAGAAATACACCGGATCTTCGGGATCATAGGTAAGTCCGTCCTGGGCGCAGAGAATCGCCGCCATCACCGACTGATTTACGGCGCTGTCTTCCGCCTCGGCGCTTACCCGCCAGCTCGTGCTGTCCTCCTCCGGCACCGTCTGGGCCATCTCCGGCGATTCCACCGGGGCATTGCCAAAGGTCTGGGCCGTTTCCGTGGCCGACGCCTCGCTGACCTGAGGCGTTTTCCCGCAGGCCGCCAGCGCCGTCATGCACAAAAGGCACAGCAGCATTGCAATCACACGATTTTTCATAAAAATCCCTCCTGTTCTTATCGGCAGAATAGCACAATTCCTTCAAAAATACAATACCGCTCCCGTCCGCCCCCTGCAAATCCCGGCAAAATCCCCCGATTCCGCAGCATTTCTCTCTTTTGCATAGTGTACGAAAATAAATTGCATTTCCCGTAAAATTCAGCAAAAATGCAGTTGACCCTGAGATGGAAACGCGCTATAATGTTGTCATTACAGCAAGGGCGCTGTGAGGGACCCCCTCACGGCGCTTATTTTTTTGGAAACACCTTCCGCATCGGCGGAGATCTTTTGAAAAGGAGTAGATCAATATGGCAGCAAACACCAAGGAAATCTACGGCTCCATGGTATTCAACGAGCACGTTATGAAGGAGCGCCTTCCCAGCGCCACCTACAAGAGCCTGAAGGCAACCATTGACGAGGGCAAGCCCCTGGATCTGGACGTGGCAAACGTTGTGGCCAGCGTTATGAAGGACTGGGCCATCGAAAAGGGCGCCACCCATTATACCCACTGGTTCCAGCCCCTCACCGGCATCACCTCCGAGAAGCACGACGGCTTTGTATCTCCCATGAGCGACGGCACTGCCATTATGGAGTTCAAGGGCAAGGAGCTCATCCAGGGCGAGCCCGACGCTTCCTCCTTCCCCTCCGGCGGTCTGCGCGCCACCTGCGAGGCCCGCGGCTACACCGCATGGGATCCCACCAGCTATGCATTTGTAAAGGATGA
>OLSL01001582.1_pt1 | contig 20462 bp, 16 predicted proteins | sample 1672511 | NCBI WGS metagenome assembly OLSL01 (sample SAMEA3136694, study PRJEB25190) | human gut metagenome | biome: human gut; feature: human-associated habitat; material: faeces | place: Austria | collected 2013
TGCTCACGAGATGAAATGTTCCATTTTACCGATATTCCGCCTCTATAATTGTGCACATACAAGCGATTATGATCACTAATAGGCGTTTCGTGCATAATGCATCTATTTGTCGTTTCAAACAAGAAAGCAACACCCTATCGGGAGTTGCTTTTTTGGAGCTTGTGGCCGGATTTCCCCCGCGAGGGGGGATAAACTTCGACTCCAGACAAGCTCAATAAAAAAAGCAACACCCTATCGGGAGTTGCTTTTTTGGAGCTTGTGGCCGGATTCGAACCGGCGACCGGTGGTTGCGGGTAAGGGTGAATGACCAAATCGAAGAAAACGGAGTACCGGCAAACGCCGGTACCCCGTTTTCTTTATGCCGGTCGGCTTCCCGGCTGTGCCTTATCCGCCTTGATCACCTCGCCGGTGCAGCCGCCATTACGCCGTTGGTTGATGCAGCCGACGAATTTGTAGTAGATGTCCACTTGCTGGGTCTTGACACCATCTGGCCCGACTACCTTTTCATGTACCACTATTTTCTCAATCAGTTCGTTGAGGATGTAGGGCGTCAGCTCTGTAATGCCGGTATATTTCCAGATGAGGGGCAGGAACTGTTCGATATTTTCGTAGACCTTATCACTCTTGGAAATCTCTGCTGCCAACTCCTCCCGCTGCCCTTGGAGGGCGGCCTGCTCCCGTTCGTATTTCGGAGCCATGGCCTGATACCGCTCCTCGCTGATTTTCTCTAATGCCGCATCCTCATAGAGCTTGTTCAGGATCTTGGACAACTCGCCAATACGCTTGTCCACCCGTTTCAGCTCCCGCTTGTATCGGTCGACCTCCGCCTTTTGCTTCTCCGTGTGGAGCGAGACCAGCACCTCCATGTAATCCTGTGCTGACCGCCGCGCCTCCACCGCATTGCGGCGAATATCCTCCAGCACCAGTTGGTTCAGCGTTTTCCATCCGATGGCGTGGGAGGTGCAGCGGGATTTTCCGTAGTTTTTGTATACCCAGCAGGAGAAGCCCGTATATCGCCCCTTACGTTTATCGTAGCTGGCATTCAGCGACGAGCCGCAATCCGCGCACTTCACCAGTCCTGCGAAGGGCTGCACCTCGCCGCTGGCATTTTCGCGCCGCTTGGCGCGCATCATCTGATGCACTGTGTCCCACAGCTCCTGTGTGACCAACGCCTCGTGCGTGTTGTCCACTACGATCCACTCTGACTCGTCCGTTTCCACACGCCGTTTGTCGAAGAAGCCCTTTGTCTTGCTGCGGCCGAAAACCACCTTTCCCAGATACACTGGGTTCTCGAGGATAGTACGGATAGAGCTGGCGTGCCAGTCAAAGGGCTTGCGCCAGTAGTCACTCTTATAGTAATTCGGATTATTTTGGTTGAAGTAGGCCTGCGGATTGAGAACTCCCTTTTCCCGCAGAATCTTTGTCATCCGCACATAGCCGATGCCATCAGCGAACATACGGAAAATGTCCCGCACCACATCCGCTGCCGGTGGGTCAACGATCAGGTGGTGACGGTCATTGGGGTCTTTCTGATAGCCGAACGGCGCACGGCTGCCCATAAACATTCCGCTTCTTGCCCTGGCTTGGTGCGCGGCTCTTGTCTTGGTGGATGCCTGCCGCGCATAGAACGAGTTGATAACATTGGTGAAGGGCAGCACCAGATTGTCCAGCCCCTTGGCGGAGTCAATGCTTTCCGCCACCGAGATGAAGCGGACGTTTTTCTGCTCGAAGTAGTGTTCAATGTACATACCCATCTGCGCGTATTCTCTGCCGAAGCGGGATAGGTCTTTCACAATGACCGTGTTTACTTTTCCGCTTTCGATGTCCTCCAACATCCGCTGGAACTCCGGGCGCTCAAAGTTTGTACCACTCCAGCCGTCATCACAGTAGTAGTCCGCGATGCTGATATGCTGTTCTTTGCAGTATTGTGTCAGCAATGTGCGCTGTGTCTGAATGCTGCCGGATTCGCCCACGCTGCCATCGTCTTGACTAAGCCGACAGTAGACCGCCGCTTTTTCTTCCATAGCTTTCACTCCTTTCGCCACACACAATACCCTTAGTCGCCGTCAATAGCTATATCCACATCTGACGAAGAAGCATTCGTAACTTCGTGCAGATCGCATGAACGAAAGGCATCGGTGAGCATATCTCCCAGCTTGTCACAGACCTCTTTGTCACCGCTGTAGTGACTGACTGTCACATATCGGACGCCTCGAATGACGGTCACGTTTTTCAAGCAGTCTCCTTCGTATAAAAACATGATGTACCTCCAATCGTCACTCTTGTGAGTCGCTGATCACATCCCGCAGCGAGATCGTGCCGCGTGTGCTGGTGACCTCGCGGACGCTGCCGCCGCGCATCTTGTTGTATTCCTCGCGTGTCATGTCCACGTCTGCTGCCAGCAGGTGGTTGGTGATGTTGTGTTCTACGGTCAGGTTGAACAGCAGCTTGGCCATGCGGTTTTCGAACACGCCCAGCGAACCTTCCAGCACGCCAGCCACTGCGTGAGGCAGGAACGCACCGGCGTTCTGCACCTTCAGGTAGCCGTCGTAGAACCGAACAGCCTTCTCTACGAACTCACTTTGGCTGCCGCAGTTAGCCAGCGGTGCGTTTATTTCTATCATTTTCTTCGCTTCCGGCGTAAGCCAAAAAGCGTACTTTTCCTTGCTATTTGTCATCTCGGCTTTCCTCCTTGAATTTTTGCCACGACCCCGCAGTTTTTCTCGTAACTACGAGGCTTTTTCTGTTTCCGTCCCCACCGCCCACCGAAAAAGCCACTTTACGACCCCTGTGGCTGACCCTGTGAAACTGCCCGCACTGTGGGCAGAAGTGACCGGGGCGGGGGTGTCCACGACGCCGCCCCTTTCTCCTGCTTCGCTTTCGGCGCACCGAAAAGCTCCCCAACACGCGCCCAAATAGGCTGGAAGGTATCCGTACCCCACCTTCGCCCTGCGAGGCCACACAACGGCCCACAGGCGGCAACACCGCGGGCAACCGGCGCGAGGCGCGGTGTGGCTGTGAACTTTCCTTTTCCTTCCCTGGGTTTGCTCCAAAATCGTGATTTTTCCGGAGCAAAATAGCATCGTGTACCTCTGCCAAAAATCGGTACATTTTCGCTCTGTGACGGCTGTGACAGGTGTGACGGCAAATTCAACACAGGCACCATATCAGTTTTTCCCGTCACTGCCGTCACTCCCGTCACACGGAAGGCAAAGGATACTCAGCATCCGCGTTGTCCGTGTGCGTTCGCTGACCACGCGGATACCGTTCTGCTCCAGTACCTCCGCGTACTTCACCAGCCGCTTGGACAGCACACTGGGCGTTAGCCTCTCCCCTGTCTTTGCTTCCAGCAGCGCACTCAACTCCGTAGCTGTTCCCTCGAAGCGGCCCAGCCCCCGCAGAAAGACAGAGAGGGAAATTGCCTTCGGGTCGATGGAAGTGCGTTCCCCCTCCACCGGCTCTGTCAGCCGCCATGTGTAGCCGCTCTTATCGAATACCAACGGCAGCTCACGGTATTCTATGTCCCGTCCGGTGCAGTACAGGGTCGCTTCACCGCTGCCGCGCCTACGTTCCTTCAGCACGAAGTTGCTGTCTGTCGCTCCGCTGATGCCTGTCGTGCCGGAGATCATGTTCATGGGGTCATCATCGTTCATCTTACGGAGGTGGTGAATGAGCAGGATGGCGATGTGGTGCTTGTCCGCCAACGCTTTCAGTACAGAGATGTCACGGTAGTCGTTGGCGTAGGGATTGCCGCTGTCGCTGCCGGTGCGGATGCGCTGTAATGTGTCAATGACCACCAGCGAGGTGTCGGGGTGCTGCGTAAGAAAGTTGGTGAGCTGCTCCTCCAGCCCCTCGCCGATGCCTGCGGCGATGGTGGCGAAGTGCAGTGCCTCCGGCGCGTCGTCGGTGATCTGAAACAGGCGGCTTTGGATACGGGTGAGGCTGTCCTCCAGGCAGAGGTAGAGCACAGTGCCTCTATGGGTCGGGAAGTCCCACACGCTTGTTCCCTGCGCCACTTGCAGACACAGCCACAGAGCCAGCCACGATTTGCCCACCTTCGGTGCTCCGGCAAGGATGTGTAACCCCTGCGGCAGCAGCCGGTCTATGATGAACCGTGTGGGCGGCAATGTAGTGGACAGCAGCGTGTCCGCGTCGATGGTTTGCAGTTGTTGATGCGTCATGCATATCATCTCCAATCTATAGTTTATTTTTCTGTACGACCCAGTGTGTTCATGGTATAATGAATGCAGGACACTATACATGAAAAAGTGATCTTTCTCCGCCGCGGAGAAAGATCACTTGTGGACAAAATGGGAAGGTACGCCAATGGAGAGAAAACTCGGCCTGTATGTCACGCTGGGCGACGACGGAAGTCTGAAACGCACCTTGGTTTCCATATCTGGCGAGACAAATTTAGAGGCGACAACGCTGAATGACGAGGTCATCCTGTTCTCTGAACTCATTTTTGATTTCTATGCCTTTATCGTAGATCGCATCCGGCTGTCCGCTGCATATCTGGTCACGCAGGACGGAGAAGGGAAGGATACCGTCGATATGCGCGTATTTGAGTTCATACAGGATACGGTGCAGGATTTGATCGAGGAGTTTGAAGAAGACGATCCCCTATATGGAACGCTTACGAGAACCATCATGGAAGACCGAATCCCCGCTGCTGACGGGAGCGACACATATCCCGTGACTGCCGTGGAGAAAATCATTTCAGAATTGTCCGCGGTGATGCTTACACAATTCTCTGTGAACAATATCCTGCGGGATATGCGCTTCCATGTCCCCGTCGATCTGGACAAGAAATACCGGAGCTTGCAGGAGGTAGAATTCACACAGATTTCCAGCTTTTCAAATCTGCATACCCCAGAGTATCTGTTCCGTTCTGCGGCTGACTACTACACATTTCTGGTACTCCACTTTATCGCTGCCGAACCGCGCGTAGCATTGTGTGAATGCTGCGGCAGATACTTCATTCCAAAGACCGCCAAGAAAACCTTGTATTGCGACAGAGTACTGAAGGACGATAAAACATGCAAGGACTTGGGTCCTGCATTGAAGCATAAGCTGCAGGCGCAGAATAAAAAGGTCGTGGGAGAATTTGACCGTGCAAAGCAGCGGATGTACAAGCGCTATGAGCGTGCGCTGGACCCAAACAAAAAGGTATCTAAAAGGGATCTGAGCTATGCGGAGTATTATGAGTGGTTGGAAAATGCAACGGAAGCACGGGATGCGTACCTTGCAGGAAAGCTCTCCGAGAAAGACGCTCTGAAGGCTATTAGGGAAGATTTTGTAAACAGAGACAAAATGTAAGAACAAACGCAAATCAGAAAATGCAAAACAGTGAACGGCACGAAGGCTACCCCTTCGTGCCGTTCTTTCTTATCGTCAATTCGGCTCCGGACGCATGGCGTTAAATATGCACAAATTAGAGTGGCTTTTATGTATCATTCGCCGAATTTTCCCATTATTCGCCACCCTATGCTCCGCGCATATTGTCAGTAGAATACAATCGTAGTATAATCAATATGTGTAATTTTGACCACCTGGGAGGTGTTGCTATGGCTGTGCCAAAACTGATCATCCGACCGAAGAAGTATACAGAGGAATCCGCCGTGATCTCCATGCGTCTGCCCAAGGATATGATTCGCGACATTGACGCTATCGCCAAGTATGTGGGCTGCACCCGCAACGAGATCATGGTCAAGTGCTTCGAGTTCGCATTGGAACATATGGAAGTTTCAGAACGACAGGACGGAACTGACCATCCGCTGAAATAAACGAGGGGAGAAAGAGAATATGTCTGTTATCAAATGCAAAATGTGTGGTGGAGATTTGAATTTGGTCGAGGGCAGCAGCGTCGCCGTGTGCGAATACTGCGGTTCTCAGCAGACGGTGCCCGCCGCCGACAATGAGAAAAAGCTGACCCTGTTCGCCCGCGCCAATCGGCTGCGCCTTGCCTGCGAGTTCGACAAAGCCGCCGGTGTGTATGAGAGCATCGTGGCGGACTTCCCCACGGAGGCCGAGGCCTACTGGGGTCTTGTGCTGTGCCGCTACGGCATCGAGTATGTGGACGACCCCGCCACAGGAAAGAAAATTCCCACCTGCCACCGCTCCAGCTTTGACAGCGTGATGGAGGACAGCGATTTCGAGCAGGCGCTGGAGAACGCCGACGCCGTGGCGCGGCGTGTTTACCGGGACGAGGCCAAGGCCATCGAGGAGCTGCGCCGGGGCATCGTGGAGGTATCCGGCAAAGAGCCGCCCTACGACATTTTCATCTGCTACAAGGAGACTGCCGAGGACGGCCAGCGTACCGTGGACAGCGTCATCGCGCAGGATGTATACGACGCGCTGGCGGAAAAGGGCTACCGGGTGTTTTTCAGCCGCATTTCATTGGAGGACAAGCTGGGCACGGAGTATGAGCCGTACATCTTCGCCGCGCTGCACAGCGCCAAGATCATGCTGGCTTTCGGTACGGACTACGAGTATTACAACGCCGTGTGGGTGAAAAACGAGTGGAGCCGCTATTTGCAGCTGATGACCAAGGACAAGAGCAAGCACCTGATCCCATGCTACAAGGGCATCGACGCCTACGATATGCCCAAGGAGTTCGCCAAACTACAGGCGCAGGACATGGGCAAGGTAGGTGCGATGCAGGATCTTCTGCGGGGCGTGGACAAGATCATGAGCGGCAATTCGTCTGCCGCCGCGCAGCCTCCGCAGGCCGCCACCAACGCCACGGCAGAATCTCTACTGAAGCGAGCGCAGATGTTTTTGGAGGACAAGGATTCCAAGCTCGCTACAGAGTACGCCCAAAAGGTGCTGGATATTGACCCGGAGTGTGCGGACGCTTATATGGTGTTGCTGCTGGCGACATGGGGGATCGGAACGTGGGAGGAAGCTGGTTCTAATATCATCAAGGTGGTGCAGAGCCGCGAATATAAGCGCGCCCGGCAATTTGCAAGCGGTGCGCTGGCAGACAAATTGGCCGACGCAGAAAGGCTTGCCAATGAGCACGCAGAACGGCTTGCGCAGGTGGAAAAGCAACGCATAGAGGAAGCAAACCGCCGCAGGGAAGAAGAAGCGCGACGCAGGGAATATCTGTCGAAAAAGCTGTCAGTATACCATCACTGCCACGCGTCAAGCGCGATCGCCGCCAGTGATGAGCATACGGTCGGGCTGAAATTCGATGGTACGGTGGTTGCCTGCGGAAAAAATGATGACGGTCAATGCGATGTATCCGAGTGGACAGATATCGTGGCAGTTGCCACCAGTTACGAGCATACGGTCGGGCTGAAATCCGATGGCACAGTGGTGGCCTGTGGTTACAATCATTATGGTCAATGCGATGTATCCCACTGGACAGATATCGTGACAGTTGCCACCAGTTACGAGCATACGGTCGGGCTGAAATCCGATAGTACGGTGCTGGCCTGCGGAAAAAATGATGACAGTCAATGCAATGTATCCGGCTGGACAGATATCGTGGCAGTTGCCGCCGGTCACATCCGTACGGTCGGGCTGAAATCCGATGGTACGGTGGTGGCCCGTGGTTACAATAAGTACGGTCAATGCGATGTATCCGGCTGGACAGATATCGTGGCAGTTGCCGCCGGTCGCATCCATACGGTCGGGCTGAAATCCGATGGTACGGTGGTGGCCTGTGGTCACAATAAGTACGGTCAATGCAATGTATCCGGCTGGACAGATATCGTGGAAATTGCCGCTGGCAACTTCCATACGGTCGGGCTGAAATCCGATGGCACAGTGGTGGCCTGTGGTTACAATGAGTATGGTCAATGCAATGTATCCGGTTGGACAGATATCGTGGAAATTGCCGCCAGTGAGAAGCATACGGTCGGGCTGAAATTCGATGGTACGGTGGTTGCCTGCGGAAAAAATGATGACGGTCAGTGCGATGTATCCGACTGGAAGCTGTTTGATAACTTTGATGATGTAGTGAATAGAGCCGTCGCGGAAGAAGAAAAACGCAAAGCCGCAGCGGAAAAGCGGCGGCTTGACAGAATCGCCGCTCTGGAGGCTGAAAAGCAGCGAATCGAAACGGAGCTGCCCTACATAAAGGGTCTGTTCTCCGGCGGCAAGCGGCGGGATATGGAAAACCGGCTGGCGGAGATCGAGATAGAGCTGAAGAGACTGGAAAAGTGAGAGAGGAGGCCAACAATGGCTAAATTTGTAATAGAATGTCCCAACTGCGGCAAGTTTGCCGAGGGTAAAACCGGGTTCTTTGCCCGGAAGAAGATCGACTGCGCCTGCGGATATACCATCAACGTCCGCACGGATAAGATGGCGTCGCGGCAGTGCCCCCACTGCGGCAACACGGTGATCTTTGACCAGACCGCCGGTGACAAGGCTCGGTGTCCCGTCTGCCACGAGCCCATCAACACTATGGACGAGCAGAACCAGATGGCGGAGTTCTCCTGCGGCCAGTGCGGCGTGCGGCTGCGCACGTCCAAGGCAGCGGCGCACTTCGTCTGCCCTGTGTGCGACTACGACAACGATGTTCCCGCGCAGATCATGCAGGAGAGCATCCGCAAGGACGGCCTTGCCAGCATCATCAAGTATGAGGGCGACAACGAAACACTGGTGTGGAAGCACCCCATCGAGGACTTTAACTTCGGCTCTCAGCTCATCGTCCACGAGAGTCAGGAGGCCATCTTCTTCCGGGACGGACAGGCGCTGGATCTGTTCGGGCCGGGACGCTACACGCTGGAGACCCAGCAGCTGCCCCTGCTGGAAAAGCTCTATAAGCTGCCCACCGACACCGAGGGCACATTCCACAGCGAGGTCTACTTCATCAACAAGACGGTGCAGATGGCCATCAAGTGGGGCACGCCGGACAAGGTGCGGTTCATCGATCCGCTGACCAGCGTGCCGCTGGAGATCGGAGCCTCCGGCGAGCTGAATTTGCAGGTGTCCGACGCCCGCAAGCTACTGCTGAAGCTGGTAGGCACCATGAGTGGCATCGCATGGGGTGACCAGGCGGGCTTTACCAAGTCCGTGCAGAACGCCTTCCGCCCGCTGATCGTCAACGCGGTGCGCAGCAACCTGCCCGCCATCATCAAGAATCAGCAGATCGACCTGCTGGAGATCGATGAGCGGGTGGACGACATCTCCGCCGACCTGCGGCAGAAGATCCTGCCGGGGTTCGAGGAGTACGGCCTGACCATCCCGCAGTTCTATGTGACCCACATCGTGCTGCCGGAGGATGACCCCAATTTCAAGCGCATCCGGGAGCTGCACACCGTGATGCTTCAGACCCGCACCTACCAGGCGGAGGCAGCGGTCAAGACCGTGCAGGCGCAGAGCGAGGCGGCCTACCGCACCGCGCAGGAGGAGAGCAAGGCCGCCATTACCGCCGCCCAGCGCAAGGTGGAGCTGGAGCGTCAGACAACCGAGACAGAGGTAGCACGCCGGGAGGCGGAGCGGACGGTCATCAAGGCACAGGCGGAGGCGCAGGCACAGCGTATGGCGGGTCTTACCGAGGCGGAGATCATGCGCGCCAAGGGCTACAGCCAGAAGGACGTGCTGCAATCCGAGGTGCAGAAGGCCTACGCCGCAGGCTTGGGCGAGATGGGCTCCAACGGCGGCGGCAGCGGTCTGGGCGACATCGCCGGATTGGGCGTGGCGCTGGGCGCTATGGGCGGCGTGGTCAACATGACCAAGGACGCCCTGAACCCCGTTTTCAGCGGGATCACCCAGCCTGCTCCTGATGCAGCCGCCCCCGCGGGTGGTTGGAGCTGCGCCTGTGGACGGACGAATATCACCTCCAACTTCTGCCCCGACTGCGGCACGAAAAAGCCTGTTCCACAGAACGGATGGACTTGTCCCAGCTGCGGCGCGGCCAACATCACCAGCAATTTCTGCCCGGATTGCGGCGCGAAAAAGCCCGCGCCGGACGCGGGCTGGGACTGTGATTGCGGTCAGACGAACATCAAGAGCAACTTCTGCCCCAACTGCGGCAAGACGCGGGGCGAATGAGCCGGCGGCTTACATAAAGGAGGAGCATGGATATGAAAAACAAGAATAGCGTGCGTGGGCTGGTCATTCTCGGCATCGTACTGGCGGCATGGCTTGTCATCGTGCTGGCCGTACCCTTTGTGGAAAACGGGGCCTACTGGCTGAGCTTTGTGTTTACCCTCATCGCATTTCTCGCACAGCTCTACATTTTCAAAATTTCCTTCCGCAACGGCGAAAGTGTCCGCAGCAAGTTCTACGGCTTCCCCATCGCCCGCCTCGGCGTGGTGTATCTGGCGGTGCAGCTTGTGCTGGGCTTGCTGGTCATGGCGCTGGCCAAGTGGGTACCCACATGGGTTGGCGTGATTCTCTTTGCCGTCACGCTGGCGGCCGCGGCGGTGGGCTGCATTGCCGCCGACATGATGCGTGATGAGGTGGAGCGGCAGGACGCAAAGCTGAAAAAGGATGTAAGCCCCATGCGCGCCATGCAGTCCAAGGCCAACGCGCTGGTGAACCAGTGCGACGCACCGGAGCTGCGAGCCGCATTGCAAAAGCTGGCGGAAGACTTCCGCTTCAGCGATCCTGTCAGCAGCGATGCGCTGGCAGATGTGGAGATGTCTCTATCTGCCTGTTTGGACGAATTGCAGCGCAGTCTCACCGATGGCGATTTGGACAGTGCTGCCGTCCTCTGCCGCCGTGCCGCCGCCACCCTGACGGAACGAAACCGACTGTGCAAGCTGAATAAATAGTGTTAAATAACGAGGGGTAGGTGGAACTATGGCTACCAAGGACACTGTCGTAAAAAAAGCAAAGAGATGTATATGCAACGTATCTCTGAGTCAGTTGGGCTATACATCCAAAAATTGTTGCTTTATAGTGAACAAAAAAGAAATTTCAGCTGAGCTATACAGAGACATCGTACTATTTTCTCCATCGCGACAAAGCAACCTTGGAGAGAAACTGAGTAAGAGAATTCAAAAGCATATTGATGAATTAGTCCAAGACATTGAAAATGGCCTTGATGTTAAGCGAGGATACTATTATTTTGCTTACAAATCTCAAAAACAAAATGTAAACGATTTAAGTGCAGACGTTACACAAGATATCGGAACGCTGATATGTCTATACTGTTCGGGGAGTTTTGCAGAATCAGTATATGCGTCTATACGAAATGCCTTGGCTCATGGAAACATAATTCAAGCGAAAAATTATTATATTCTCTACTCGGTGTCGGGGGAATCTGACGAGAAAGATGAGTTTACAAAGCCACTATCTTTTTTCCTGAGAATTCACAAATTAACAAAATTGAAGGCATATTTGAGTGCATTTCAAAAGCATAATTGAGGTAAGAATATGTCCATCTTCAAATGTAAAATGTGCGGCGGAGAGCTGCACATCAATCCCGGTGAATCCGTAGCCGTATGTGAATACTGCGGCACCACGCAGACGCTGCCTAAACTGGACGACGACCGGCGCATCAACCTCTACGACCGCGCCAACCACTTCCGGCGCAACAACGACTTCGACAAGGCGGCAGGCATCTATGAGCAGATTCTCAACGAGGACAAGACCGACGCTGAGGCGTACTGGTCGCTGGTGCTGTGCCGCTATGGTATTGAGTATGTGGAGGATCCGGCCACGCACAAGCGCGTGCCTACGGTGAACCGCGCCCAGTACACCTCCATTTTCGATGATGAGGACTACAAGGCCGCCATCCAGTACGCCGACGCCGCCCAGCGGGTGGTCTACGAGGCCGAGGCTAAAGCAATCAACGAAATTCAGAAGGGCATTCTGGAGATTTCCCGGAAGGAAGAACCTTTTGATGTATTCATCTGCTACAAGGAGACAGATGCCAATGGCCGTCGGACACCGGACAGCGTGCTGGCTACCGATCTCTACCACCAGCTGACGCAGGAGGGCTTCAAGGTGTTCTTCTCCCGCATCACGCTGGAGGACAAGCTGGGCACGGCTTATGAGCCATACATATTCGCCGCGCTGAACAGCGCCAAGGTCATGGTAGTGCTGGGCACGAAGCCGGAGTACTTCAACGCCGTGTGGGTGAAAAACGAATGGAGTCGCTATCTGGCGTTGATCCGTGGCGGTGCGAAGAAGTTGCTGATCCCCGCCTACCGCGACATGGATCCCTACGATCTGCCGGAGGAGTTCTCCCATTTGCAGGCGCAGGATATGTCCAAGCTGGGCTTTATGCAGGATTTGATCCGCGGCATCAAGAAGCTGACGGAAGCCGACAAGCCCGCGGCCAAAGAAACCGTGGTGGTACAGGAGACTGCCGCCAACACCGCGCCCTTGCTGAAACGCGCCTTCATCTTCTTGGAGGACGGCGATTGGAGCAGTGCCGACGAGTACTGCGAAAGGGTTCTTGACCTCGACCCCGAAAACGCCCAAGCGTATTTGGGCAAGCTAATGGCGGAGTTGCGAGTCAGAAAACAAGCGCAACTTGCCGATTGTGATGAACCTTTTGATGACCGCGATAATTTCAGAAAAGTCATCCGTTTCGGCGACGAAGCACTTTGCACTACGCTGGAGGGCTATATCACCCAGATTGAGCAACGGAACGAGGAAGCGCGCCTCAGTGGACTTTACACTTCTGCCAAGCAGCATATGGATGCAGCACATAGCGAGGCAGATTATAAGCGGGTGGCAGGGGAGTTTGCTGCGATTTCCCAATACCGTGATGCAGGTGAACTACGTACCAACTGCCTGAATCGGGCAGAGGAATGCCGTAAAGATTCTATCTACAAAAAAGCGGAGGAGCTTTTGGCTCGGAATTCGATTACAGACTGCAAAGAAGCTATACGAATATTTCAAAGCATTTCCGGGTGGAGGGATGCTAACGAGCAAATCTGCATTTGTCAAAAGAGAATCGAGGAAATCAAAAAGAAAGAGGAGCAGATGCGATTAGAGGCGGAACACAAGGCAGAGGAGCGCAAAATCGCGGCTAACAAGGCAAGAAGGAAGCGCAAAAAAGTTCTTGCTATAGCTATACCTGTCGCATGTGCTTGCATAGCGTTTATAATTGTTCTGACAACGGTGATTATACCAATGCAAAAATACAATAAAGCAATGCGCTTACTTGATTCCAACGACTATGATTCTGCCTATGCATTACTTGAAGAAATCGGAAACGATGAGGCAATTGCTTCCAACAAATATGACAGGGCAATGAAGCTTATTGATTCCGGCAGTTATGATTCTGCCTATGCCTTGCTTGAAGAAATTGGAAACGATGAGGCGATTTCTTCCAACAAATACGACAGAGCAATAGCGCTTATTGATTCGGGTGATTACGAGTCGGCATATACTCTTTTGAACAAGCTAAATTACAAGGATAGCGAGGCAAAGCGTTTAGAAATCAGGCCCAATTATCAAAAAATGCTGTTTTCTAAAGCCACTGTTGGTTCAACTGTATTCTTTGGCGCATACGAACAGGATAATGATACATCTAACGGCAAAGAGGATATTGAGTGGCTTGTTCTTGCTAAGAGCGGCAATAAAATGCTTGTTATCAGCAAATATGCTCTTGACTGGCAGGAATATAACACATCCTACACCAGCGTTACTTGGGAGACCTGCTCACTGAGAAAGTGGCTGAACGGTACTTTTATCAACAATGCATTTTCTGCAGAAGAACAGGCAATGATCCCCACCGTAACCGTTTCTGCAGATAAGAATCCTGATTACATCACGGATCCCGGTAATGCAACACAGGACAAGGTTTTCTTGCTTAGCATAACCGAAGCCAATCAGTATTTTACATCTGACGAAGCAAGAAAATGTGCACCCACCGACTATGCTATCGCACAAGGAGCATATACAAGCGATATTTATAAAGCAGGTGGTAGAGGCACCTGCTGGTGGTGGCTGCGCTCCCCCTGCGACACTCAGTATATGGCTGCTTACGTCAACTGTCTCGGCGTCGTCTACGGGTACAGTTACAGTGTCGGCGTCGATTACGGTGCCGTTCGCCCCGCTTTGTGGATTGAATTTGGCAAGGAATAGACAGCTGGTTTCCTCGCCTACATACATAGGTGAATTATCCCGATTTTATCACAGAATACAGAAAGAGGAATAGAACGGTGTTATACATTTTATATCTGCCAAAGACAGCAGGAGAGAAAATAGATTGCCGAAAGGTGAATGGTGTCCTCGAGTGGTATATGAAGGAGACAAATCAAAAGTATTCTATAATCGCATCGCCGGGCTTTTTGAGTACGACCGCGCAGTCAATCTCTGACTACTTATCTGAGTTAGCGAAGATATTATCCCCCGTTTTTTCTCCTGTCAAGATTGGCATCTTGAACGGAATGAATGGGCATCTCCAGGCCAAAAGATCCTCCAAAAGCATCCTCCAAGAACACAACGAAACCTTATGTCTACATAAATTTGATGCAATTACGCTAAAAGAAAAAAGAGAAAGTGATCACAGGAAAATGATGTGCTTCTTCAGGGGGGAGAATTTCCCAGAAGTTTTAGACCAAAGCAATGTGGAAGACTTCATTCGAGATATTCGTGTGGGTGCTATTCTTGTAGGTTCAAGCAATCAAAGCAGAAAAACCTATTTTGAGGAGTATGCAGCCAAGGGAGAAGCAGATGTTTTTATGTTTGATGCAGAAGAGTCAGGATTAAGATCTCTTGTAGAGAACAAATCAGGCGACCACAATACAGTGGACTTTTGGGGAAACCAAAATTCGAAAGTGTTTGATGAAATCGTAATTGCCAAGAGTTTCTATGGCAAAGGTCATAGCGACACACAGGAGTTTTTGAAGGATATTTTGAGGGATGTTTTGAAGAATGGACTGGATAAATAGTGAAAAACGAGGATAGGAATATGTGCGAGTATTGACGCTGAGCCGCAATAAAACACACGACAAACTGCTCAGGAAATACCACTTCTCAAATTATCAAAGCGCAAAAGAGCCGACGCAGGGAATTCCCTGCGCCGGCCCTCTGTTATATTCACCTGATTGCCTCGCCAAGCACCTGACGCAGCAGGTCTGTCACCCCTTGCGCGGCCTGAATGGGATCGATGCTGTACGCCATATCATCGTCACCTCTCGGCTGGTTTGGAAAAACGCCGCAGCAGCTCCGCTGTGGTCACCTCGCCACGCAGCACCCGCTGGCACTGCTCCCGCGTCTGGGGCGTTACCTGACAGCCCTCCATGCGGACGGAGGCTTCCGCGTTCTTCATGGAAACCGTATATCGTTTGTCGCTGTTCTTGTACATAGAAAAACTCCTCGCGTCATCCGCGAGGAGTCTGGAGCTTGTGGCCGGATTCGAACCGGCGACCTGCTCATTACGAGTGAGCTGCTCTGCCAGCTGAGCCACACAAGCATCTCTATGAGAATCGGCTCCTCGCCGTACTCTGTTTGTTAGTTTACCACACCTGTGGGTCGGAATGCAATAGCCGCCTTATATAGCATCAGCGACCTGCTCATTACGAGTGAGCTGCTCTGCCAGCTGAGCCACACAAGCATCAACGCAGATGGTAGTATAGCACACTTTGCCGGCGCCGTCAACCGCTTTTCCGGTGAAGAGAGCCTTTTTCTGCTCCGCCTACTTCCAAAGTGGGTACGTACCGGGAATGACAATACATAATGTAATCGATTGCTGACAACGGCCGCAGATCTTCCGGAAAAGTAAGGAAAACGCCGCCGGCGGTGCGCTGCGCGGCGGCGAGCACTTACGGGAAATCCCCTGCATATTTTCCCGTTCCGGTATACTTTTCACACAAAACAGCACGCCGGCAGCAACCCGAAGGCCTTTACGTTAATTTGACATAATTCTACATGACATAATTTTTACAATGAGTTATCCACATTTTCCACCACTTTTTCCACACTGCGAAAATCCTTTTAAATACGCTGAATTTTCTTGTTGTGGAAGAAAATGTAAGCACCGAAAAACACCTCTTTCACCCGCGAAACACACGCCATTAGCTTAACATAATGTCATATCATGGAGAAGAACGAAGGATATAGACGTGATGATTTCCATAACACCGCCGCCGACGGTTGGTTGACAAAAAGCACCCCCGAAAACGGGGGTGCTTGGTCACAGTAGGGGTGCGCCCAGATCCATGGTGGCGTAGGCGTTTAGATCCAGCGCGGCCGTATGGCCTGCCAGATACTCGTAGTAGCCTTGGGCACCGATCATGGCGCCGTTGTCGCCGCACCACTTCAGCGGCGGCAGATAGAGTTGTACGCCCACCTCCCGACAGGCGGCATGCAGGTCGGCGCGGATAACGGAGTTGGCGGCCACGCCGCCGGCGGCCACCAGGGTCCTGCGGCCGGTAAGCTCCAGGGCGCGCATGGCGCGGGGCACCAGCTCGTCGGATACCGCCCGGGCAAAGTCCCGGGCCAGGGCCGGCGCATCCAAAGACTCACCCTTCTGCTGGGCATTGTGCGCCAAGTTCACCACGGCGGTCTTCAGCCCGGAGAAGCTCATGTCCAGCTCCGATCCGGCCACATGGGCGCTGGGCAGATCGTACACGCCACCTGCGGACTGCTGCGCCAGCTGGTCCATAGGCCTGCCGCCGGGGTAGGGGAGCCCCAGCACCCGCGCCGCCTTGTCGAAGCACTCACCGGCGGCGTCGTCGCGGGTGGCCCCCAGCACGGTCATATCGGTGTAGTCCGCCACATCCACGATCAGCGTATTGCCGCCGGAGATGGCCAGCGCCACGAAGGGCGGCTCCAGCTCCGGAAAGGCCAGATAGTTGGCGGCGATGTGCCCCCGCACATGGTGCACCGGAATCAGGGGCACACCCAGCGCGTAGGCGGCGGATTTGGCAAAGCTGACGCCCACCAGCACCGCGCCGATGAGCCCCGGTGCGTAGGTGACGGCCACGGCATCGATGTCCTTTTTGGCCAGTCCGGCGTCGGCCAACGCCTTGTCCGTCAGGGCAGCGATGGCCTGTACGTGCTTGCGGGAGGCGATCTCCGGCACCACGCCGCCATAGAGGGCGTGCATATCCGCCTGGGACAATATGGCGTCGGACAGCAGCGTCCGCCCGTCCCGGACCACGGCCACCGCTGTCTCGTCGCAGGAGGACTCGAAAGCTAATATGTTCATTGCGCCGCCTCCTCCGTGTAGTATTTCGTCAGGATCAGGGCATCCTCCTTGGGTAGGTCGTAATAGTTGCGGCGGCGGCCCACCTCGCGGAAGCCGAAGCCCTGATACAGCGCGATAGCCGCGGTGTTGGAGGGCCGCACCTCCAGCGTCAGGAACGCCAACTGATTGCCGCGGGCAAAGTTGTCGAATACCTGCAAAAGCTGGGCCGCCACGCCCTGCCGGCGACGGGAGGGGTCCACCGCTACATTGGTGATATAGCCCTCGTCGGCGGCTACCAGCAATCCCGCGTAGCCGATAACTTTCTCCGTCTCCGGCTCCAACGCCACCAAAAAGGCCGCGCACTGGTTGTCCAGCTCCTCGGCCAACATTTGCCGGGACCAGGGGCGGGAAAAGCAGGCCAACTCCAGCGCCGCCACGTCGTTCAAATGCTCCGCCGCCATGGGTACGATCTTGATGTGCTTCATAGCTTTATCCCTTCGCCTCCAGCCAGTTTTTTCCGCAGTGGGCGTCCACCGTCAGGGGAACGGACAGCGCTGCGGCGTGCTCCATCTCCTCCGTGAGGATGCGCTTCACCTGCGCCCGCTCCTCCGCCGGACACTCGGCGATCAGCTCGTCGTGGACCTGCATCAGCAGCCGGGCACGCAGGCCCTCCCGCTTCAGCCGGTCATGCACACGCACCATCGCCAGCTTCATGATATCGGCGGCGCTGCCCTGCACCGGCATATTCAGCGCCACCCGCTTGCCGAATTCCCGCAGGTTGAAATTGCTGCTCTTCAACTCCGGCAGGGGGCGGCGGCGGTGCATCATGGTCTGCACGTAGCCGTCCTGCTCCGCCTGTGCCACTACGTCGGTCATATACTGCCGCAGGGTACTGTACGTCTCGAAATAGCGGTCCATGTACGCCTTGGCCTCCGCCACGGTGACGCCGATGTCCTGGGCCAGTGCAAAGGCGGAAATGCCGTACACAATACCGAAATTCACTGCCTTGGCCCGGCGGCGCAGCTCCGGCGTCACCTCATCCTCCGGCACGTGGAAGACCTTGGCGGCGGTGGCGGTGTGGAAGTCCGCACCGGACAGGAATGACGCCTGCATGACCTTATCGCCGGACATATGCGCCAGTAGGCGCAGCTCGATCTGGGAGTAGTCCGCATCCACCAGCACACAGCCCTCCGCCGCCGTGAACATCCGCCGCAGCTGGCTGCCCAGCTCGGTGCGTGTGGGGATATTCTGCAAATTCGGCTCCGTGGAGCTGAGCCGCCCGGTGGCGGTGACGGTCATTTGGAAGCTGGTGCGTATCCGGCCGTCCATATCGATGACCTTCATCAGCCCGTCCACATAGGTACTCTTCAGCTTGGTGTACTGGCGGAAGCACAGTACGTCGTCCACGATGGGATAGGCGTGACGCAGCTTTTCCAGCACATCGGCGTTGGTGGACCAGCCGGTCTTCGTCTTTTTGCCGTGGGGCAGCTGCAATTTTTCGAACAGGATATACCCCAGCTGCTTGGGGGAGTTGATATTGAAAGTCTCTCCGGCGGCATCGTAGATAGCCTGCTCCACGCGGTCCGTGGTCTTCTGCAGAGCTGCGCCGAAATCCGCCAGGGCGTCCCGGTCCACCAGGAAACCAGCTGTCTCCATATCCGCCAGCACCCGGCACAGAGGCAACTCCACACTATAGTACAATTCCTCCATCTCCAGCTCCCGCAGCTTGGGCGCGAGCGTCCCGTGCAGGGCGGACACGGCGGCGGTGTAGCTGATAAGCGCCGTCTGGGCGGCGATGTTCTCCCCAGCCAGGGGATTGAAGGCATCCGCCGTCAGATGGTCGGGCTGGGGCAGCTGCTCATTATAGTAGGTGACAAACAGCCGCTGCAGATCGTAGCTGCCGGCGGTGGCGTCTACCAGATAGGCGGCCAGCGCCGTGTCGAAGATGAAACCATCGGCGGGCAGTCCCTGGGCCAGCAGGGCACGCATCATGTCCTTGACATTGTGGCCAACCTTCCGGATATCCGGCGCAAACAGGGCGGACAGCAGCGCCCGCCAATCACCGGCATATCGGTTGACATAAATTTCAACCATCAGAGAGCTGCCTGCCCCGGTCTCGCATTCCACTGCCAGCGCCGCCAGATCCGGTGTACCGTATACGGTCACGTATGCCGCCTCGCGCCACAGGGCCAGGCACGCCTCGGCACGCTCGGCCGTCTCCAGTATTTCCGCCTCCGCGGTATATGTGGGCAGCTCCTCTGCCACACAGGCCGGGGAGAGCTGGTATTTATCGATGAGCTTCTGGAATTCCAGCTTCAAAAACAGGTCATACAGCTCCGGCTTGAAGGGCTGGCGCAGGTTGTCCTCCGGATCAAAATCCAGCGGCGCATTTGTGTCAATGGTGGCCAGCCAGTAGCTGTGGCGGGCAGAGGCCTCGCCTTCCTTGAGTTTACATAAAAATCCTGGCTTCAGGGGCACGCTGTCGATGTTCGCGTACACGGCGTCAATGGAGCCATATTGCTGTACCAGCGCCATGGCGGTCTTTTCACCAATGCCGGGCACGCCGGGGATATTGTCGCTGCTGTCGCCGGCCAGAGCCTTCAGGTCGATCATGTGGATGGGGTCAAAGCCATACTCCGCCCGGAAAGCGGATTCGGTCATGCAGCGGTCGCCGTCCGGTCCCTTGCCGCCGGTCAACAGACGCACATGGGTGTGGGCGGTGATCAGCTGCAGGCTGTCCCGGTCACCGGTGGCGATGACGCAGTCCCAGCCGGCGGCCTCGCACTTACGGCTGATCGTGCCGATCAGGTCATCGGCCTCGTAACCGGACAGCTCATAACAGGGCACGGACATGGCGTCGAGCACCTGCTTTAGCGGCAGCATCTGTTCGGCCAGCTCCTCGGGCATACCCTTTCGGTTGGCCTTATAGGCCGCGTCGGCCTTGTGCCGGAATGTTGGTTCCCGCCGGTCAAAGGCAGCGCACACGGCATCCGGCTTCTCCTGGTCCAGCAGCTTCTGCAGCATGGTGACAAAGCCGTAAATGGCGTTTGTGTGCAGCCCCTGCCGTGTGGTCAGCAGGCGCGCCTTTCCGACGCCGTAATAGGCGCGGTTGACGATACTGTTGCCGTCGAGAACCATCAGTTTCATAGGTGAGCCTCCGTTTTGTGATCGTTTTCAATTTATTATACGCCGATTTTCCCGCCAACACAACCATTTCCGCGCGGAGTTGTTTTGCCTTTTGCGCCGGTCTGACCGGCACCCCCTGCATCTCCTTGGGGCTGCCGTAGACATGTGGAGAAACGGCAACTCGATACATTGCACATAAAATGCCGATTAGCGGCCACAATTGCCGATATATGCACAATTATAGAGGCGGAATATCGGTAAAATGGAACATTTCATCTCGTGAGCA
>OLSL01001583.1_pt1 | contig 20440 bp, 18 predicted proteins | sample 1672511 | NCBI WGS metagenome assembly OLSL01 (sample SAMEA3136694, study PRJEB25190) | human gut metagenome | biome: human gut; feature: human-associated habitat; material: faeces | place: Austria | collected 2013
TGGATAAATTTCATGCTTGCATGGAAATTTGACAGATCAGCAGGATGAAATGAACGCCCGTTCATGAACAAAACAAAGCTGCGCGCAAACTTTGTTTGTTAGCAGCGATGCACGGAACGTGCGGTTTTGTGAATGGGCGTTCCGTGATATATGAAAATGTATTTTTCAGTGATCTTCGCTTCCCTGACCATAATAAGCGTTTGCACCATGTTTACGGAAATAATGCTTGTCGAGCAAATACTGCTGAACGCGCTGTGTTCTTGGGTTCAATGTCATGGTGTTATATGCCATCTCTGCAACCTTATCAAGAACAACTGCATTATACACAGCACCTGCTGGTGTACGTCCCCATGCAAATGGACCATGATTTTTTACGACCACGCCCGGAACAGCCATCGGATCCTTACCTTCGAAGGTTTCTACGATTACATTACCGGTATTTAACTCATATGCTTCTTCGATTTCTTCTGCTGTCAAATCTCTTGTACATGGAATATCACCATAGAAGTAGTCAGCATGAGTAGTACCAAATGCTGGAATATCCAGACCTGCCTGTGCAAAAGTAACACCGTAGGTAGAATGTGTATGTACAACACCGCCTGTCTGCGGGAAAGCTTTATAAATAACGAGATGAGTCGGTGTATCAGAAGATGGCTTATACTTACCTTCAACTACATTGCCTTCCATGTCAACTACAACCATATCCTCCCATGTCATAGTTGCATAATCAACACCACTTGGTTTGATTACAACAAGTCCTTTTTCTCTGTCAATACCGCTGACATTACCCCAGGTATAGATGACCATACCCTTTGCCACCAAATCCATATTGGCTTCATAAACTTCTTTTTTCAGCTGCTCTAACATTTGTTCCCTCCTATTTTAAATTATCTGTTTTCTTATATTTCGCTTTCATTATCCTACTTCTGCCAATATCTGTCAACCGCTGTTTTGGCTTATCAGCATTTAACTGTAGCCATTATCATACACTCTCTCCCCAAGTATTAGTCTGTATACACAACACCCTTTTTCAGGATAATATTCGCATACTGAGCCGTCTCTCCTGTTGCCACTACACAGTATGCATTTTTCGCTCTCTCATAGTACGAAAAGCGTTCCATAAATTCCACTGGCGTACCTGGTTCCTGCTCATTTAAAATTTCTTTATATTCATCCCAAATCACCGGCACTACTGGATCTCCCGGAACCACCTCCATCAAAATAAAACGATCTTTTTCATACGTATCAAGCGGAAAAAGCGGCAAAATTGCCTTTAGCAAATCTGCTGCTCCTATTCCGTCTGCACGAATGACGCGTTTTCCTGTTGTCTCAGATGGAAAATTTGCATCTGCAAGAACAATCTCATCTCCATGTCCCATCTCACATAAAACCTTTAACAGCTCAGGGCTAATTAACGGTGAAATTCCTTTTAACATATTTTTCTCCTCCTGCAAAACAGTCTGCATGCATAATGCATGCAGACCTTTCATTTACTAAGTATTTATACAAACTGACACTGCCATACAGACACACCGCTGTCCTGGAACACATCATGCAAACGCTCCTGCAGCTGTTTTGCTGTAATACCCTTTTTCAATACAACCTGAATGAAACCACCGCCTCCTGCACCACATATCATCTTTGCATCAATAAGATCCTCTACTGCCTTAAAAATCATATCAATACAAACATTTGTACATCCACTGTCAAGGCGTTTGCTTAATTCCCAATGTTCGTTTAAAAGTCTTGCAAACGCATCCACATCGCCCTTTTCAAGCTCAAAACGCATTAAAACGGCGCTTCGCTGGATCTCATACAGAACCTCGACTGCATCTGCATTGCCTCCAACATACCTTCCAACTACATCACGCAGCAGATTTCTGGCAAGACGGCGCTGTCCTGAATAGATAAGACAAAAACGCTCATCAAGTTCTTTCATCGTTTTCTCATTAATCACGCATGGTGTACAGGTAATCTGCTGTCTGACTGCAGCATGAGATGTCACCATCTTAATTCCAGGTGCAAGACCTCCTACCTGATCCTGCCAGCCTCCTCCTGTCGACATAATCTGTTCCATACAAAGCACACGGTTATATAGTTCATCATCCTCTAACTTACGTCCTGTAATTTCATATAATGCCTTCACACATGCACCGGCAAGAATAGAAGACGTTCCAAGGCCAGAGCCACGCGGAATATTGATTACGCGCGTAGATAGATATAATCCACTGCCCAACTGATTTGTAATCTCCTCAATTGAACGATTTTCACTATACGGAATCAAACCACATGCAATTAATGCTGCCTTATGAAGTGCAAATGGATCATATGGATTACTTGAATCCTGCAGCTGCTTAATATCAGTAAATTCCTGCTCTGCTCCACTGTCTGCACTTGCCAAAACAATCCTGTTTCCTTCAATGCGACGTGCAATTGCCTCAATCGGGTAATTTCCATCTAATAATACTGCTGCATTCAAAACTGTTCCGCCATGCTCCATGCAATACGGTGGAGTATCACTCCATCCTCCTCCCCAGTTTACACGAACTGGTAAACGAACAATTGACTCTTCCTTTAAAAGCTTAGTTTCCCTGCTGCATTCAAGCCCTGCAACAGCTGTATCCAAAACTGCTTTTCCAATCGTATCAAAACAATTGTCCATATATGTTTCTTTTACAAGTGACAGCATGTAATAAATACGAATCTTACGGCTAAACTGTTCAAGGTTACGGCTATCCAAACGTTCTGCTTCTCTCAAAAGCAAACGTTCAACACGTGGTGAAACATTTCCTCCGCAAGATATAAATGCCTGCTTTAAATCAACTTTATTGTCAATAGCTTCTAAAAGTGATTCCACACGGACCTTATCATCTAATTTATCCTGCCATGGAAGAATTGCCGTCACATCAGCCATATTAAAACTATCTTTCAATGAAACAAGAGATTCCTTAATAGGAAAACCTTGCTCATATGCCTGCAGCGTGGCATCTACTGCTTCACGCATTGTGCGACAAATAGGATAAATTTTTGCTGTCCAAAGCGGCTCTGAAAGTTTCCTTCCAAACAGGCTGCATTCCTTTGGATTATCATTTACCCCATACATACGAGCAACAAACTGTTCCTCACCAAGCTTTAAACCGTGAATCACAGCACCATCTGGAATCGTTTGACCAGCAAGTGTAACACCAGATACCACACAATTCGTTCCAATCACTGTTCCATGATGAACATAGCTGTCCTCTACATAAGTACCTTTTCCAATCTTTGCATGTTTGCTTATATAGCTGTTTCCAGATGCATAGCCACTGCGGATGCTTGTACTATTAGTATTTACAAAACTGTTCCAGCCAAGATATACAAACTGCTCCATTCCCTCTGTCATTAAATAGCGCAGCTCTTTTGTCGTTCCAAAATGAATAAAGGCAGCCGGTGACATGCGAATCAGCTTCATATGAAATGGATGAAGCACCTCCCAAAGTTTAGTGCGGCACTCATGAAGCTCTAGTGTAAAATCACCTTCCGGGTTCTCCTTATAATACTGCTCCAGAGAAGACTGCGATGCCAGCGGATATAAAAAGTCTGCATAAAAAGACAATCTTGTATTTTCATTTACATAAGCATCAAACTGCTCTGGCGTATCCACCAATTTATATAATGCCTTTAACAGATCAGTGTCCATAATCACAGCGCCTGTATCAATATCAACATTTCCGTTTTCATCTACGGCTTGCAGCTCATGAAGCTGATCTACTGTTTTTTTATGTAAAAATCCACCTACATTTCCCTGATCATCAACACGGTATACACCATGATTTTTTCCAGTCTCGGCTGGTTCCTTAATTGAAAGTGCCGCTGCTCCACTTCCGTAAAAGTCGATCTGAAGCGGATTAAACAATAAAAGAACATCACCTGAACATACAAGCATGCCAGCACTAATTCGCGCTGCTACCCCACACATGGAAATCATAAACTCATCAAAAAGGGTAGATCTTCTGCCATTTGGAAGTAGACGCGGAACTGGTGAGAACAGCTTGCCACATGCTGAATACTGAGGCACACGCTTACTGTCTCCACCAGAATGAATCACGAGAATACGCTTATCATCAAAACTTCCTGCATCCTGATATATGTAGCGCAGCACATTTAATGTAGCACCGCCGCTTCCCACTCTTTTTCCATCTGGATCTGGAAGAACTGCATAATGGATAGACTTTGGCAGCATTCCATGATCAAGACGATACTGAATCTGCATGCGATATGACTGTGCCTGTGATTCATTTGACGCTGTCAAAATTACATAATCCCAAAGCGGCATTTTTTGTTTTTCAAGCAATTCCATATATTGCCTGGTACAATCTTCATAAGACTGCTGAAGAAATAATGTTTTATGTGACATCCTATCTTTTCCTTTCACCTTTTTTCCCTATTATAAATCATTTTTCTAAAAACGTCTATCAAAACAAATGTGTTTCATATTTGATTTTATCTGAAACATTGATATCACTTCCTATTTGAACTTCTATAACTTTAAGCTCTGTCTCTGCAATAATGGTATGACGGCAACCTGCCTTCATTTCAATAACATCACCTGGCTTTACATCACGTTCTTTCTCATTCAAAATAACGCGACCTGCTCCAGAAATAATGGTCCATACTTCATCGCGAAACTCATGACTATGATAATTCATTTTATGACCAGGATTTAAAGTTACCTTGATCGTAAGACTTTCTTTCTCAACATCTAAAACGCGAAAGCTTCCCCATGACTTCTCGGCAAACATAACTCGATGATCCAGCGTATTGACGAATGGCTTAATATAGCTCGACTGCTTTTTATCTGATACAAGAATGCCATCCGGACTAGCTGATACAACAACATCCTTTAATCCCATACAAAGCACTGGAAGATTAAGTTCATTTACGACATGCACATTCTGACATGTTTCACTAAAAAGCGCCTGTCCAACATTACGGCTGTCCATCGCCTCTGTAAGAGTATTCCATGTTCCCAAATCTTTCCACATTCCAGAAAAACGCATTACTTCGATGCTTTCCTCATGCTCAACAACTGCATAATCAAAACTGATTTTCTCTAATGTCTCATATTTATCAAACAAATCCTGATAATCAGTAAAATCAATCAGCTGATGTGCTCTTTCCAATACATAGCCAAGTCGAAGTGCAAACACACCGCCATTCCAAAGAGCTCCCTGTGTAATATAAGTTTGAGCAACCTCTTCTGTTGGTTTCTCCTTGAACATAGAAACTGAGCTGATATTGTCCAGTGACTTTGGAATAATATAACCATACTTTGCACTAGGATATGTAGGCTCAATTCCCATTAAAACAAGATTAGCTGTGCTTTCTGCTGCACGCTTTCCAAGTGCATCAATAGCTTCAAAATAATCACTATCAACATAAGGATCAACTGGGCAAATTACAATAGCTTCATCTAACGGCAAATGCTTTTTATCTTTCAGATAAGCTGCTGCCAGTGCAATAGCCGGAAACGTATCTCTTCTGCAAGGCTCAACACTAATTCCAACATTTTCTCCAAGCTGATTATGAATTGCTGAAACCTGAGATTTTGATGTTGCAATTGTCACATTAGCATCACGATCAATACTTTTAATCTGACGATACACTCTCTGCACCATCGATTCAAGTGTTCCATCCTCTTTATGAAAAATCTTAATAAACTGTTTTGATCTAATATCATTTGAAAGCGGCCATAAACGCTGTCCAGAACCACCAGATAACAATACAATATTCATTTTTCTATCCTTTCTTATATGTGAAAGGCCGCTGCCCAAATTGGGTAACGGCCGCCTTTCATTTAATCGTTATCGTTCAGCCCTCATCGGGTTATTTAAAAAGTCTTCATAGGACAGACGGATTCCCTCCTCAAGCTCTGTCTTATATGTCCAGCCAAGATCCTTAGCCTTTGATACATCAAGCAGCTTTCTAGGAGTACCATTTGGCTTTGTTGTATCCCAATTGATCTTTCCAGTATAGCCGATTACCTTTGCCACCAACTCAGTCAGCTCTTTAATCGTCAGCTCTTTTCCGGTTCCGGCATTGACAGTCTCATCTCCGCTATAGTTATTCATCAAGAATACACATAAGTTTGCCAGATCATCTACATACAAAAATTCACGAAGCGGTGAACCATCTCCCCAGCAGGTAACTTCCTCAAGACCATTTACCTTTGCCTCATGGAAACGACGAATAAGTGCTGGAAGCACATGGCTGTGAGTAGGATGATAATTATCATTAGGGCCATAAAGATTTGTCGGCATAACACTGATGTAATCGGTGTGATACTGGCGATTTAAAAATTCACAATACTTTAATCCAGAAATCTTAGCAAGCGCATATGCCTCATTTGTCTTTTCAAGTTCAGATGTCAGCAGACAACTTTCCTTCATAGGCTGTGGTGCCATACGCGGATAAATACAAGAAGAACCTAAAAATTCAAGTTTCTTGCAACCATTCTTCCATGCAGAATGAATCACATTCATCTCAAGAATCATGTTATCATACATAAAATCAGCCAATGCATTCTGATTTGCCACAATACCGCCAACCTTTGCTGCTGCTAAAAATACATATTCTGGCTTTTCCTCTGCAAAAAATGCCTCAACCGCATCCTGACGGCATAAATCCAGCTCAGCATGTGTACGAGTCACAATATTCGTATATCCCTGACGCTGTAATTCTCTAACAATCGCAGAACCTACCATTCCGCGATGACCTGCTACATATATTTTTGCATTCTTGTCCATCATAATCGTCACCTATTTCTCGCTCTTTCTAAATTACAGAGCAGCCTCCTTCATTGCTTTCTCCTGCTTTGCAAGCTGTCTGTCATGCTTTGCCATGATCTCAACTAACTGTGCATATGTTGTTTTCTGCGGATTCCAGCCAAGAACAGTCTTTGCCTTTGTCGGATCACCCCACAGATTATCAACATCAGTCGGACGGAACCACGCCGGGTTTACACATACAAGCATCTTTCCAGTCTGTGCATCATAGCCCTTTTCATCAAGACCAGTTCCCTCCCAACGGATCGTGATGCCATTTGCTGCAAATGCCTTTTCTGTAAAATCACGTACTGTATGCTGCTCGCCTGTTGCAATAACAAAATCTTCTGGTGTCTCATGCTGCATAATCATCCACATGCACTCTACATAATCCTTTGCATAACCCCAGTCACGTAAAGAATCCATATTTCCAAGCTCCAAATGATCCTGCAGTCCTTCTGCAATACGGCCTGCTGCCAACGTAATCTTTCTTGTAACAAAGTTTTCACCACGTCTCTCAGACTCATGGTTAAACAAAATGCCATTTACAGCAAACATGCCATATGCTTCACGATATTCCTTTACAATCCAAAAGCCATACTGCTTTGCAACTGCATATGGAGAATATGGATGAAATGGTGTTGTCTCCTTCTGCGGAACTTCCTCAACCTTTCCATAAAGCTCAGATGTGGATGCCTGATATACCTTTGTCTTCTTTGTCAGACCAAGTATACGGCATGCCTCTAAAATACGCAGAACGCCAAGTGCATCTACATCGCCAGAATACTCTGGTACGTCAAATGATACCTGCACATGTGACTGTGCTGCCAAATTGTAGATCTCGTCCGGATTAACAAGACTGATAATACGAATTAATGATGAGGAGTCTGACAGATCTCCGTCATGAAGTGTGATTTTTCCCATTAAATGATCAATACGTGCTGTATTTGAAATAGATGCACGGCGTGTAATTCCATGAACCTCATATCCCTTCTCCAGCAAAAACTCTGCCAGATAAGAACCGTCCTGTCCTGTAATTCCTGTAATCAATGCAACCTTTGCCATAGATATAACTCCTCTTTTGATTATTCTTGTTTTCAGTTTCCTCTTTATTTTATCCTTATTTAAAATAAAAAAACAGAGCTTATCTTGCATTATTTTTGCACTATATTGGTTTTTATCATTACTGCCACTGCTTGCGGTATTCTTTGGGACTAATCCCCTCTGACTTTTTAAACATTCTGCTAAAATATCCAGCTCCATCCATTCCAACAGCGCATCCAACCTCATCTATCGTCATTTGTGTAAAACGAAGCAGCTGTTTTGCCCTTGTAATACGCCTTGAAATCAGATAGCTGCTAATCGTCACTCCATACGTTTCCTTAAAAATCTTTAAAAGGTAATATTTATTAATAAAAAATTGTGCCTCTAAATCATCTAACGTGATTTTTTCAACATAATGCTCGTCCATATAATTTTTTACAGAAACCAGCTCCATACGTTTCTTTGAAATTGCTGAATTATCAGGGTTCCAAGATTCCTGCATAAGAAGTGTTAAAAGTGTGCTCAAACTTTCATTAATTCGCATATCACGTATATAATCAGATGATCCTGCAAGCTTATACAGCTGCTTCAAAATCTCTTCAAATACATTACTATTCTCTGGGTGAAATATTGGCAATCCACCTCGTTCTTTATATTTTTCATAAATTGTCGTCATACTTGATCCATAAAAATGGCACCACGCAAGTGACCATAAATTTTCTGATGTACTGTGGCTGTATGGTTTTTGACAATCAATAAAAACACAATCTCCCTGTTTTAGCTGATATTGACGCCCTTCATACGTTAAGCTTCCTTCTCCATCCAAAACAAGGAAATATAAATATGATGTCAGCCCCGATCTGGTAGATGTATGTGGACTGCGTGCCTTCAGCGACCCTACTTCCTGCAAATTAAGGAGTGCACTGCGCGCAAATAAAGATGGGGTATATAAAATACGATCAGACTGAACTGATGCTTCACTATTTAAAAATAATTCCTGCATAAAATTTTACTCCGCCTATTTTTCTTTGTCAAAGCTACAGCTTATTTTCATGCCTTATACTGCATTTTAATCCCATTTCTTTTTTTGCCAGGAACAAACTCTGTTCTGGTGTTAATTGAAATTTATCTTTAAATTTTGACATCATATATACACCTCTTTTCGTTTTCACCTCCACATTATAGCATTGTTTTATGTAGTTGTCATGTAGTTATGGTCATAAATTGTTGTACCAAAAAAGACCCCTGAAACTTTAGAGGTCATTCTCAAAAGTTTCAAGAGTCTTAATTTTAACTTACTTTTACGTAAGTTTGATATTACTTATTGTTTAATGCAGCCTGTGCAGCAGCCAGTCTTGCGATCGGCACACGGAACGGTGAGCAAGAAACATAGTTTAAGCCTACCTTATGGCAGAACTCTACGGAGCTCGGATCTCCACCGTGCTCACCACAGATACCGCACTTTAAGTTCGGTCTGGTAGCACGTCCCTTTTCAACTGCCATCTTAACCAGCTGGCCTACGCCCTCCTGATCAAGTCTTGCAAATGGATCGGACTCGTAGATCTTAGCCTTGTAGTAGGAATCTAAGAACTTACCTGCATCATCACGTGAGAAACCAAAGGTCATCTGAGTCAGGTCGTTTGTACCAAATGAGAAGAACTCAGCTTCCTCAGCGATCTTATCAGCGGTCAGTGCAGCACGCGGAATCTCGATCATGGTACCGATGTGATACTGCATGTCAGAATTCTTTTCCTTCTTAACCTGCTCTGCAACTTCTACAACAACGTCCTTAACGAACTTCAGCTCTTTCTTCTCGCCTACTAACGGAATCATGATCTCTGGAACGATGTCATAACCCTTCTCCTGTGCAACTTCGATAGCAGCTTCCATAACGGCTCTTGTCTGCATCTTAGCGATCTCAGGATAGGTAACAGCCAGACGGCATCCACGATGACCCATCATTGGGTTGAACTCATGCAGGGAATCACAGGTAGCCTTTACTTCCTCAACGGTCAAGTTCATATCCTTAGCCAGTGCTGCGATATCTTCCGGATCGGTAGGAACGAACTCATGCAGCGGCGGATCCAGGTAACGAACTGTCATCGGACGTCCCTCAAGAGCCTCGTACATAGCCTTGAAGTCAGCCTTCTGGAACTGAAGAAGCTCTGCTAATGCATCCTCTCTCTGCTCAACAGTCTTGGAAAGGATCATCTTACGGATCTTCGGGATTCTCTCCTCACCGAAGAACATATGCTCAGTACGGCAAAGACCGATACCCTCTGCACCAAGTCTTACTGCGTTTAAAGTATCTGCCGGAGTATCTGCGTTTGTACGTACAGACAGCTTTCTGAACTGATCAGCCCAAGCCATAACACGTCCGAAGTCACCACCTACAGATGCCTCAACGGTCTTGATGTCGCCCTTATAAATCTTACCAGTAGTACCATCCAGAGAAATGTAATCTCCCTCATGGAATGTGTAGCCACCTAACTCGAAGGTCTTAGCCTCCTCGTCGATCTTGATCTCGCCGCAGCCAGATACACAGCAGGTACCCATACCACGTGCAACTACTGCTGCGTGAGATGTCATACCACCACGAACAGTCAGGATACCCTGAGATGCATGCATACCCTCGATATCCTCTGGAGAAGTCTCAAGACGAACCAGGATAACTCTCTCGCCTCTGCCGCCCTTACCAGCAGCCTTAGCCTCATCTGCAGTAAAGTAAACCTTACCAGCAGCAGCACCTGGAGATGCCGGAAGTGCAGAACCGATAACCTCGCCTGCCTTTAATGCAGCGGTATCGAATGTTGGATGAAGCAGCTGATCAAGAGACTTTGCCTCAATACGGCATACAGCTTCCTCAGGAGTGATCTGTCCCTCATCTACAAGGTCACAAGCGATCTTGATAGCAGCCGGAGCGGTTCTCTTACCGTTACGTGTCTGCAGGAAGTACAGCTTGCCTTCCTCGATGGTGAACTCCATATCCTGCATATCATGGAAGTGATTCTCAAGGTTGGTAGCCAGATCCATGAACTGCTTGTAAACTTCTGGCATAGCCTGCTCCAGAGTAGAGATCGGCTGTGGTGTACGAACACCAGCAACAACGTCCTCGCCCTGTGCGTTTAACAGGTACTCACCGAAGATACCCTTTGCACCAGTAGATGGGTTACGAGTAAATGCAACACCTGTACCAGATGTCTCACCCTTGTTACCGAATACCATGGTCTGTACGTTTACAGCGGTACCCCAGTCACCCGGAATATCATTCATACGACGGTATACGATAGCACGCGGATTATCCCAAGAACGGAATACAGCCTTTACAGCCTCCATCAGCTGTACAGTAGGATCCTGTGGGAACTCGCTTCCCATAGCATCAAAGTAAACCTTCTTAAAACGAACAATCAGTTCCTTTAAGTCATCAGCGGTCAGCTCTACGTCGTAGGTTACACCTTTCTCAGCCTTGATCTCATCGATGATCTTCTCAAAATGGCTCTTCGGAACCTCCATAACAACGTCAGAGAACATCTGGATGAATCTTCTGTAAGAATCGTAAGCAAATCTTGGATTGCCAGTCTTCTTTGCGAAGCCTTCAACAGATACATCGTTCAGACCCAGGTTCAGGATGGTATCCATCATACCTGGCATGGATGCACGTGCACCAGAACGAACAGAAACAAGTAACGGATCCTCTACGTCACCTAACTTCTTGCCATTGTACTCCTCTAACCACTTTAATGCATCAAAGATCTGTGTCTGAATTTCATCAGAAATCTTCTTTCCGCAGTTGTAATACTCGGTACATGCCTCAGTCGTTACAGTGAAACCCTGTGGAATCGGCATGCCAAGACCGGTCATCTCAGCCAGGTTGCAGCCCTTGCCTCCGAGAAGATTTCTCATAGAAGCATTGCCTTCCTGGAACTTGTAAACCCACTTAGCCATTATAAACCTCCTAAAAATAAGGGATTGCTCCCGGTTTTCTTTTGTGTCCAAACAGATCTTTACTGTTTTCACAGACACTCTGTTAATATTATAACATAATCTGGCAATTAGTAAAGTGGAAAATCCTAAAAAATCTTGTATTTTTATTTTTCCTATAGTAAAATAGATGACATGGCTAGATGATTCTTGTTTTTTCTCAATCAATCTTGCTAATTTGCTGTATTTTGCAAACGTACGTTTGTTATTTTGTATGTACTATAGAAACAGCAATCTCATACTTGTGTCTGCTTACACAAGCAGATTACGGAAAGGCATGGTAATTTATATGACAACTCCAATTCTCCCACATAATCATGGGGATATCCATAACGTTCTTGAGGCAATGCCCTCTAAAGATACCTGTGCAGATATGGCCAGTGCCTTCAAACAGCTTTGTGACGGTACACGTCTTCAGATCTTCTGGCTGCTGTGTCACAGTGAGGAATGCGTACTTAATATCTCTGCTGCTGTCGGCATGAGTGCTCCCGCTGTCTCCCATCACCTGCGCTGTCTAAAAGATGCAGGGCTGATCACAGGAAATCGACATGGAAAGGAAGTACATTATCACATTGCCTCCACCACACAGGCCGCGCTCCTTCATCACTTTGTTGACAGCTACCTGCATACCAGCTGTCCCGGTGAATTTGACAGTCAGGGAATTTCGCACTCACAGACTGAACATTTTCAGCATGAATCCTGTTCATGCGGCTGCTCACATTCTGACAATAAATAATAGGAGGCTTTTCATGACCGTTTTACCTAAAGATCCAGTAATTCTTTTAAGCTATATCAATACGCAGCTTCGCGATTTTTATCCAAATCTTGACGAACTATGCAGCAGTTTAAGCGTAGATAAACAAACACTCTGCAGCACACTAGCTCAGATTGATTACTATTATGATGAAACATCCAATCAATTTGTTTAAATATATTTCATTCAAACAAAGCTGATTTTTTGCACAGAAAGGCAGGTTTTTATGGCAGGTTCATCCTTCGGCACTATTTTTCGTATTACTACTTGGGGCGAGTCACACGGTCCGTCAATCGGCGTTGTCGTTGACGGCTGTCCGGCAGGGCTTTTTCTCTCAGAAGAAGATATCCAAATGCAGCTAAACCGCAGACGTCCAGGACAATCACGTTACTCTACCCCACGAAATGAGGCAGATCGTGTTCATATTCTCTCTGGTATATTTGAGGGACGCACAACTGGTACACCAATTGCTATGGAAGTAATCAATGAGACACAGCGCTCTAAAGATTATTCCGAAATTGCAAACAGCTATCGCCCTGGTCATGCAGATTATACATTTGATCAAAAGTATGGTTTTCGCGATTATCGCGGCGGCGGACGTTCCTCCGGTCGTGAGACAATCGGACGTGTGGCAGGCGGTGCTGTGGCTATGAAGCTTTTAGAGCAGCTTGGCATCTCTATTACTGCCTATGCCTCATCTATTGGACCTGTTGTGGCTAAAACATTTTGTCCAGAAGAGATTGACAACAATCCATTCCATCTTCCAGATGCAGAAGCTGCTGCAATGGCACAAGAATACGTTGACCGCATGATGGAAGAAAATGAATCCTCCGGCGGTGTAATTGAATGCCGTATCACAGGCGTTCCAGCAGGCCTTGGCGATCCTGTATTTGAAAAGCTTGATGCTAATCTTTCTAAAGCTCTTGTCTCTATCGGTGCTGTTAAGGGAATTGAAATCGGTGATGGCTTCGCAGCAGCACATTCAGTTGGCTCAGAAAATAACGATTCCTTCTATATTAATGAGGATGGAAATACCGCCAAGAAAACCAACCATGCAGGCGGCATTCTGGGCGGTATAAGTGATGGTGATACCATTATTGTTCGTGCAGCAGTTAAGCCTACACCTTCTATCTTCCGTCCGCAGCAGACAATTTCACGCAATAAAGAACCAATGGAACTAACAATCAAAGGTCGCCATGATCCATTGATTGTTCCTCGCGCTGTTGTTGTCGTTGAGGCTATGTGTGCGCTTACCATTGCAGACAGTCTGCTTCTTAATATGACATCACAGATGGACGGTGTGCTTCGCTTCTATCACAAATAAGCAAGTGTATAATCGCATCATACATCCTTGTGATCACGAAAATAACATATCATTTCATTTGTCAGGCTCAGGTCATCATAAGAATCCTGAGCCTGATCAATTTTGTCGCGCTCGATCCACTCGGCAACAGCGAGTTCTTCCTTATCAAGACGAATATCCTGTTCGCCATCTGCCTCACAGAAAAATCCAGTAAGCAGCGTATCTGTAAAGGACCAGGGCTGGCTCTTATAATAGCGAAGATTCTTTACTCGAATACCTGTCTCTTCCATTACCTCTCTTGCTACTGTCTGCTCAAGTGTCTCTCCAATCTCGGTAAAGCCTGCTACAAGTGCATATCTGGTATATGTTCTTCCTGCATACTTTGTCATAAGAAGCTTTGATCCCTTCGTTACAGCAATAATAACTGCTGGATTTATGCGCGGATACACTCGGCTGCCGCACTTCTCGCAATAAAGCATACGCTCCTTATGATCTTTCTTTAATGAACCTCCGCAGTGACCGCAGTAACGATTGTTTCTATACCAACCATCAATCTGAAGCGCCGTAATTCCAGCAAAAGCAATAAAACGCGGCATTATCTCACGCATATCACGTCTGTTTTTCCAGGCTCCCGCAAGTCCTTTTGTATTTTCAAGTGCCTGTAAGCGATCTGACGGACCAGATGTCATGTTGCTCTCATCCTCAATCCATCCCGTATCATCTTTACCTGTCATCTGCTTTAAAAAATAATGTTTTCCATCAATGGCAAATAAATAAACAGCACCATAAAGCGGCTCTGCAAGCTCCTTGAATGTTGGTATGTACCAGCTGTTCTTTTCTTTTTTATCTTGACATAACAGCGCTGTTCCATCCTTTATGCAAATACAAAAATCTGTGACTTGTGGCTGATATTCAATATAATGATTATCATATTGATGTGGTGTAATATCCTGTATCATTTTTTTCTCCTCCTGCAAATATCCTATCACAGTTACAAATCATATGCAATTAGTTCTGTTTAAACAGGAACCACAACATATAAACAAACATACCCTATAAGGAGCAAACTTTTTGAGGATTCCTACATGCCAACTGTTATTATTGATCCCGGCCACGGCGGAATGGATCCCGGTGCTGTCTATAAGGGAAGACAGGAAAAAGATGACAATCTTAGACTAGCTCTTGCTGTCGGTGAACTGCTATCTCAAAACGGTGTTGATGTTTTGTACACACGCACAGATGATGTTTACGACAGTCCTTACAGAAAAGCAATGATTGCAAATGAAAGCGGTGCTGATTATCTGATCTCCTTTCACAGAAATGCTTCGCCAATTGCCGGAAACGCATCTGGCATTGAAACACTAGTCTATGCTGACCGCGGCGTAGCTGCACAAATGGCGCGCGATATTAACAGAGAGCTTGCCGCACTTGGCTTTCGCGATATCGGCGTAATTGAGCGCCCTGGCCTTGCGGTGCTTCGTCGTTCTCGCATGCCTGCTGTTTTAATTGAAACTGGTTTTATCGACAATGATGCTGACAATCTAAAATTTGACGATGAGTTTGAGGAAATAGCTGCTGCAATTTCAAATGGAATACTGGAAACACTTAGGAATGAGGGCCAGCTGCCTGATTCAATCTCATCAGCCTCTTATCCGCCTGAAAGCTCCAACAGCAGTCAAAATGAACGGACGCCTTCTCCTCTATCTGACAATACACCTGCCTCCAAACTTTACCGTGTTCAAGTCGGTGCCTTTAAAAACAGGAATTATGCCTACGAATTAAATTCTCAGCTCACAGAAGAAGGGTTTCCAGCTTTTATTTTAATGGATGGAGATTTGTATAAGGTTCAAGTTGGCGCATTCTCTCGCCTCGAAAATGCAATCCGCATGGAATACCGTCTGCGTGCTGCTGGGTATGACACCTATATTACAACGTGACAGTTATTGCAAGACAGCAAAAAATGGCCCGCCAAACAGCGGGCCTTAATAATTCTAGCTATTCGTCAAATAAATATATGCATCTTCCAAAGTGATATCATTATCTGGGACACAATTTTCATTTGGCTTTTCTTTGCTTAATACTTTCATATGGATTCCATTTTTTACATACTGCTTAGATGAAATAGAATAATTGGCTTCTAACAAACGGGCTTCTTCTGCATTTTGTACCGTACAATTCCAAACACAGCCCTTTGCATTTTCCAGCAACCCACTCACGCTTCCAGAATATAAAAAACTTCCCTTTTTCATAATGGCAAGCTGTGTACAGGTTGCTGCTAAATCTTCTACTACATGAGTGGAAAACAGCACAGTTCTATCCTTTGAAAAATCAACCAAAAGATTGCGGATCCTGATTCTTTCTTCCGGATCTAACCCGGTGGTAGGTTCATCAATAATCAAAAAATCCGGATTATTAAGAAGTGCCTGTATGAGTCCGACACGTCTCTTCATACCACCAGATAATTGCCGCATTTTTTTATTCTGATGCTCTGTAAGAGAAGTCTTTTCCAGATAATAGGTAATTCTTTGTTCGAGGTCATTTCTGGCTACTCCTGACAGTCCCCCCATATATACAAGACATTCTTTCACCGTAAGATTCGGATATAAGTCGATTTCCTGTGGAAGATAACCAATCTTTTTCTGTATTTTCTCATAATTTCCCTCGTTATACAGAATTCCATCAAGGGAAACCATTCCTTCCGTTTGTTTTAAAACAGTTGTAAGAACCCTCATCAAAGTGGTTTTTCCGGCACCATTCTCACCCAAAAGTCCGTAAATTCCCTTAGGTATTTCAAGAGATGCCTTATTTACTGCAACTACACCATTTTTAAATCTAACTGTTAAATCATTTATTCTAATACTCATAATCTATCCTCTTTTCTTTAAAGTCATTGGTAATACTGCAAATAAAAACAGCCCCGCTATAAAAGACACAAGCGTTCCATAAATCCAACTCTCGGACATTAATTGAGTAGGTTCACAAAAGCTGAAAGAAAACAATCCCAGATTTCCGAAAAATGAACTTCCCGCTTTTGATATAAGTCCAATGACAATTCCAAATAAACATCCAATACCTGCCCACATATTTCGAAGCAATGTACACAAAATCACAGAGCATATACTCCAAAGCCAGATAGTTCCAAACATTGCAATGAAATATAAAAGAAATATCTGAATACCCGAAATGCCTTCGTTTACACTGCCCGGTTTTTGCCAGAAAAACAAAACATATCCAACACAGGAAAGTATTAATAAATATAATATTTGAACGCCCACTCTCTGCGATATTACTTTTAACTGCTTTTTTTGATCATACAAATGAAATACATCGGCACGCTTACTTTTTACTTCCATCAAATATGTGTCACTACAAAAAATAATTGTTAAAAATGCTATTGGAGACTGAATCGCTGAACCGATTTCTTCATAGTATATAATCGGATGAATAGCACACAATATCAGTATAAATGCACATGAATAAAAAATCTTATATAACGACAGGCAGTTTTTTAGTTCCGTTTTCAATGAACCCTCCTCCTTTTCCAGATTGTAACAGAAATACATACTAATATAACTGATGAAATTACAAGAATAATCTGATTTATGTTTGACATTTTGGCTACATGTGTTTCAAAAAATCTGCCAGGGAATCGCACCATAATAGAGAACGGTCTCATATAATAAATATCATTCTTCATGGTCAGCATATTTGAATATATAATGTGTAAAAACAAGATTGGTGCTGCCGGAAGCGGATTTTTAAATATTACTGCTGTAATTGTATAGACACAACATATCATCAAAAGATTCGGAACAATATAGATCAGAGAATTCACGCAAAAATCAATTGGTGTTACTGGAAAGCCCGATTCTAAAGACGTTTTCAAACACAGCATAAAGAATATAACATTCAAAATCACTAATACTCCCAGCATACTAATGAATCCGCTTATTACTTTCCCACATATATATTGGATTGCCGTAACAGGCTTTGTATGTAATAATTCATAGGTACTTTTTCGTGTATCCTGAATAAATAAAAATGATAGCAAGACTGTTGCAAAAAAGGCCATATGCAATCCTGCAAAATCCGTAAATTTTTTGGCAAAGTACCAGGAAAAAGAATGTTCGGATAATTTCCGCTCGATATAATGATTGATTTCTTCTGCTGTCCCCTTATGAATTTCAAGGTCCTCATAAGCATATATTGCATTATAATAGCCATATTGGGATTCCAAAAACTCAGAAGCAGTCTTTACATCCATATTCTGAATTTCTTTCATTACATGATCTGCTTCCTGCCTGCTAAATCCAAAACCATTTTTGGAGGTGTCCATTAACGTCTCTTTGATCGTATCTTCCCACTCCCTTCTTCTTTCTTTATCATCAGATGTGGGAATGTACCCATCCATGACATCAGCATCTTCCAATGCTACGTCATTTTGTGTGATCTGTTCATTCTGTTTGATATAATGAATTTGCAAATACGATGACAGACATTGATACATACTGGCAACTATAATAATCAAGCCAATCCACAAAACAGGGTTCTTTAAATAATCAAGTATACTTCTTTTTATGATTGTTTTCATTGTATCTCTTCCTTTCTTTATTTCTTTAACAACATCATACAAATCAATTCTCAATAAATTCACAACAAAAAAGACTAAAACCACTTTATTTGTGATTTCAGCCTTATAAAGTATTTTTATTCAGCTTTGAAAAGAGCTTCTACATGAGCACCGCCTTGTCTGGCATTATATATTTTCAAATTTCCTCCATGCTTTTCACAGAAAATACGAGAAATATACATACCAAGGCCAAAATGCTTTAAATCATCTTGTGGATTCTTATGATAAAATGGCTCTGTTACTTTTTCCTCAGTATCCACAAATCCTATTCCATCATCTTCAACAGAAATTATAAGAAAACCATCCTTTTTCTTTATCTGCAAAGCAATACTTTTTTGTGCATATCGAACCGCATTTTCCAGTAAGTTGTCTGTCACTTCCATGACAAGTTCCTCATCCACTTTCACAATGTTTTGTTCCTGCACTCTTTCTACCTTACATAATTTACTTTCCTTCTTGGACAGCATGGCAGCTTCTGCCTCAATCTTTTTTGCCAGTTCCGATAACTCTATCTCTGAGCATTGCAGTTCCCTCTGTTCTAAATGGGACATTTTTCTCATGTTTTCCGTGAAATGCTCTATACGGTCAATCTGATACATGCCTGTTTGTAAGATATCAATAACATCCTCTGTTTTTATACTCTCGGCAGAAACAAACTCTAAGAGCATTTCCTGATACCCACGCAATATGGAAAGTGGAGAACGTATATCATGTGCAATTGCATTCCGCAAAGCCTTCTCGTCATCAATCATTCGCCACATCTTTCTGTTGTTATCTGCTAAATCACTTCGCATCATTTCAAATTCTTTACACAAAGTTCCCATCTCATCTTTATTTTCATAGGACACATGAAAATCCAGTTCATTATCTGCAATCATTTGTGAGGCATCTTTTAGTTCCTGTAGAGGTGTCTTTAACTTATTTTTATAAAAAAAGAATACCGCAACAACACTCCCAACAATCGAAAAAATCAGTACCGAATATGTTTCCATAAAGTCACACATTTCCGAAAGATGATAGTCCAAACGATTCATCTGCGATTGATTAGGTCTTGATATCTCAATCTCGTATTTCTTTCCATATTGCTGAAACACGTCCGTATAATCTGCATAATCAATATATTTTTCCCATATTTTATTCTGCATATTTCTTGCAAAATGAACTGTAAATCCAGATAACAGAAATGCTGCCGTTAAGCTGATCACAAAATAAAGCAGAATTGTTTTTTTCAGTGACAAGTTTCTTATTTTTTCCATCGGTATCCAATCCCCCATACAGTTTCTATGTATTCTTTTTCTGAATAATCCGCTATTTTTTTCCTTATACGCCGTACTAATTCCGTTATCGTTCTACTGTCCCCTTCCGCATCATATCCACAGACTTGTGCATATATACGTTCTTTATCAAACACCTGCCCTGGATGCATGGATAAGAATTCAATAATCTGATATTCAATTTTTGTGAACTCCATCCTGTGTCCAGCTATAGCTACTATTTTTTCAGAATAATCAATCAGCATTTCATCCATGAAACGGTATTCCGTTTTTTGTTGATGCCTTTCTTCTCTCTTTATGTTTGTGACAATCCTTGCTTCCAACTCCCGAAGACTAAATGGTTTCGTAATATAATCATCCCCACCCGAAAGCAACCCATTAATTTTATCATCTTCGTCAACTCTTGCTGTCAGAAATAAAATTGGACATAACACTTTACTGCGTATCAGACGACATACTTCAATCCCATCCATGCGTGGCATATTGATATCCAACAAAATAATATCCGGTTTCATTTTTATTTTATTTAATGCTTCCATTCCATCTGTAGCCGTAATGGTTTCATATTGTTTCATATTAAAATAACTACAAAGCATTTTCACCAATTCTTTATCATCATCGACAACTAAAATCTTGTATTTCATCCAAACC
>OLSL01001587.1_pt1 | contig 20424 bp, 10 predicted proteins | sample 1672511 | NCBI WGS metagenome assembly OLSL01 (sample SAMEA3136694, study PRJEB25190) | human gut metagenome | biome: human gut; feature: human-associated habitat; material: faeces | place: Austria | collected 2013
TTCAGGATCTCGGTGTTACCAAAATCCCAAGCTCTAATAAAATCCAGAAGCGGATAGAAAATCTTGAATCTGAACAGGCTGCTACTGTCCGTGAAAAGCAGGAATTACAGAAAAAGCAGAAGACACTGGATATCATCAGACAGAATTTCACAGCACTGCTTAATTCTCCTGAGATCAGTTCAGACTTACTTCCAGCAAAACGGGAACCTATTTCTGTCACAAGAGATAAATAAGATTGCACTGGCAACTCACTCATTTTCTTTCAAATCTTCCCATGGTTTAAAACCCATTTTCTCCCAGGTGACGCCATACGGTGCACCTCCGGAGGTATTTACCTTTATATGATGCCAGTTGTATAACGAAACGAAAAGACCGGGATTTCCCGATCTTCTCATATTATTTATGGACTTTTCTTTTACAAATACTAAATATGACTAAGGATATTCCCATTAAAGAAAGCCACATAATTACATTCGTATCATCTCCCGTTTTTACATTTGAAGTATGACTGCTATTATCACCCGATGGTTCTTCTGAAACTGGTGGCGTATTCGTAGTAATTGGTGGTATCGATTCATTTTTAAATTTAGGTTCTGCCGTTACATTCCAAATTATCTGATCATCATAATTACCTGGAACTGTTATGATAAAAGGTTCGCTTTGATATACTTGATTGCTAATTTGTGTTTTTTGTGTCTGGACAAAAAGATACACTCCTTTTTCCAGATCTCTGTACATGACTTCTCCGTCTGAATTGGTTTTTCCGGGCATTCCTTTGATGTTGTTATCCTGTACATATTTTTCCAGTTTTTTTGCAGCTTCTGCCTGAGCGGAAGAATCATCAAAATCAAATATGACTCCAGACTTTACAAACTCACTCACTAATGCCCATGAATTATTTTTATATGTTCCAACCTGATACATCGTAAATTCAGTATTACTTAGCTTATATACCGTGGTCTCATCTTCAACAGTTGCTTTTAATAATATACTTCCCAGATCATTCGCAGACACAGGTAACGGAATGAGGAGTAAAAGCATACACATCACACTGGCCATACACATATATATTCGCTTACGTTTAATTATTCTGCTCATGTTTTTTCTCCTTCCTGCGTTTATGATATTTAATGCTCACCCATATGATGATGAAAGCAATAATTCCACCAATCAATAGAATCAAATTGAATGGAATTGTACGCTGAAGACCAACTTCCTCATCTATCTTCTGTGCCTCTTCATACGGAATTCTAGTGCCACGTACAAGCAGTCTGTGCGTGTTAACCGCATAAGGAGTGCATGTGACCAGTGTTACATAATCCTTGCCCTTTTCAATCTGTAAAGAATCTGTATCTGATGGCAATACTGTCAGAATCTGATCCACCTGATAGGCAAAGGTATGATGAAGAACTTTAATATAAAATACATCTCCAACCTCCATTTTGTTCAGGTCGGTGAATATCTTGGCATTTGCAAGTCCACGGTGTCCGGATAATACCGCATGACAGCTCTCACCGCCTACCGGAAGCGAGGTGTTTTTCAGATGTCCTACACCTGACTGCAGTACTTTTTCGGATGTTCCATGATAAACCGGAAGAACAACATCAAGCTTTGGAATATCAATATATCCCATCATTCCAGTATCATCAATTTTCAAAAGTTTGTTATACTCATCATCTTCTGTCTGGTTTTCATTGCTTTCTGAAAATGGATCTGCTATGGAACCAATTCCAATCAGGCTTTCATTGTATTCCTGTGCCTGCTTGATCATGGCATTTTCCTGATCTTCCGACAGATGAGAAACTTCCTGTTCATAATCTGTAGCAATGGTTGTGCTGTTCATCTGATTGATATAATTGCTCACCACCGGATACAGGATTAAAGAAAATGCCAGTAGATATCCGATTCCTCTTAGTATTTTCACTACTTTCTTCATAATATCCTTCACCTTTTCGTCTGTTTCTTCTGAAATACTCAGTTTACACTGAACATTTCAGAAAAAGCAGACATCCTCCCGGTACAATACCGGGAAGATGAACTGTCTTTTTATCCATTCTTAAACTTCAGAATGTCTTAGTTTTTTGCTTTCTTTTTACCAAAAGCTTTGCTTGCTGTTAATACACCGAAAAGAACGATACCAGCCAGTGTTACCATAAGCGCTCCCTTGCTACCAGTGGATGGAAGCTGTGCACCTGTTTTGTTTTCTACAGGTACTTCTGGGGAAGTTAATTTATCAGTATTTGTTACAGTTATTGGATTACCATTGTATGTATAAGTTACAGTATAGTTTGTCAGTTTGCCAGTTGTTGTATCATAATTTGCTTCAATCACAACTTTGATGTCGCTGAGAAGTTTATTGTATCCTTCTGGAGCTTTTGTCTCTCTTAAGTAGTAAGTTCCAGCTTCAAGACCTTTTACAAGAACTTTACCATCAGCATCAGACACAATCTTTGCAGAAGTAAAGTCTGCTGCTTTAGCTTCATCGGCTGTTGCCTGACGGTATACGCCGTTTCCTTCGTCTACAATATTAACCTTCGCCTGTTCATCTGCTGCAGTACCTTCTGTGTTTCCCTTATAAAGCTCAAATTCTGCCTTTGCAAGTGCAGTCTTATCTTCTTTATTATTCTGGTCTTTTAAATAATATTTATAAATTGTGAAATCAAAGGTATGTACATCTACGATGCTTGGCTCAGATTTACCTGTTCCATCTGACTTCGGATCATTACTGTACTCAACAACCGCCTTGTTGGTATTTGGATTCATACCGATTACGGCGTCTTTATTCAAGGTTGCTGTATAGACAACTGTAATTGTCTCACCCTCGCGACCCTTATAGGAATTATAGAAATCATTTAAAGTAACTGTTAAAATACGGGTAGTCTTGTCATAAGAAAGTGCGTATGTATTTGCTCCTGTTTTACCCGCTTTAAGTTCCGTACTTCCAACTTTTACAGACAGAATTGCTTTTAAATCCAGTCCTTTGGATAATGTATCGGTAAATTTAAAAGTATAAGAAGTATATCCTGTCATATCCGGTACTTTAGATGTCAGCTGGTAAGTAACAGTATCACCAATTCCAAAATCTCCGGCTTTCTTTTCATCTGCTGCGCCATGTGGTGCGATGGTGTCCTCAGACTCATTTTCGTCATCTAATTCCATCTGGTGATTGCCTTCCCATGAACCATCCACAATCGCATCAACCTTAATACCATTTCCACTCTGTGATGGGATGAGTTTCTTATCTACTGTCGGATAATTACTCTTCATGTTAACTGTAGCATTAACATCTGTCACACTGACCAAAGATGCTACTGATTTTACTGTTTCATTTCCAGGTGCTGTAGAGGTGTCTGTTGCACCTAATGGATAAACTACATAATATCCGTATGCAAGATTACTAATTACCGTAGTACTATCGGTTGTAGTTGCAGCTGTATGAGTAGAAGCTACAGCAGAAGCATTCTTAAGGATCCATCCCATGATGTCTTTTGCAAACGCTGCACCATTACTTCCATCTGTTCCGACCTGTTCTTTAACATATGCATAAGCTTTTTCACTTAATGCTTCCCCTGTTAATGTAGAAGCACCTGTTATTTTACTCTGGAAGAATCCTTCATATGCACTGTTCAGTGTATATGCTACATTATCGCTGCTTTTTGTTGCTGAAAAAATCTGATACAGATCCAGAGTCTTTCCTGCTACTGTATTGTTGACTGTCAGGATACCTTTTGGAGCTTCTGCTGCAAATGCAGTCATGCTCATGGACAGTACCATGGTCATTGCCATCAGAACTGCCATAAATCTTGATACTAATTTCTTCATGTTCCTCTTCTCACTTTCTTTTGATTTTTTATTGGTTCGCCTGGGATTCTTTCAGCCTTTACGGTGGAAGTTCCCTACGCAGCCATCTCTCTCTCATGACTTTACTCCCACTTTCCTACATCGTCTGTTTCCGTTTCCTTCTGCGTCCGGTATAAAGCAGAAACGCTAACAACAGACCACCTGCTATGATAAACATCATAATACCTTCGCCGCCGGTATCCGGAAGCAGTGCAAAATGCCGGTTGGTAATCGTGAAAGTAAAACCATCTTTAGAAGTTTCGATTGTAGTTGTATATCCTTTTATTTCCGTTTCCGTAACAGAATATTCATAATAATGCGGTTTTTCAGCATCATCTTTTATGTAGGCTGGAAGAGTTTCAACCACTTTCTGCCATGTAGATTTTGAGATATCACCTTTTATTTCATAGTTTTCATATCCCGGCACAACTTCTGTATGTTTTGTTCCTTCCGCATCCGTCCAGCTTCTGGAAATTGTAACCTTAATAGTGTCTGGTCTGATGTTGTCCATATTCCGGAAATCTTTCCATACCTTATTAATGGTCAGATTTATATATTCATCACATGGATCCTGTGCATCTGATGGTTCCGGTGATGTGCTGTCACCTGTATTGACTGTCGTTTTGGTATCTGACATCAGAACGGCTTTTGCATCTGATACATAAGCATTCAGATCTGCTGTTTCAGAAGAATCTTTTGTTGCCATAACTGCATTCTGCAAGGTGTTATACTCATCTACCTGCACTACATGTTTTACCGAGAAGATGCTCCATCCATTTTCCTGACTGAACGTATCTGTCAGAAGTTTAGAATTCTTTTTGATCTCATCAAAACTAATCGCCGGTTTTCGGTAGATACGATAATTGTTATTCTCACCTTCTACACCTGCTTTTGTATTAAAGTCATATGCAGAGTTCAGATCACTTTTTCCGCTGAATGGTCCCACCAGCTTAGATGTTCCACGGACCACGTCGCAGTAATACATGTTATTATTCCGAAGAAGGCCTTCGTCGTTGTGTCCTACAAAGCCGCCGCTTTGTCCATCCTTTGCAACACCATCTACATCATTTCCGGCACCGCCGGCATAGACATCGTATCCCGTACTGATTCCATATACATTACTGTCTGTAATTTTTGTCCTGTTTGCCTTAATCAGATTGACACTGATATTGGACTTTACATCATTATCTTTCGTTATGATTCCGTTTTTGTCACATGGAAGCTTGATAGAAGAATCTCCAATCTTAATGATTGCAAAATCTGTCTGCTGATCATTTTCTGTCGATTTTTTAGACAGCCCGACAGAAATATCCAGTCCCAGCAGATTCACATGGAGAAGATTTCCTTCATACAGCGCATCAACCTTCACAATTCCAAGATTAATATGCAACAAGTCGGAATCCTGGATCTTATCCAAATACAATGCCCTTACAAGCTGATCCAGAACTACGAATAATGCATCCACCACTGTGGAATCCAGTTTTACATCTGCAAGATAGGCAAAGCTTGTTCTTCCGGCAAAGCCACCAGCTGTTCCACCGGATTCTACCAGTTTCAGACTATTTTCCTGATTTTTGGCATCTCCGGCACTACAACCTGACATTCTGGCAAGATTTGCGTAACCAATAAAGCCTCCTACAATCTGCTCCTGTCCGCCTTTACTCAAAACGGTATAACCACCAGGTACTCCTGTCACGCTACTGTCATCTATGTGGGAACCAAAAATATCCAAAACGCCGAGGGAACCGCCCAGAAGCTGTCCAAATTTATCTCCCAGCACATCCAGCTTCTCCATTTTTATAACTCCGCTTTTTCCGGAGTATCCTACAAAGCCACCTACGCTGTTCAGTCCAGTTACATAATTTAATCCTGTTACAGTGCTGTTTTTGACAGAACCATTTAACAGTGAACCACCAAATCCTCCAGCTGTTCCGCTGTATGTAACCTGATTATTCTGTCCTGCATCTGTTGCTGTGTTAGCACTGACGCCAAGCCCTGCATCTGGACTTCCTGTGACATTTCCGTAATATACATAGCTTCGGAACGCATCCAACACATCGGTTTTTCCAAGTTTTAAAAGATACTGTAATACCGAGGTCTCATTACCTGCACTAATGTTTGCGGCACCGGAAACATCCGCAATACCGAAGCATCCACCGGCATATTCACCGGCTACTACGGAACGGATCTTGTCCGCACGGATTCCGCTTCCCGGCGTATCCTTCTCGCCGAGGACCGCTCCGCAGAGACTTCCTGCAAATCCTCCTGCTGCTTTTGCGTACCCGGTATTGCTTCCATTTTGATAGGTTCCGTTTACGATCACGCCCCAGTCATCCCAGGCTGACACAGATGCACAGCGGATGGTGGAAACAGTAGCATTCAGAACCTTAATCAGCTCTGCCGGAGCATTTACCATAAGAACATCCAGAAGCTTATTCAAAAGTCCCTGTTTTGTAGCTGTATCAATAGCTGCCACACTACCCGGATCTACTTTTCCGGCAAAACCGCCTACATAAGAAGTTCCATCTACACGCCTTAAATTTGTGATACTGCAGGAGGAAGTTTCATCTCCCCAGATTTGGCCGCCGATCATTCTTCCCACATAGCCTCCGGCAAATCCTGCCGGATCTTTGTCTGCAATACCGGTTGCTTTGATCCTTGCACCGGAACGATATCCTTCCACATGGGACTGTTTCACGACTGGCACAAAGGTTTTTAATGCTGCCAGGCTGTCTGCACCTATAATCTTAAGGTCTTCCAGTGAAACGCCACCTGTGTTTGCCACAGAACCTGTGAGCATCTCACCAGCAAATCCACCACTGCTTCTATAAGCCTCTGCCAACTGAAGATCTACGGCAGTACCGTTTGTAACGGTTCCTCCTTCCATCCGACCCACATAGCCTCCGGCAGAACCACCCTGTGTTGCATTACTTGCCAGAATGCTCCGTCCTGCTGTAACAGCGTATCCATATGCATACTGGGAAATAATCTCATTTAACTGATTCTGATCATTGACTTCACCAAGTGCCTGTAATTTATTACCGTAACTTCCATAAGAACCGACAGCACCAACCCATTTGTTCCAGGTATCCGTATCCAGTCCACGAAGCGGTCCATAAACAGCTGTATTCTTTTCTGTCGGATACACTGCCTGAAGAAGCGTCAGCGGATTATCTAGTTTGATAAGACCAAATAAAACCTTCAGACTTCCTGTATCTGCAACATTCGCACACCGCATCAGTCCGGTATAACCTCCGGCATATTCCGTTCCATATACAGAACGGATACGATAGGCCGCACATTCCCTTGCGGTTCCCGTATATGCAGAGCCTTTCCAGTTATCCGTATTGTTTCCCCAGATCTGGCCACCATAGTTGTAACCCGCATATCCTCCAGCAAGCCCACGGTAAATACCGTCATCACTCTCAGCCTGAGCCCTCACAGCACCTCCACAAGGTACACAGGTTGTTTCGCTGTTTTTGATCACGGGAACAAATGCCTGTAAAACACCAAGAAGATTATCCGCACTGATCAGTCCTCCAAGAGTACTTAAACCATCTACCACATCCGCCGCACTTCCCGGTTCCATGGTTCCAACATATCCACCGGCACTTTCACGCCCTATGATATGTGCAAAGTTATAGGAATTACTATTCTGAATCTGTACTCCGAGAAGTTCTCCTGCATATCCTCCGGCTTTTCCGGTATTACCATCTCCGTTAGTTGCCAGAACATTAAATCCACCGGTTGCTCCGTAAACATCTGAACTGTCTATGATAGATGCAACTACAGTCAACGCTGATAACAGATTTGAGGCAGAAAGTACCTTATCCAGAACACTTGCTCCTCCGATAGCCGCCGTACTGCCCATAGCAGCTTTCCCAATATAGCCTCCTGCGTAACGGTAACCACTTACCGCATACTCACTTCCAGTTCCGTAATAACTGCCGCCATCTTCCTGCTGCAGATTGTTTGGCTCAATGACACCGGTATGCTGCAGTTTATTTACATCAGAATTACTAATCTGTACACCGGTTCCGCAGCCAATAAAGCCTCCGGCACTTCCGGCATCCACATCGTTAGTGCTGTCTTTTTCAAGAGTTCCCGTAACATGTACGGTAAAGCCATCCTTTACAGAACATACACTGGCATTACTGATCACCGGAACAAAAGCATTGACCAGGGAAAGTAATCCTGTCAGATCAACCACTTTTGTAAGAATTGATGACTTGGCTCCAATCTCTGCAACCGCTCCAGCTTTTACGAGACCTCCGAATCCTCCGGCATAACGAAGTCCTTCTACTTTCAGAAGATTTTCTACTGCCGTACCTTTTCCGGAATCAGCAGCATTTGCTGCATTATCTACATGACCGCTCTGCATCTCTCCAACGAAGCCGCCTGTATAGCCTTCTGCATTTTCAAATCCGCTGTCAGCCGTAACAGTCAGACCATCTGCGATACCAGCAACTTTACAATTTGTAATTTGGCTGGATGCAGCCTGCAGAACACTTGCCAGTTCCTTCAGACTCAGAATCTTACCGAGGACGCTGTTCAGAAGATCTCCTGTGGCATCTCCCGCTTCCGCAGCACTTCCGGAACGCATGATCCCGATATAGCCACCTGCATGATACGGTGCTGTGACTTCTTTTACATGGGTCACATCAGAGTTCTTAACCATGACTGCTTTTCCATTACCGATATATCCTCCGGCATCTCCAAGGGCCACATCATCATTTTTCCCGGATGCTGTTACGACCAAGCTGTCTCCTTCAATAGAAGAATCGGAAATCCTCGGATATGCCACATCCATGACACTGAGAAGCTGAGTTACATTTAAGAGCCCCAGTAACTTAATAGAACCTGTCTGTGCCACATCACCGGGCATCAATCTTCCGGCAAAGCCTCCGGCATAGCTGGTTCCCTTTATATAGGAAAGTCCGGTAATATTTGTTGTTGTAATCGCACCACTCTCGCCTTCGATTGTTCCGTCCTCGCTATTCGTGTCTGCTGAAATGAAATCTGCTTCTTCACTATTCTTTTCATCTGTAGATTCACTCGAAGATGGATTTGTGTCTGTGTCTGCTTTGAATCCGGAGTTGTTGTTTCCATAGTTGATATCTACTGCCTGTCCATCTCCCACAAAGCCGCCCGCCATATCAGCGGATACCTGAGGGTCAGAACCATTCGAAACATATGCAATAGAAGTATTATTGAACTCCGGTCTCAGGGCACTGACAACGCCTAGCAGGTTCTCCAATTCGATTCCTGTCAGTTGTGATGTGGTGGAATCCCCGGCACTTAATGCATCTCCGGCCTTGGCAAAACCTGCAAATCCTCCGGCATTTCCTGATACTGCTGATGCAGTAACCGTTTTCAGGTTGCTGATCTTTGTGTCCCTTGCTCGTCCACTGATGCATTCTCCAATAAAACCACCGCTGTAACCTTTCTCATTTTGGGTAGACACACTATATCCTGACGTAACACCTGAAACAGTACTGTCAACTGTAAACGTCTCAATCATCTGGCCTACAGAAAGAAGGCTGTCAATTTTTAGTAGCGGTAATCCCAGAAGTTTAATACCTCCAACATTGGCAAGGGTGCCGCTTCCGAAATACCCGGCAAAACCTCCGGCACACTTTCCGGCTGTTACGGAATTCAGATTTGTAACGGATGTTCTCCTTACTTCTCCACCCGTTCCATAACCGATAGCACCTCCTGCACAACCATTTTCCTGATCTGACGCAGTAACCGTAAGCCCGGAAGAGCCTCCGTTTACGGAACAGTCCTTGCATTCAAAACGCATATAGTCTGCTGCTGTAACTGTTCCACCGAGGACATCACCGACACTGGTCATCTTAGCGTAACCTAAGATTCCTCCTGCATTCTCTGTTGCTGAAACCTTCATAGAGGAAGCTGCATTGATCTGATTCACACGGTCTGAAAATTCGTAGGTAAGACCCGTCTTATTAAGCACTCGCTGGAGGGCTTTTGTAGTTGATTTTGAGTCATCTGCAAGTTCTAAAGTATTGGAAATCTGGACAGCACCTGCATATCCCACAAGTCCACCTGCATTTTTACCGTTCGCTGTTACAGAAATGTTATCTCCTGCAATGGTGCATCCGCTTATAACAGAAGGCCGGAGTCCTACCAGGTTCAGGATATCCATGTTGGTAAATTTACCATTTAACAACCCTGTAAGAAGATCCTTTACAATTACCAGAAGTCCCTGGCTTTCATCAATATCCGCTACATCACCAAGGGTTGCTATACCGGCAAATCCTCCGGTATAATCTTTTCCGGACACTGTACCCAAAGAAGAAATACTGCAGTCTACAGCGTAACTATTTCGCATTTCGCCAATAAATCCGCCTGCATAACCACTTTCCTTAGCGGAACTTCCCTGTGCGGATACGTTTACCGTTCCATCAATTCTGCAGTTCAGCATAACTGTATTGACCGGAAAGTTCCCCATAAGTTCAATACCAAGGCTGCTTAATGCGCCTGCCACAACTGCATTCGCAGAACGTCCCACAAATCCACCAGAGCAATCATTTCCAGACACTGTGGCAGTGCCACCCACAGAACAGTTTTTCATCACTGCACCAATGGCTTCCCCAGCGAATCCACCGGTACTCTTCTGACCTGTAACAGAAGTGCCACCGCTTACAGAACAATTCTGAATACATGGATTGACATAGCCTACCGGAATCAGATTTTTTACACTGAGTAATCCTCCATTTAAAAGGACAGTCAGCAGGTCACCGGCTCCAAGCAGAGGAATCAGATTCAGGATTTTTGTTAAAGTAGTAACCAGGCCTCCTAATCCATTTGATATGAGGTCATACTGTGTCATACCACTGACATAGCCTGCGAAGCCACCGGTCCGATCATTTACATTTGAAACTCCACGTAAATTTTCTACATTGCAGTTTTCAATCTGGATGTTTCCTTTTATGACGCCTGCAAATCCTCCCGTTGCCAGGGATTGCGGATCCGGTTTCAGTCCACTTAAATTTCCAAGCAGGAGCTTCAGCACACTTCCAATCAAGCTGACATTTTGTTTAACCTTTTGTGTTGTTGTAGAAACCGTCACATCAGAAAGAGTAATGTTTTTCACAGTGATCGGGTTTTGGGATATTGTCAGGGATGTAGAATATGGTGTTGTCAAATTTCTGAAAAATCCGATACCATATTCTGCCTGCTTGTCCTGATCGACTGGATTATTCTGTGAAATATTGATATGGCTGATTGTTATACTCTGACCTTCAACCATTCCCTTTCGGCCTTCCATGTTTCCCTGGTAATTATCAATAGGATCCCAATCATCATCTTCCCCATTGGAATTGGTGCCCTCTTTGGAAAGATCAATATCACGAAAGATAATATAATCCGCATCCTTGCTATATTTATATCCGGTGCCTGCAATATTCACCTTATTAGTCGTTTTGCTTATATCATAAGTAAGAACGTAGGTCTTATCCTCTTCAACCGGTATACTTTCCGGATCCGCATCATCTGAAAAATCACTTTCACTTTCATCACTGATAAAAGCATCTTCATCGTAAATCTCTTCGTTTTCAGTATCTGATACAGTAGTGTCCGATGCTGCAGCTTCTGAAGAAATATCATCATTTCCAGATACAGATATTTCATTGTTTTCTGCCGGAACCATATCAATCAGATCACTGCCTTTTGCATTTCCATCTGCTTCACCGGAAGTCCCTTCTGTATTACCAGAAATTTTTTCTGTTTCACCGGAGGCCTCCTCCGTAGAATCATCAGAAGGACTGTCCTCAGATGCAGTTACTATCATATTTGCAGAATCCTGGATCGTACTGCCCACATAAAGATAACGCTTTGTAGCATTCAAACCAGCTACGTCTAAGGGTGGGGCATCCAAATATTCCGCTTTTCCAATTTCGTGTCCACCATTATCATTTGCATACAATGCAGTTTTTGACCAGTCATATACTTTGTCTCCATCTTTAAAATTGGCCAGATCCGCATCACCCGGATAATACAGTTCTGTTTTGTATTCTGCTGTATCCGCAGCCGGTGTCCAGTCTGTATATCCACTCAGTGCTCCCCCCAGTAATCCCCCTTTTTTCTCTCTTGTTTCATACACCTTCCAGATGGGTTCTGTCACTTCCGCATCTGTTCCGATTGCCCGGAGCTGTGTTTCATTTCCAATCAGAATGTAATTTTTATCACCGATCTTTTTTACCACCTGACCGAAATAATTTCTTCCTTCATAATCAGATGGATAAGCGCTAGTAATATCCTTAGTTGTCTCCTCTGTCCCAGCCTTATTTGCAAGAAGCTCCGGTGTTTCTGTTGTAAATGAAGAAGCAAGCACATAATTATGTGTTTTGCTGTAAGTAAGATAGGAACCATCTTCCAGTGTAAAAACCTGTCCCATTCCAACTTTTTTAGCAATATAATCCTCGCTCATTACAGGTTCGCTGTCTGAAGACTCCCCTTTCATCAATTCAAGCTGGTATCGGTTATACACATAAATCGTATCAGTCACTGAATCATATACTGTGTTGCCCGTGCGCTCTGATGATGAAGTGATGCTACCTGTAAAATCTGATGGGAAGTTCCAGACATTTTCATTATCTATTGGAATATCATTCATCAAACAATAGGAAGCGTCTGATGCATAGGTAAGTTCTGCACCATCTGCAAGAACCTTATCCCCTTCACCAACATTTCCATCTTTGTCTCCGGAAAACATCTGTGTTCCTGTACCGATTTGCAGAAGTTGCTGGTAATTGTAGATACATATTTTTCCATCTTCATAATCTGGATTTGCTTCTTCCAAAGTATCTGAGGTGTTTTCATCATCGATAATTGTTTCATCTCCATCTGTAAATCCTTGATCTTCAGAATTACCAAATTCCTCTGTTATTTCAGAACTAATACCTGTATTTGGCTCTGATTCTCCTTCAAAAGAATCAGGAATATCACTTTCCGTGATATCAGATATTTCAGATGTATCACTGCTGAAACCATCCTGTTCCGATATATCTGCAATTTCACTATTGGTCTGCACATTCATTCTTTCTGAATCTTCAGCATTCGCAACTACGACTTGCGAAGATAATAATGTAACACACAGAACAACTGCTGTAATTCGTCTTAAAACACTCAATTTCTTGTTCACAAAATCGCCTCAAATCTTCTGTCATGCTTGACTTTTTGTTACTTTTAACCACTCTGGCTGCTTTGCTGCCGCCGTCAAGCACTGAATCAGTTTTTTAGAAAACGCTCCACATTCACCATTTGAAATCATCTGTATTGCCTCTTCAGGTTCATACTTTCTTTTGTATGGACGATCATTGATCAATGCATCGTAAGCATCAACAATCCCAACAACCTGTGCACACATTGGAATCGCATTCCCTTTTAAGCCGTCTGGATATCCTGACCCATCATATCTTTCATGGTGATGTCTGCATATTTCATAGCTATATTTGTTCAGCTTTTCCGTTGTTATCCCCTCTGGGAATCTCTGGGTCATCGCCGCACCTACTAATGGATGTTGTTTTACTACATTCATTTCTTCATCTGTCAACTTTCCATTTTTATTCAAAATTTCAATTGGTACTTTTATCTTTCCAATATCATGAATCGGTGCCAAATGGGCTACTGAAGCAATTTCTTCATCCGTAATTCCGTATTCCGGATAATTCTTCTGCAATTGAAGATATACCTGTTTCGTATAGAAACTGATATCATCTTGATACCCTGATTCAACTATCTGATTATGATTCAATACAGTAGTTAAAAGTGATACCATATCCCAATACTGCTTTGCCAAATCCTGTTCTTTCTTTACGAGTTCCTGTTCCATTCTTATAACTGTGTTCTGGACAATCGTCTCATTATGTAATGTAATAATTGCAGTATTCTCATTTGCATCTATATATTTTTTTGCTTCCATCCAAACATATTCATTCTTATCTTTTCCCGTAATTCTGCGATATGGAAGATCTTTTTCCATACATCCATCAACCAGGTTTTCTTCTAATCCTTCACTTGATAAGAAACCATGAACCATTTTTTTATCAGAAACATACACATATCTTTCTACATACTGGCTTATGAACTCTTCATAGCTTTCTGTATTTCTTACTTTCTCATACACTTCACGGATATGTGAGTACACACACTCGTAGTTTTTATCCTTCAAGTTCAGTTTTAACACAACATAAAATCGTCCAAAATATTCATCTTCTCCAGGGCGGATAACATCTGAAACTTTTACGCTCTCTAATTTATTATTGTATGTATTCTGCAAACTCAACAATATTTTATGTATCTTGCAGGTATCTTCTAAATTTCTTGAGCAAAAACGATCTTCTTCCAAACAACGATTAATTGCCATTGTTTCCTCTACACACGATATAATTTTCATCAGAGAAATATTCTCCGGTTGTTTTGCCAGCATATAGCCACCATTTGTACCTTCACAGGCAGTGACTATTTTTGCATTTTTCAGTTTTTTCGCTATTTTAGGAACATAATTAGCAGAAACATTTAGCTTCCGTGATAATTCTGATGTAGATACCATCCGTTCCTGTGCTGCTAAGTAACACACAATTCTAATTGCGTAATCTGTTGAATTTTTTAGTTGCATCGTTATCCCTCTAATCTAAGCCCTGCAAAGTCTTAGTTTGTATCAAAAAAATACTATCCTCTGTAGCAGTGATTCTTTTCCTGAAATATTTTCTCATCAGTTTCCCAATTATACAGATTGAAACCGGTTAATATAATGTACAATCAATGAAAATATTTATCCGTTTTTTTGTAAAATCTGTTCCATTGTATCGATATTCTCCATTAATATCTTTTTATGAATTTCGTTCAAAAAAAAAGAAACCATGCCTCAACACGATTTCTCTTTCTTTTTCTATTCTATTTCTTTTAACATTTTATAAATAATCAGACCATTACTGACTGCCAGTACTTCATTTGCATTGTCAAAATTTATTCCGGAAATTTGTTTTATTTTTTCAAGCCTGTAAGATATCGTTCTATAATGAACAAACATTGCGTCTGCAGTTTTCTTGATGCTTTGGTTATTTCTAAGATACATCTGCAAGGTTGTAATCAATTCTCCCTTATGTTCATCATCATATAAATATAATTTCTTTAATGTTTCCGGAATGTATCTTTCCAGTTCCGTCACATCATCAATTTCGCCGAATATCTGGAAAAATCCGAGGCTCGAATAATGTACTACTGACTTATTCTTATCACCAGTCACCAGGCGGATAATGTCTATATACTTGATTGCCCGACTTGCTTCTTGATAAGATTCTTTCAGCCGTTGATACCCTTCCACACTTTTTCCTATACCAATCTGAAAGTCTGTATCTTTCTTTCTATAAAGGATGCTTCGCTGGATAACATCCTCTACTTCTTCCATCTCTTTCTGATACTCCAGTTCTGTCTGATTAGAATCTACCTGTTGAATCATAACAATCTGATCCATATTTCTGTAAATAAGCGCATCCGGCAGAAGATACATCAATTCACCCACGATAACACCTACTTCGTGAAGCTGTTCTTTTGTATATTTTCTTTGTACATTTTTTTTGATGGTATGAAAATCAACAACCCTGTAAGTATCGCTTTCTTTCATTCCGAGCTGTGCTGCCGCTTCAGTCATTTCTTTCGAACTCAGTAATCCATTCAGAATATTATGGATAATATCTCTCTGATACGTCTTTTTTTCTTCATCCTGTGCAAATTCACTCAAAAATCCATCCTGTAAGTTAATAGTCGCATTTTCGAGTTCCATACAAACATCCTGTTCTTTTTTTCTTAGCTCCTGTTCCATTGTTACAATCGTATTCGGAATCACTTTTGTATTATGAAATGTAATAATTGCTATATTTTCCTTTACATCCACATACTTACTAGCTTTCATCCATACATACGATGTACCGTTATTTTCGATGATTCCGCGATAGAAAATTTCTTCTTCCACACATCCATCTACAAGATGTTCTGTTAAATTCTCACCTGCAAGACATTTCTGGACATTTACCCAGTCTGCTTCACAAATATATTTTTCCGCATATTTTTTTATAAAGTCATCATATGATTCTGCTGTTTTTACTTGTTCATAGACATCATGATTATGAGAATAAATACATTCATAATCTTTTTCTCTCAGATTAACTTTTATAATCACATAAAATTTTCCAAGATATTCATCCTTACCAGGACGGATAATGTCTGATATCTTTACGCTTTCCAAGCGGTTATTGTATATATTTTGCAGATCCAGCAGAATCTGATGTACTTTACAGCAGGCTATATAATTTTTGGAGCAACCTTCCTCTTTTTCCAGGCACCTGCTAATTGCCATGGTGGATTCTGTACACGATATCACATCCCTTAAAGATATATTCTCTGGCTGTTTTGCAATCTGATATCCACCCTTTATCCCTTCACAGGCTTTTATGATTCCTGCTTGTTTTAACTTTTTTGTTATTTTGGGAATATAACTGGATGGAACACTTAGTTCCTGAGATAATTCTGATGTAGAGATCATCTGCCTTTGTGCTGCCAGATAACATACGATTCTGATAGCATAATCCGTTGTACTTGTAAGCTGCATAGTTTTTCCCCCTTCCCTTAACTAAACTATTTCAAGTATTAGTTCGTCCTAAAAAAATAGTGGGTTCCTGTCGGACGATGAAATTGATTATTCAAAAATTTCCATCAATTTCATCAAGATATGGGGGTCGTTCTACTCTATCATCAGATATAAGATCTAGAATTCTATAAATAATAATATCGCAACATATAGTAATGCGATGATGGCTTTTCAATATAATTTTTTCTCATTGTCTATTTGAATCAGAGAATGTTTCTCATCAATGTTTCTGTATTGTATACCATTTTAAATTTTTTTATAATGTTCCAAACAGGAAAAGTTTTTTTATTTTTTTGTAAAATCTGTTCCATCGTATCGATACTCTTCCATATAATACTTTTTTATGAACTTCGTTCAAAAAAAAAGAAACCATGCCTCAACACGATTTCTCTTTCTTTTTCTACTCTATTTCTTTTAACATTTTATAAATAATCAGACCATTACTGACTGCCAGTACTTCATTTGCATTGTCAAAATTTATTCCGGAAATTTGTTTTATTTTTTCAAGCCTGTAAGATATCGTTCTATAATGAACAAACATTGCGTCTGCAGTTTTCTTGATGCTTTGGTTATTTCTAAGATACATCTGCAAGGTTGTAATCAATTCTCCCTTATGTTCATCATCATATAAATATAATTTCTTTAATGTTTCCGGAATGTATCTTTCCAGTTCCGTCACATCATCAATTTCGCCGAATATCTGGAAAAATCCGAGGCTCGAATAATGTACTACTGACTTATTCTTATCACCAGTCACCAGGCGGATAATGTCTATATACTTGATTGCCCGACTTGCTTCTTGATAAGATTCTTTCAGCCGTTGATACCCTTCCACACTTTTTCCTATACCAATCTGAAAGTCTGTATCTTTCTTTCTATAAAGGATGCTTCGCTGGATAACATCCTCTACTTCTTCCATCTCTTTCTGATACTCCAGTTCTGTCTGATTAGAATCTACCTGTTGAATCATAACAATCTGATCCATATTTCTGTAAATAAGCGCATCCGGCAGAAGATACATCAATTCACCCACGATAACACCTACTTCGTGAAGCTGTTCTTTTGTATATTTTCTTTGTACATTTTTTTTGATGGTATGAAAATCAACAACCCTGTAAGTATCGCTTTCTTTCATTCCGAGCTGTGCTGCCGCTTCCGTCATTTCTTTCGAACTCAGTAATCCATTCAGAATATTATGGATAAGATCTCTCTGATACGTCTTTTTCACTTCATTCTGTGCAAATTCACTCAAAAATCCATACTGCAAGTTAATAATCGCATTTTCGATTGCCATATAATCAAGTTCTGTCAGTTCTCTATTTTCTTCTGTTATTGTTATATATATTTCCACCTCACTCAATATGGCAAATTTCACTACATATTGAACACAGCTTCCTTTCATCTGCTTCATATATTGAAATTTCGTAATAATATTTGGTTTATATGGCTGAATTTCATCTGACAATATTAACTTAGAGTTGTCCGAGTTTGTTGAAACCATACAATTAAGATCACCATAATACAATACAACAGGATTCTCGATCATGATACTTAAAAATTTGATAATATCACTTGCTGTATTACTTGATCCATTATTTTTTAAAATAAACGTATTAAAACTATCATGTGTAATCTTAAAATACTTTAAGCGTGCAGTGTCTTTATCGAATACCTGTATCATAACATAGCGGATAATTCCCCAGTAATATGAATCTTCTGAAATTTCTACCAGAGGAATTTCATATTTTTTGCAGTGTTTTTCTAATAAACTCAATCTGCGTCCTGTAGGATCATATTCTTTTCTTTTCTTTACAATGAATCCACTTATGTCACTTTTAACTAAATCTTCAAAATGCTGCTCTACTTCTCGATCACTGCATGATAAATATACCTGAAAACTGGTTATGAGTATTTCACCACCCGTCAGGTATCGCTCCATATCTTCAATTTCGATTATTCGAATGCCTTTCACTTCCAAATCTAGACCTTTTTCACCGCAAAGCAGCTTCATTTTTGGAAATTGTTCTGATTCAAGTAATTTTCTTACAGTATATGCCATCGTTACTCCTTATCCATTGCAAAATCAATACAACATAATATCTGTTATGTTGTTTATGGACAGATTAAGTTTCGTACGATATAATGTTAAATAACACCCTGCTATCTGTTATGCTGTTCATATTACATAGTTCCTTTCTGATTTTTTGGTAGCTGTGCCCTATTTAAGTACCGCTCTTGGTAAATTGGCTATAATCTTTATTATTTTTATTGCTTAAAGTTATCTTTTAGAGGAAATGAATGACTTGCAGAAAGAGGGTAGAACAGGTTAATAGAGGCACTGTACAACATAACAGATATTATGTTGTACATTCCAATATTTCCTGTTCGACAATCTTATCCAGCTTCTTTTGGAACACTGTTTCTGTAGTTGCTGTATATATTCTCGTTACATTGATACTGCTATGTCCAAGTAAATCAGCAAGACCTGTAATATCTTTTGTCACTTTATAATAAATTCTTGCAAATAGATGTCGAAAATTATGCGGGAATATTTTTGATTCTGCTACTCCTGCCTTTTCTTTTAATCGTTTCATTTCTCTCCAAATATTACTTCTGTCTTTTAACTTCCCATTTTTCGTGACAAATATCCAACCTTCTGCTATTTGGTTATTATGGCAATAGGAAAGAAGTTTCCTTTGCAATACCTTCGGCAAAAAAATCCTTCTATACTTTCCTTTATTATAAATCTCTATCTTTCCAGATTTTACACGCTCCACTGTAAAAAATTTTATTTCGCTAATCCGAATTCCTGTACATGCTATTGTTTCAATACACAATGCAAGCTGTTCTTTTCCTTCTGCCATAGCTGTTGCAATCAATTTCCTGCATTCTTTTTCTGTCAATTCTTTCTGATCCTGTAAAAAAGGCTGCTTCTGCACTTTTATTCTTTTCACTTTCAGCTTTCCTACATTCAAAAATTCCAGGAACTGATTCAAGGCGGCAAGCATTGAATTAACACTATTGACAGCATATTTTTGAGCAAGCCATTCTTTATATTGCAACAATACTTTTTTATTGATCCGCTTATCATCTGCCAAAAAAGATAAAAACTTTTTTATATCTGCCATATATTTATTGATTGTTGCTTTTGCATTTTCTTTCTGGTATAGATAATCTGCAAATTTTTCTATCTCACTTTCTGATAGCTCTATTGAAAAATCCATCTGTTCCATAATCATAGTCCTCCTGAGAATTCATTTTCTTTCATTATAGCTGTTCGCTTTTTCATATTCCCATACACTACTTTTTCTACTTGTTATACATCCAAGATTTTTCAATATTTATCTCCGATTATATATCGTATTGTTGATTTTAGTCAACAGTAGACGCTTATTTTTATCATCTATTGTGGATATAATTTAACAATACGAGAGGAGATGTTTTATACTAATGTCGGATAGCGAATTATGTTTACAGGAAATCGGAAAAAGAATTATGGATCGTCGAAAAAAGCTGGGACTCACTCAAGAAGCACTTGCAGAAAAAGGGGAAGTCACTACCCAGTTTGTTTCTTATGCTGAATCAGGGAAGCGAGCAATGAGGCCTGAAAATCTGCTAAAAATCTCCTCTGCTTTAGAAGTAAGTGCCGATTATTTACTCACTGGTGAAATTATAGATAAGGATCTGTTGATTCTTTCAGATAAGCTCCGTCGACTCACTCCTTCACAGGTACGCACAGTTGAAGCTATTATAGATGAATGTAACAACCTTTTTAATCAGAAAGAAATTACCCTTCTCTCTCAAAAAAGGAATGGAAGCTACTAAAACAGTAACTTTCCATTCCTTTTTTGAGAGGATGAAACTTTTTCTGTAAAATAATGTTTATAAGGTTCTTCTATGATACAATAAAT
>OLSL01001600.1_pt1 | contig 20368 bp, 16 predicted proteins | sample 1672511 | NCBI WGS metagenome assembly OLSL01 (sample SAMEA3136694, study PRJEB25190) | human gut metagenome | biome: human gut; feature: human-associated habitat; material: faeces | place: Austria | collected 2013
ATCGCCCTTGGAGCGGGCGCTATGCTCCTTGTTTTTCGCCAACATCGCCTCGCTTAATCCGCCACCGGCGGCGCTTCGGTGATGTTGCCCGCTTCTCTCAGTTGGCTTATCAAATACTACGGCGCGGCTATTGAAAGCCTGATTATAAAAGTCGGGCGGGTCGCTCATTTTAACTTTGCGAAAGGTCGTGCTAATCAATCAACAATTTGACGAATAATAAATTTCTCGCTTCTATACTTTTTAGTTGCATCACACGACATAAAAAACCGACCTATATTTCATAGGTCGGTTTAACTGTTTTATGAACGCCTGCTATCCGCAGTCCCGTTAAGTTTATTCCGGAAGTGAGTCCATGTAGTTCTTGTAGTGGGCAAAGACGATGCCCGGCTCCTGAAGGTCGGGGTTCCAGCGCTTGACCCACTCGAGGGAGAAGAAGCCGTCGAAGCCGGCTCTGTCGAGTAGCGTTACAGCGTCCGTGACGGGCACGTCGCCGTAGCCCATCATACGGTATTCGACTCTTGAGCCGCGCATGACGGAGTCCTTCAAATGTACATGCTTTACATAGGTGCCCAGAGCCGCAAAGGTCTCGACCGGGCTCTCACTGCCGAAGCGCACCGTGTGGTGGACATCCCAGAGCACGCCGCAGTTGTCGCTTCCGGCTCTGTCGAGGAAAGCGAGCATCGCCTTTGAGCTCGAGAGGTCACCGTTGGTCTCGATAAGCGGAGTGACGCCTCTCTTCGCGCCGTACTCGCACAGCTGGCGGTAGAGCCCTGCGCCGAGCGTGAAATCGCCGACGGTGATGTGCGGCTCGCCCGTGCCCATGACACGGATATATTTTACTCCGAGCTTTCTCGCAAGGTCAATATAGCCGCACGCCTCGAGGAACGAATCCTGCGCCCTGTCGCGCACGGCGAGCGTTGCGCCCGAGGTCAGAGAGGGAATGACAAGCCCAGTCTGAGCGATTTTTTCTTTCGTTTGCTCGATTTCGGCGTCCGAAAACTCGGGAATTTCAAGCGCGTTTATCTTGTCGCCTATACCTCTTATTTCCACGCCGCCGAAGCCGAGATCCTTAGCCGTTGCAACGACCTCTTTGAGCGTCCAGCGCGGACAGCCGAGGGTTGAAAATGATAGTTTCATCGTAACAGATCCTTTCGTAATATTCTTTTACGCAGTTTCTATTGAGTCGTCGCTCTGAAGCGAATATTTTTCGACCGCCATGTCGCGCAGAACGAATTTCTGGATTTTTCCGCTCGCGGTCATCGGGAATTCGTCCATTATCCAGACATATTTAGGTATCTTGAAGAACGCGACGTTCTCTTTGTAGTAAGCCTTGATCTCATCTTCGGTCATATCCTCGCCCTCTTTGAGGATGACGCAGGCGCAGACCTCTTCGCCGTACTTCTTGCTCGGCACGCCGATGACCTGAACATCCTTGACGCGGTCATTATGATAGAGGCACTCCTCGAGCTCCTTGGGATATATATTCTCGCCGCCGCGGATTATCATATCCTTGAGCCTGCCCGTGACTTTGTAGTAGCCGTTCTCGTCGCAGACCGCGAGGTCGCCGAAGTGGAGCCAACCGTCCTTATCTATCGCCTGAGCGGTGGCTTCGGGCATCTTGTAGTAGCCCTTCATTATGTTGTAGCCGCGCGCGCAGAATTCGCCTATCTCGCCCGCGGGCAGAGTCTCGCCCGTATTGGGGTCAACTATCTTGCACTCGACGCCGGGGAACGCCTTGCCGACCGTCGCGCAGCGTGTCTCGAGGGAATCCTCCGTTGTGGTCATGGTGCAGCCGGGCGCCGCCTCGGTCTGACCGAAAACGATGACGATATCGTGCATATTCATCTTCTCGCTGACATCGTACATAGTCTTTATCGGGCAGGGCGAGCCCGCCATTATGCCCGTGCGCATATGAGAGAAATCATATTTGTCGAAGTCCGGGTGCTCGAGCATAGCGATGAACATGGTCGGCACGCCGTGGACTGCGGTGCAGTTCTTTGTCGCGAGCGCGTCCATGACCTTTTTGGCGTTGAACATATCGATAGGCACAAAGGGCGTTCCGTGGGATATGCAGGACATGAGCGCGAGCACCATTCCGAAGCAGTGGAAGAACGGAACGGTGATGCACAGTCTGTCCTCGTGGGTGAACTTCATGCCGTCGCCTATCGTCTGGCCGTTGTTGAGAATGTTGTAGTGGGTGAGCATAACGCCCTTGGGGAATCCCGTCGTGCCGGAGGTGTACTGAATATTGACGACCTCGTGGCAGTCGCACGAGTCGCGTACCGCCTCAAACTCCTCGATGGGGGTTTTCTCGGCGAGAGTATAGAGCTTCTTCCAGTCGACCATGCCCGCCGGGCACTCGCCCTCACCCGCGTAGATAACGCTCTTTAAAAGAGGCAGTCTGCGGCTCTTAAGCTTGCCGGGCTCGCAGCTTTCAAGCTCCGGGCACAGCTCGTTTATTATATCGATATAGCTCGTGCCCTTGTAGCCGTCAATGAGGACTATCGCCTCGGAGTCGGACTGCTTGAGCTGATAATCGAGCTCGAAAACTTTATAGCTGGTGTTGACGGTAACAAGTATACCGCCCATTTTTGCACTTCCGAAAAAGGTTAGCAGCCATGCGGGCACGTTTGTGCCCCAGATGGAAATGTGTGAACCCTTTTTAAGGCCTAGTGCCATGAAGCCTCTAGCTATCGTCTCACACTCGTCGTTGAACTCTTTCCATGTTCTGGAGTAGTCCCTGTCAGTGTAGTCGATCATGTTGTCGTCCGGGTACTTTGCCGCCATATCGGCGATCTGCTGTCCCAGAGTCTTTTCAAGAAACTTCTGCTGCATTGAAATCGATCCTTTCTTCAAAAATTCGGCTCGTGCCGTTAAGTATATTTCAACCGCTCAAGCGGCGATTGGCTCAATAGGTGTGGTCGCAGATTTCGTTTATCTTGTCGCGCAGGGCAATAAAATCCTCGAACGCCGCGGGCTTTTGATTGGGGTTGCGAAGCAGAGCCGCGGGATGGAAGGTACCCATATAGAGTATGCCGCCGCGGTCATAGAAGAGCCCGTGCTCTTTTGTGACCCGGAAATCTTTCGAGATATATCTCTGTGCGGATATCCTGCCGACGCAGACGATTATCTTCGGGTGCATCAGAGCTATCTGGCTGTCGAGCCATGCGGAGCACGCCTCCTGCTCCTCGGGCAGGGGATCACGGTTCTGCGGCGGGCGACACTTGACGGTGTTCGCGATATAGATATTCTTGTCCCTGAACAGGTCAACGGTCGCCATTAATTTGTCGAGCAGCTGACCGCTGCGCCCGACGAACGGCTCGCCTTTGAGATCCTCCTGCTGACCGGGTCCTTCGCCGATAAACATGACCTCCGCGTCCTCTTTGCCGACGCCGAAAACAACATTCGTGCGCGTCTGGCACAGACTGCATTTGCGGCAGTTCAGGCACTCCTGCCTGAGCTCCTCCCAGGTAGACATTGGCAAGCCTCCGTTTCATGTGATTATTTAGTAATTATAACGTAGATTGTGCGGAATTAATATTTATACGGGAATAATTCTTCTTTTAAAGCCAAACAAGTATAAATTTTTTCTTTCGCATTGCAACATCCCGCGCGGATTTGTGGAAAAAATCGCAGACGAAAAGCAGATATTCACCTCAAATCGGGAGCTGAAAACCACGGGCTCTCGGCAGCAGGCGCCGATAATTTCTCAAAAAATGCAAAAAATTCACAAATTCATGCTATACTGACCGTCGGGAGGGATGTCCGATGACTGCAAAAAAGAAAAAGCCGATAATCGCCCTCGCGGTTGTCTCGGCTCTGCTTACGGCGTTGATTATTTGGATAATTTGGGGCAACACGGCTCTGCAGCTCAACAAATACACGGTTTCGAGCGAGCGGCTGCCCCGAGCGTTTGACGGCTGCAAAATCGCGCATATTTCGGATCTGCACAACACCGAAATCGGCAAAAACAATGAAACTCTTCTTAATATGCTGAGAGAGGCGAAGCCCGATATTATTGCTATAACGGGAGATTTGATAGATTCCCGAAAAACCGACGTTGCCGCGGCACTGCACTTTGCGGGCGAAGCGGTCAAAATCGCGCCCTGCTATTATGTCACCGGCAATCACGAGGCGAGGGCATCGGAATATGACGCTTTAAAGACCGGTTTAATAAAGCTCGGTGTAACCGTGCTCGAAAACGAGAAGACGGAATTGGAGAGAGATGGCGAAAAAATCACTCTTATCGGTGTAAAGGATCCGAGCTTCAGCTCCGACTACTTATTCCATGACGAAGAGGCGATAATGAAAGCGCAGCTGAAAGCGCTTGTTGACAAGGATGACGGCTTTACTTTATTGCTTTCCCACCGACCGGAGTTGTTTGATGTTTACGTAACCTGCAATGCGGATCTTGTCCTGAGCGGCCATGCGCACGGCGGTCAGTTCCGCCTGCCGTTTATAGGCGGTCTGGCGGCTCCGAATCAGGGGCTGTTTCCGAAATATGACGCGGGACTGTTTTCCGAGGGAAAAACGAAAATGCTTGTCAGCCGCGGCATAGGCAACAGCATTTTCCCGTTTCGCTTCAACAACAGGCCGGAGATTATTTTAATAGAATTGCAGACGGACGGAGCTTGACTTTGTCCGTTTTTTTGCCGAGCTTTTTGCAGAGCACGACAACCCGCCGCGCGGCATACGGCGCGATTTTGTGGAAAAATATTGAAGTTAGATGGGACTTTATGAGATTGTTTTAACTAACCTCGGAGGCAAATTTGTTATGTTCCCACCGAGTAATGGAGTCGGCTAAGTTTGCTTCAAACACTCCGCGGAGAGCCTTTTCCTTTTCCCACTTGACAACCGACAAAGCGGTTATATAATTAGACTGTTCGTTTTTTGTACGCATGGGGGTAATTAAATGGAAAAAGATAAATCGTTTCTCGGCACTCAGCCGGTCGGCAAGCTGCTTTTCAAGCTCTCGCTTCCGACGGTCATAGCGCAGATAGTCAATATGCTCTACAATATCGTCGACCGCATATATATCGGTCATATGCCCGGCGACGGCAGCCTCGCGCTGACAGGAGTCGGAGTGTGCCTGCCGATAATCATGATAATCTCGGCGTTCGCCGCGTTCGTCAGCGCGGGCGGCGCGCCAAGAGCGTCCATATCCATGGGCAAGGGCGACAACGACTCGGCGGAAAAAATACTCGGCGGCTGCTTCTCCATGCAGATAGTCATATCCGTCGTTTTGACCGCGCTGCTGCTTATCTTTGACCGCGACCTGCTCCTCGCGTTCGGCGCGAGCGAGAACACTATCGAATACGCAGTCGATTATATGAATATTTACGCCATAGGCACTGTTTTTGTTCAGCTGACGCTCGGTATGAACGCGTTTATAACGGCGCAGGGCTTCGCGAATATCGGCATGGTGACCGTTATGATAGGCGCTGTGTCGAATATAGTTCTCGACCCGATATTTATCTTTGGACTGAATATGGGAGTCAGGGGCGCCGCACTCGCGACGATTATATCGCAGTGTATCTCCTGCGTATGGGTCGTGGCGTTTCTCTTCGGCAAAAAAACAATATTACGTCTGAAGGCGAAGAATTTCTTCGTATCGCCTAAAATTATCCTGCCGTGCATTACGCTCGGGCTGGCGACATTTATCATGCAGTCGAGCGAGAGCGTTATCTCGGTCTGCTTCAACTCGTCTTTGCTAAAATACGGCGGAGATATCGCAGTCGGTGCAATGACGATACTGACGAGCGTTATGCAGTTCGCCATGCTGCCACTCAACGGAATTTCACAGGGCTCTCAGCCGATTCTCAGCTACAACTACGGCGCGGGAAACAGCGAGCGTGTCAGAAAGACTTTCAAGCTGCTCCTTGCCGTGTGCCTCACTTATTCGTTCCTGCTCTGGGGGCTTATCGAGCTGTTCCCGCAGGGCTTTGCAAGGATGTTCAGCTCAGACGCCGCGCTTATTGGTTTTACCGCGCACGCCCTGCGCATCTACTGCGCCGTGCTCTGCCTGTTTGGCATACAGATGTCGTGCCAGATGGCTTTCGTATCGATAGGCAGCGCGCTGTGCTCTATATCGGTCGCGGTCGTTAGAAAATTTGTGTTACTCCTGCCGCTTATTTATATCATGCCGACGTTCGTCGCAGACAAGACGATGGGTGTCTATATGGCGGAGCCCGTGGCGGATGTTATTGCGATAACCTTCACGTCCATACTCTTTACTATTCAGTTCGGCAAGGCAATGAAGAAGCTCGAAGCGCAGAAAAAAGGGGAGACAAAATAAAATGGCCGACGAAATAAAAATCCGCGCGGCAACGCCCGACGATGCGTCTGCGCTGCTCGGAATATATGCGCCTTATGTAAAAAACACCTCGATAACATACGAATACGACGTGCCGAGCGAGGAGGAGTTCCGCAGGAGAATCGAATCTACGCTCAGGAGATACCCGTATCTCGTGCTTGAAAGGGAGGGCGATATCCTCGGCTATGCCTATGCGGGTCCGCTCCATTCGCGCCCGGCATATGATTGGGCGGTCGAGACATCGATCTATCTCGATCAGAATGCACGCGGCGGCGGGCTCGGAAGAAAGCTCCATGACGCGCTCGAAACTGTGCTGCGCGAGCAGGGTTTTCTCAACATGAACGCCTGCATAGCTTATCCAGAAGTTGAGGACGAATATCTGACGAAAAACAGCGCGGAGTTCCACGCGCATCTCGGCTACCGAATGGTCGGCGGCTTCACAAAATGCGGATACAAGTTCCACCGCTGGTACGGCATGGTCTGGATGGAGAAGCTTATCGGCGAGCATCTTGAAAATCAGCCGCCGGTCATCCCGTTCCCGCAGATAAGAGATGCTATCCGCGAGAAGTACGGAATAGAATAAAAATACGCGCCCCGAAAGAACTGTGCACTGTCTTTCGGGGCGCATATTTTTATGGGTTGCAGTTTCCCTTATTCTCAGCCTTGATTACCCTCAGGCCGATTGTAAAAAAATCTTATTTGATCTTTATCTGCCAGTATGCGATGTAGTCTCTCTCGTAGGTGTAGGTGATGTGGATGGTGTCACCCTTGACGACGACTGCGGGATACGAATACTCGGCCAAACCCCTTTCAAAGGTCTTTATCTTGGTGAAGGTCTTACCGTCGTCGGTAGAAACGGAGAGAACAAGAGGAGTACGGATGCCGGGGATACCTACGGGATTGTAGGCTAGGAATATCCTACCGCTGTCATCGGTGTCAAGATCTATACCGCTGTTGTTGTTCGGCAGGTTGGTTGCATATGCTCTGCACCAGGTCTTGCCGCCGTCAAGGGAGTCGCTCCTGTATATTTTACCGAGCTTTGTTCTGGTGAGCATATGGACGGAGCCGTCCTTGGACTCCCAAAGCGTGGGCTGGATCATGGGAACCTTGAAAAAGCCTAAAAAGCTGGAATCGATAACGGAGGTTTTGCTCCAGGTTTTGCCGTCATCGGTCGATATGTCGACAAAAGCCTTCCATTTGCCGTCTATCTCGGTCGAAGCGGGGGCGAGAACAGTGCCGTTTTTGAGTCTTATGGGCTTGTTCTTGACGGGGCCTCTGCCGCCGCTGTTGTCGCCGGGAACAAGCTCCTTGGGAGTGCTCCAGCTTCTGCCGTCGGTCGAGGTTGCATAATAGGTCTGCCAATAATCGGTATCCTTGCCGACCTTGAAGTAAAGAATGACGGTGCCGTCCTCCTTCTGGAACAGAACGGGGTTCCAGTGGGCTATTTCGGCGGCCGCAGAAACAACTATAGGCTTGCTCCAGCCGTCTTTCTCGGTGCGCACCGAGGTGTAGATGTTGACGTCGTTCTCCTTTTCGGACGAGCCGCCGAACCACGCTGCGATAACGGAGCCGTCATCGAGGGGCAGAACCGTTGAAGCGTGGCAGGAATCCGTAATTTTCTCGGTGAATATCCACTCTTTTTCTGCCGAGACGATAATCTTCTTGGGGTCGGTTTCGACCTCGACGGGTGTATTGTCCGTTTTCGGGGGCGTAACGGTCGAACTGCCGCCGGCTGAGGGCTTTGCCGTGCCGGCAGGCTTAATGATTATGTTTATGTTATTGTTTCTGTCTGCGGGCGCGGGAGAGGCGGTATTGCCGCCGCTTTCCGCGGGGGCGGCCGTCTCGGACGGAGCGGTCGTGTCATCGTTTGCGGGCGCGGCAATGACATCCGAAACGGTGTCTGCCGCAGTGATGCCTTCTGCTGCGGTGGTGTCGCCGTTTCCGTCGGAGGAGCAGGCCGCGCAGGAGAAAATCATCAGAGCCGCAATTGCTAAAGCCAAAAATCTTTTCATTCCACAAATCTCCATAGAATCTCTTTTTTGTTTTCCGGTTATTCAATGCCTTGAGGCTACGGATATTCATTATCTGCGCCGCGCAAACGGCAGCACAGACCGACAGCCATCCTTGCATCTCTGAAAATTATACATCTTTACGGCGGAAAATGTCAACTTTTTTTGTTGGATTTCGACTAAAAAACCGCCGGATTTGTTCGTTTTTTTAAAATAAATTATAAATAGCCAATTTACATATTATGCTATACAAATACCTGTGTTTTGCATTAATATGCATACAATATGTATGGGTGCGGCGGACAACTGCCTTTTTGTAAAAACAAAACGCACCTCCTGTATTTTTGTGTCGGACGGCGCGTTTTGATATGCAAAATCTTTTATTTGTAGTTCCCGATGACCTCTTTGTAGAACTCTATCGCCTCACCTATGGCGGAGAGGTCGATGTTCTCGTCAACACTGTGGACGCTGTTGAATTGCTGCATATTTATATCGATCGGCGCAAAGCGCAGCGTGCACGGGCAGACGTCGCTCATCCAGCGGGCGTCGGTTCCGGCGGCGAGGACGAATGGGGCAACTGCGGCGTGCGGGAACACATCTCTCGCGCAGCGGCAGATATATTTGAAAGCCCTGCTTCCTGTGTCCGCCGGTCGGTGGAACTCGTGCCCGTCGGCGGGCTCGGTTATTTCGAGCGCGTATTTCTTCGCGAGTTCTCTTATCTTCTCCATGTCGTCGACAAGATCCTCTTCGTCGATGTATCTTATCAGCGCGCTCGCAGAGCACTCGTTGTCGCGCGGGGTCTTGCCCTTCTTTGACTCGATGTTGCCGAAAACACAGGTCGTGCCGAGCATCGCGGCGGCTTGGGAGTTTATCTTCGGCATGAGCTTTATCAGCAGCGGCTCGAAACACCATAGGTTCGCGAAGATAAGTCTCAGCGGGAAGTTCATATAGGGCAGGAGCGCCGTGAACATCTCGCGCACCTGCGCGGGCATTTTTATTGTCAGCTTCAGCGCGGAAACTTCGGCGATGAATTTTGAAACTCGGGTCACGGGATTGTCGCTGAGGGTCAGCCCCTCGGAGTCGCCCTGAACGGCGCGGACATTTATTCTGTGGTAGCCCTTTTCGTGAACGGCTATCATCGCGCACTTGCAGTCTATCCCGTCTATCGGTGCGCTGATGACCCCGCCGCCCTCGTCGATGGCGAGTTCAAATTCGATGCCCTGCTTCTCAAAATATTTCACGGCCTCATGTATACCGTCGCCGAAAATCTCTTCATTGTGTCCCGAGGCTATATATAAGTTGCACGCGGGCTCAAAATCCTCGGCGAGCAGTTCTTCGACTGCGGAGAGCTCCGCGAAGAGCGAAGTCTTTGTGTCGACCGTGCCGCGTCCCCAGATTTTTCCGTCGTATATCTCGCCGAACTTTTCGTGAGTCCAGTCGCCCGTCGCGGCAACGACATCGTGGTGCGACATGAGCAGTATATTCCGGCTCTCGTCGCGCCCGGGAATTTTATAGACCCAGCAGTCCTCGCTGAAATATTTTATCTCGGCGCGCTCGTGCAGCAGCGGAAACAGCTCTTTTACCGCCGCGCGCAGCTTCGCAAACTCCGTGTCGTCATATATTTCGCGGGACGAGATGGTCTGACATTTTATCATTTTCATCAGCCGTTCGCCGTTTTCTATATCCTCCTGCTCGGTTGTATATACCGGCTTTTCGCCTATCGGCTCGGCTTTTTTCGCGGCGAGCGCGGCTCTTATCAGCAGTATACATATAAACATAACAAGAACTGCGAGCACGGCGAGAAGTATATAAAGTCCCATATCGTTCACCCTTTCTCTTTCTGCACTCATTTTATCATATCCGCGCTGCGCATGCAACTTGACTTTTTGGCATATCAGATGATAAAATATAGATACCATGAGTGGCGCATCTATAAGATGCGGCATAATAAAAAACATAAAAAACGGAGGGATTCGGTGAGCAAAGAGGGAAATACGGGCGCGAAGATACACTGCGCCGTATGCGGACGCACGTTTGACGCGGCCGCGGATAAATGCCCGAACTGCTCGGCTCCGGCGTCGCTTTCACAGCCTGTCTCGGAGCCAAGGGAAGAGAAAAGAGAGCCTGTATTCGTCTGCACGATATGCGGACATGTCCACGAGGGCAAGGCTGCGCCCGACCGCTGCGAGAACTGCGGAGTAGGCGGCGAGCTGATTGAAGAGCGCCGTCCCGCGCTGACAAGGACATGGGTCTGCACGGTCTGCGGACTGAAGATAAAGAGCGAAAATGCGCCCGAGAAGTGCCCGAAGTGCGAGTCGCCCGCCGAGCTGTTCAAGGCTCAGAAGGACGGTATCGCGCGTATGCGCTGCTCGATATGCGGCTTTGAAATCGAGGGCGACACAGCGCCCGACCGCTGTGAAAACTGCGGCGTTGACGGGGACATGTTCGAGCCCGTGAAAAACTGGCGGAGAGACTGATATGAACATACTTGTTATAGACGGACAGGGCGGCGGAATAGGCAAGCTGCTCGTTTCCGGGATAAAAAGCGAATATCCGGACTTCTTCGTGACCGCCGTCGGCGCGAACAGCATCGCGACCTCCGCCATGCTCAAGGCGGGCGCCGATGCCGCCGCGACGGGCGAAAACGCAGTGTGTGTCGGGTGCCGCAAAGCGGATATCATAGCGGGTCCCGTCGGCATAGTCATAGCCGATGCGCTGCTCGGCGAGATAACGCCGAAGATGGCGGCGGCGATAGGGCAGAGCGACGCAAAGCGTGTACTCGTCCCTGTCAACCACTGCGACAATATAGTCGTCGGCGTCGGGGATATCCCGATGGCGAAGCTCGTTCAGTCCGCCGTGAAAGAAATCGGAAAAGGGTCTTGATTTTCGCTTGAAATGTGATATAATAATCGCGATCTCATGAAGGGATCGGGCTTTCAGAAGAGAGCGAAGATTTTTTAAAAATAACGTGAAAACATTGCCGCGAGGGTAACTGCGCTTCCAGGAGGGAGTGCCGTACCCCCGCTTTTTGTTTTTTTGAAAGGACGATCCCCATGACAAACAAGAATTCAATGCGAATCAGAAAGACGGTCATAACCGCACTGTGCGTCGCGCTGTGTATCGTGCTGCCCATGGCGTTCCACATGGTCAAAAACGCCGGAACGATATTCCTGCCGATGCATATCCCGGTGCTGCTGTGCGGACTTATCTGCGGCTGGCAGTACGGACTCGTGTGCGGTCTGCTCGGCCCCCTGCTCTCGTCGCTCCTGACCCAGATGCCGCCCATGGCTATCCTGCCGTCGATGATGGCGGAGCTCGCAGTATACGGCGCAGTGACGGGTCTTATGATGTATGCGTTTAAATATAAGACTACATATCTCTCGCTCTACACGAGCCTCGTTGTCGCGCTCATCTCCGGGCGCGTCGTTTCGGGCATACTCAAAGCCCTCATCTTCTCCGCCGGAAACTATTCGTTCTCCGTCTGGGTGACTGCGTCGTTCGTCACCTGCCTGCCGGGTCTCGCTATCCAGCTCGTGATAATCCCGACCCTCGTAAAAGTTCTTGCAAAAGCTAAGCTCCTGCCGCGCAGACAGGCGCAAAAACAGGCTTGACTTTGATTTTTCTTCGGGGTATAATAATCCCATATTATAAAGGCTGTGACGAAGAACACAGATCTTTTCGGGACGATCAGAGAGGGAAATGTTTGCTGCGAGTTTCCTTCGTCCGCAGGGTCTATTCCGCTTTCGAGCCGCAGGGCGATGAGTTCTGCCGCGTGCCCGCGTTATGGGCTGAGAGTTAAACACAAGGTGGTACCGTGCTTATTGCACCCTTGGGACGGCGGGAGCCGTTCTGAGGGTGTTTTCTATTAAATATGATGCAGGAGGATATAAAATGCTGGATCTCAGATTTGTCAGAGAAAACCCCGAAATAGTCAAAGAAAACATCAAAAAGAAGTTTCAGGATCAGAAGCTTCCGCTCGTCGACGAGGTCATTGAGCTTGACAAGCTCTGCCGCGCCGCAAAGGGCGAGGCTGATGAGCTGCGCGGCAGCCGCAACCGCCTGTCGAAGCAGATAGGCGCGCTCATGGCGCAGGGCAAGCGCGACGAGGCGGAAGAGGTGAAGGCTCAGGTCAGCGCGAACGCCGCGAGACTCGCTGAACTCGAGAAGCTCGAAGAGGAGCTCGGCGAGAAGATAAAGAAGATAATGATGGTCATCCCGAACATCATCGATCCGAGCGTGCCGATAGGCCGCGACGACAGCGAGAATGTTGAAATCCAGCGCTTCGGCGAGCCCGTAGTGCCCGATTTCGAGGTTCCGTATCATACAGAGATAATGGAGAAGATGAACGGCATCGACCTCGACTCCGCAAGAAAAGTCGCGGGCAACGGCTTCTATTATCTCATGGGCGATATTGCCAGACTTCATTCGGCAGTTATTTCATATGCGCGCGACTTCATGATCGACCGCGGATTCACTTATTGCGTGCCGCCGTTCATGATAAGAAGCGATGTCGTCACCGGCGTTATGAGCTTCGCCGAAATGGACGCGATGATGTATAAGATTGAGGGCGAGGATCTCTATCTTATCGGCACGAGCGAGCACTCGATGATAGGCAAGTTCATCGATACAATAATCCAGCCCGAGACTCTGCCCCTGACCCTTACGAGCTATTCCCCCTGCTTCCGCAAGGAAAAGGGCGCTCACGGTATAGAAGAGCGCGGCGTTTACCGCATCCACCAGTTCGAGAAGCAGGAGATGATAGTTGTCTGCGAGCCGGAGGACAGTAAGATGTGGTTCGACAAGCTCTGGCAGAACACGGTCGATTTCTTCCGCACTCTCGATATCCCGGTGCGCACCCTCGAGTGCTGCTCGGGTGACCTCGCGGATCTCAAGGTCAAGTCTATAGATGTCGAGGCTTGGTCGCCCAGACAGAAGAAGTATTTCGAGGTCGGCTCATGCTCGAACCTCGGTGACGCACAGGCGCGCAGGCTGAAAATACGCATCAACGGCAAGGACGGCAAGCACTTCGCCCATACGCTCAACAACACCGTTGTTGCCCCGCCGAGAATGCTCATAGCGTTCCTCGAAAACAACCTCAATGCCGACGGAAGCGTCAATATTCCCGAAGCCCTTAGACCGTATATGGGTGGCAAGGAGAAGATAAGCGGCTGAGAATAACAGCATATAAAATCAAAAGCCATAATTCACTCTTCAAAGTGAGTTATGGCTTTTTGCTGTTTTGTGCGGGCCAAGCGGCGGAGCTGTTTACACGGATTTTACTTTCGCTTTACCAAAAGTCGGTTGATGCTTCGGCTTCTTGCGGGTTAAACTGATAACGGAAGGGAGAAACCGGGCATATAAAACAACGAAAACGCACGCGCCCGGTCGGTAAAGTCATGAAAGAAACCAATGCCGCCGAGAATGGCGGAAGCTTTTTTGAAAAGCACGCAGAGATATGGAAATTCATAAAATTCACTTTTGCAGGCGCATCCTCGTCGCTGATAGAGCTCGGGGTGTTCGCTCTGCTCCAGTATGTCGTGTTCAAGTCCCTCAACGATGTCCCCGTAACGGACAGCCCCGTTCTCGCGTTCCTCGGCGTCGAGTATAAAGGCTATATGTATTCGTATTTCATCTCGACTGTCGTCGGCTACGCGATAGCGTTCGTCATGAACAGAAAGATAACTTTCAAGGCGGACGCGAATCCGCTGCTCTCGACTGTTTTGTATGCGATAATGGTCGTTTGCACGATTATTTTCAACACCTGGTTCGGCGCATTCCTCGGCACGCTCATCGAGCTGCTGACAAAGGTCGTCGTTATGACCGTGCCGACCCTCTGGACATATCCGCTCAACAGGTTCGTTATCCACAGAAAGAAAAAGCCCGTTGCAGAACAGGGGGAGTGAATATGCGCTTCAACTCCGGCGGAAAATTTAAAATAATGCAGATAACCGATATTCAGGAAATACCGGATGTGTCGCCCGATACGATAAAGCTCATCAATGCGGCTCTCGAAGAAGAGAAGCCCGATCTCGTCGTGCTCACGGGCGATCAGATAAAGGGTTACGGAGTCTCATATAAAGGCAAGGGCGACGCGCTCATAGAAAGCGTCGCCGAGACTGTCGGCAAGCTGCTGAAACCCGTGACCGACAGGCATATCCCGTTCGCCGTCACTTTCGGCAACCACGACAGGCAGGTTGGGATAAGCAACAAAGACCAGTTTGAAAAGATATACAAAGCCCTGCCCGGATGCATGGGCGAGCAGGCGGAGGGCATCGACGGAGGCGGAACATATAATATACCGATCTTGTCCTCCGACGGCAAACGCACCGCGTTTAATCTCTATCTTTTCGACAGCGGAACTGATGCGAAGGGCGGCGGATATGAGCCGTTTGACCCGCAGATAATAGACTGGTACAGGAAAAAGCGCGACGAGCTGAAAGCCCAAAACGGAGACTACATTCCGTCCCTTGTATTCCAGCACATACCGATGTTCGAGCACTACAATGTTCTCAAAAGAGTCGGCAAGCGCGAAAAGGGCGCGATACCTGCGTTCAGAATACACAAGGGCGAACACTATAAGATAGATGAAACCAAATGCATCGAGGGCTCTGTATTATTAGAGCCGCCGTCGATACCGGATATAAATACCGGCGAGTTCGAAGCACTCAGCGAAAAGGGTGATGTGCTCGGCGTATATGTCGGCCACGACCACAAAAACTCATATGTCGGAAAAGTCGGCAATATCGATGTCGGCTTCACTCAGTCGGCGGGCTTCAATGTCTACGGCAACGGAAAACAGCGCGGCGTGCGCTGCTTTGTCCTCGACGAGAACGATCCGCGCAATTATAAGACATATACCAAGACATATGAGCAGCTCTGCGACGGCAAGCTCAACACGCCGATAAAAGACGCGATATGGCGCGTAGTCCCCACGACCGTGGACATGGCAAAACCGATGATAGCAAAGGCGCTTGTCGCTCTTGCGGCAGCTGTCGCGCTGATAGTCATCGCCGTCAAATTTCTTTAAACAGACAACTTCTATTTTCATCATGACTCTTCTGCGAAGCCCCGGGGCAACATCCTCCCGGGGATTTGCGCATTAAAAAAAGACTGCCGCAAGGGCAGCCTTTAATATTATTTATCTCTTTGCGCCGGAGACCACAAATTTTTCATCGTCCGAAACGGCGACATCAACATCAAAGTACGGCGCGAACACTGCTGATAATTCCTCGGCAGTCAGCATCTCGCGCGAGACGCTGTCAGCCCTGCCCTTGTGGTGCATGCGCAGCGCGTCAAGGCTCATGCCGTGCGCCACGGTCAGCCGTCCGCCGCTTTTAAGCCAATGGGACAGCCGCTCAACGAGCCTCTCCGGGCTTTCAAAATGCGGGAAAGCGTTATAAACAACGCAGCAGTCGCACAGGCGCTCAACGGGAATTTCCTCAACATCGCCGCAGATCACATCGACTCTCTGATCGTGCATCTTCGATGCGGCTATCCGCGCCATCTGAGCCGAAATATCAACGCCGATAACGCGCTCCGCGCCGCGCGCGAGGTAATAAGGGAACATGACCCCCGTGCCGCAGGCAACGTCGAGCACGACGGAGTTTTCTTTCACTCCGGCGGCGTCAAGTATGAAATTTATCTTTTCGTCGCTCTTTATCATGTTGGCGTCCCACTCGGGCGCCATGCGGTCAAAGAACGCGGCAATCTCTTTTTTGTTCATGCGTCAGTCTCCCGAAATTTATGCTCATATGATACCACAAGACCGCGCAATTATCAATATGAGGTGGGGATAAAACTGCTTGGGAAAATAGTAATACAGGGCGGTGATTTTTTGAACGGGCGCCGGCGTGCGAAAACAGATACAGCGACAAATTAGGGGGGTGCTATGGCTTAAGCGATAAAGAACTCTCAATCTATAAAACAACGCTTTGCACCCCGCAATTAATCCGGCAAAATTAAAAAGGACTGCCAAACGACAGTCCCTCTTGAAAAACTATCAATAATCTGTAACTCTTATCGTCGAGATGATTTCGGCGCCGAGAAGAGTTTCGAGCTTTGTGCGCAGCTCGCGCTCCGAGGCGACGGGGGTGACAAAGGCGAACTCGTCCTCGGGTGCGCCGGCGCGCTTGAGGAGCTTTATCTCGCCGAAAGTTTTTTCCGCCGAGGATATGACCTGCTGCTTCTGCTGAGCGCGTGCCCTGACATAGAGCGCCGTAGGCATGTCGAGATAGTCGGAGACATAGCCCTCTTCGCTGTCCGCCCAGCCGAAGAACTTCTGCTTGTTCTCGTGGCGTGCGCAGTCGATAACGTCGCCGACGACCGCGCTTGCGGTGGGCAGCTTGCCCGCGCCTCTGCCGTAGAATACGACATCGCCTATCGCGTCGCCGCGCACGAGAATCGCGTTGAAAACATCGTCAACGCTTGCGAGCTGGCTGTGGTGATCGACGAATGCGGGGCTGACTATCGCATAGATGTGCTTGCCATCCTCGCTCTTGCGCGCTCTGCCGAGAAGCTTTATAACTCCGCCCCAGTCCTTGGCGTATTCGACATCCTCGAGTGTTATCTCGGTTATGCCCTCGGTGTGAACCTGGTCGGGATAGACATGCTTGCCGAAGCACAGGGACGCGAGGATGCATACCTTGCGGCAGGCGTCGAAGCCGAGAATGTCTGCCGAGGGGTCGCGCTCGGCATAGCCGTTGTCCTGCGCGAGCTTGAGCGCGTCTTCAAACGCCATGCCGTCGTTTATCATGCGGGTGAGAATAAAATTCGTCGTGCCGTTGAGAATGCCCGCGAATTCGTTTATCTCGTTTGCGGCGAGGCACTGGCTTATCGGTCTGATTATCGGTATTCCGCCGCCGACCGACGCTTCAAAGAGGAAATTTACATTGTGCTCTGCGGCGTATCCGAGCAGCTCGCAGCCCTTCGCCGCGACAAGCTCTTTGTTCGAGGTCACAACGCTCTTGCCCGCCTTGAGGCAGGCGGAGACGAACTCATACGCCGGATGAAGTCCGCCCATCGTCTCGACAACGACCTTTACCTCGGGGTCGTTGAGGATGATGTCAAAATCTTTTATAAAAAGCTTCTCATTCGGGTCGCCCGGGAAATCCTTGCGGTCGAGAATATATTTTATCTCAAGCTCCGACTGCGTGCTCTTGCGCACGATGCTGTCGTGATTTTTGTTGATGACTTCGGCAACGCCGCTTCCGACAACGCCGTAGCCCATTATCGCTATATACATGATAACTGTCTCCCCACTGTCATTGATTTTTATTATTTTATCACAAACAGCCCCGGCGATAAAGACCCAAAGGAAAACTTTCTTACATTTTTATGAAGTATTTTTCAAACTCATTGAGTTTTAAGATAAAATAGTATAATATATATAATAAATTATGCTGTTTTGTCATTGGACGCAGGAAAAAACGGTTGAAAGAAGAGGTGCAGAAAATGTCCCCTGCCACTGTGGAAAAGAGAAGAGCGGTACTTATCAATGTCGCATATATCGCGCTCGTGCTCGGCGCGTTTTATCTGTTCATGAAATATGCATTCTGGACAGTCGCTCCGTTCTTGTTCGCATTCTTGGTCGCCGCCGCGCTCCAGCGCCCGACCAATTTTATCTCGAAGAAAACCCATATCAAAAAGGGAATTGTCTCGGTTATCGCGGTGCTGCTGATAATCGCGCTGCTGATAACAATAGTTGCCCTGACCGGCGCAAGGGTCGTGTCCGAGGTCAAGGGACTCGCCTCGACACTCACCGAGTGGCTCAAGAAGTTGCCGGACTATGTCAAAAGCTGGGAGACTTCGCTCTATCGCTTCGCCGAGCGTCTGCCGGACGGACTTCAAAGTTCAGCCGAGGATGCGATAAAATCATTCTCGGACAAGCTCCTGCTATCATCAGAAGAGCGTGCGGCTCAGCGCGCGCAGGGCGGCGAGCAGAACTCCAATATTAATCTTTTGTCTATCCTCAAGACTCCGCTCAACGGCGTCTGGTCAACCGCGAAACAGATTCCGAGTATTTTGGTCGGCGTGCTTCTGTTTATTATCGCCGCCTGCTTCATGACCGCCGGATATGACGGAATAGTCGGCTTCATCAAGAATCAGCTGACCCCGCAGAAGCGCAGAACGCTCTCGAAAACTAAACAAATCGTGTTCTCGTCCATGGGCAAACTCGTCAAGTCATATGCGCTGATAATGCTTATAACTTTTGCTGAGATGTCGATAGGTCTTAGCGTGCTGAAAGTCATCGGCGCGTACAAGAGCGGATATATATTTATTATCGCAATAATAACCGCAATAGTCGATATCCTGCCCGTGCTCGGCACAGGTACTGTCGTTATCCCGTGGGCGGTGTTCTCGCTGATAAACGGCAGCTACGGACTCGGAATCGGACTCATTGTCATATATGCCTGCATAACTGTCATACGCCAGATAATCGAGCCGAAGATAGTCGCGAGCAACCTCGGCATCCCGCCGATAGTCAGCATCATGGGCATGTATATCGGACTTCAGCTCTTCGGCTTCATCGGAATATTTATTATGCCGATAGTTATAACCGTGCTCAAGGTGCTCAATGACGACGGCGTTATCCATATCTGGCGCAGCTCGAAGAAATCTGTTGAGGCGGACGCCGCGGCGGTGCAGCCGGAGGATATTTCAGCCGAAGAGGAGAATCCGGATACTGACAGCGAGCCGAAAGAGTAATTTGTTGACTTTTGGGCTTCTTGTGTTATAATTGAACTGTAGTACAAAATTGTTCGCAAGCACAATTCGGATTTTATCGTGAAAGGACGGTTTTCATGGATATTTTACAGGCAAAAAAAGAAGTTATCGCAGCCGGTCTGCGCCTTGTCGAAAAGGGCCTCATCGCGAGAACATGGGGCAATGTCAGCTGCCGCGTTGACGAGAACAGCTTTGTCATAACCCCGAGCGGAAAGCCCTATGAGGGATTGACCCCCGACGATATCGTCGAGGTCAAGATCGACACCTTGAGCTACGAGGGCAATGTCAAGCCCTCCTCCGAAAAGGGCGTTCATGCCGAGGTCTACAAGGCTCATCCCGAGGCGGGATTTGTTATCCACACCCATCAGAAGTTCGCTTCCATTATAAGCGCGACCATGCAGGGCATCCCGACGCTCAGCGAAAAAGGCCGCAAAGTTATAGGCGACAAGGTTCTGCTCGGCGCATACGGTCTGCCCGGCACAAAGAAGCTCAAGAAGGGCGTCGCCGCCGCTATCGCCGCAGACATGGACAGCAAGGCAGTTATCATGGCGCATCACGGCGCTGTCTGCTACGGCAAGGACAGCGAGGAGGCGTTCAACGTCGCCGCCACGCTCGAGCGCGAGAGCGCACTTTATGTGCTCGACCAGTTCGACCGTAAATTCGGCGAAAAAATTGCCGACCTGAGCGAAATGTGTGTTTCATGGGCACAAAAGCACGGAAAAACTATTGTAAAACATGACGAAACCTGTTATAATAACTCGTACAGAGACGCAAGCGGAAAGATAGTATTCTACGCTGCAGGCGACAAGGAGCATACCGTCACCGTCGATCCCGCAACTTCAGCGGTCAGCGGCGAGGGCGAAATTCCGACAGCCGAGCTTCATCGCGCCATATATGAAGCGCGCGATGATATCAATGCTATTCTTTATTCCCAGGCTCCCGAGGTGCTCGCAGTTGCCGCCATGGGTAAGACTGTCAAACCTCAGCTTGATGACAGCGCCCAGATAATCGGCGTGAGCCTCAAGTGCGCGAAGAATTCGCCCAAGAAGGTCGTCAAGGCGCTCAAGGGTCGCCACTGCGTTCTCGTCAAGGACGGCGGCGCGCTCTGCTGCGGCTCGAATGAGAGCAACGCAGGTGCGGTCGAGATGATCGCAGAGAAGAGCTGCCTTACCTACATAGGCTCCGGTCTCTTCGGTAAGTGCAAGCCGATCAATCCTATCGAGAGTCTGCTCATGAGAGTTATCTATCTCAAGAAATACTCGAAGCAGGCCGAATAAATCAGACACCTACCATCTTCTTGCCCCCGTTTTATACAAAGAAAATC
>OLSL01001602.1_pt1 | contig 20361 bp, 16 predicted proteins | sample 1672511 | NCBI WGS metagenome assembly OLSL01 (sample SAMEA3136694, study PRJEB25190) | human gut metagenome | biome: human gut; feature: human-associated habitat; material: faeces | place: Austria | collected 2013
GGGTGGAAGCCCGGTTCGAGGATGGCACCACTCTTGCCATCGACTGCATCGCCGTGGAGGACGAGTACGGCAGCACCCCGGCACAGCGGGCAGAGCTGGACTGGCTGCTGTGGAACAAGCCATTGGAGTATGCACAGCTTGTGCTGGGTGGAGGGATGGAGCATTATCTTTCCCTCGGCTGTGACCACGGCAGAATGGAAGATTGAGGATTCGGCAGCCGTTCGCAAAAAATTAAAGAATCATCTTTGCAAAGTCCATTGCTATTTGAACCAAAATCGAATATAATACAAATAGGAAAGCGGACGTCATTCCGCTGGTGTGGCTGACACCTAAAATCCGATCAGATGCAGGACGTAAGGGCCTGAGGTTGGCGGGCAACGATAAAACCCGAAAGAGATGCAGGACGTAGGGGCCTGAGGTTGGCGGACAACGATAAAATCAGTCGCAAGGGACATCGGACAGCACCACGGTGTTGTAGGTGTCCCTTTTATTTTGTAAAAACGCAAAGGAGCGCAGAATCAACCATGACGAAAAAAGAAGCACTGTCCATCGTTTTTGCCTGTGCGCCGTTGTACAAAGAAAATCTGGTGGATAAAAGCCTGCTGTTCATCACTACCGACAAGCATAAGAGTGTCCATTGTCTGGAGGTCACGTTCGATATCAGCAACTTTCTGCACATGACAGGCTTCAAGCTGCGTAAACCCGGCATCAATGCCAGACACTTTTTCAATCTGTGCTATGACAAACGTCTGACCGAAGCAGATTTTGAATTTTCCGCAGATGGAACCACCGAAATGAAAATGCGTGTCCTGCCCAGCCTGATGAAAAAGAATCTCTCCGCAAAAATGCTGGGCGACTACAACATGAGCCAGCCCAAGCTGTACACCGACAAGATTGCAGGCTCCCTCAGCGCCTGCATGGGTTTTGTCCGGGATAGCGGTGAGGGGCGATTCGTTCCCAACACGGTGCTGGAGGGCGATATCCGAACCAAGGTAAAGGCCGCGGACCGAATCATTGCTACATATCGCAAAAGCCGTGGTGAGGAACAGTATTCGGAGATCGTATTCACCGCCAAGAAGGTCGAATGGGAAAAAATCGTCCTTCCCGATGAATACTGCTATCTTGTGTTGCCTGAATAATAAAAGAATGCCCGCCACCGATGGTGGTATGCTACTCCTAGAGTAGACAGAGTAAAAACAAAAACTCTGAATACTCTGGGGGTATTTTCATGTCAAGAAAAACCATCACTACTCATCCGAATTAAAATATCAAGCAGTAGGAGAATATCTAAAGGGGCAGAAAACACTAGATGCGGTCTGCAAAAAATATGGAATTTTGTCAGATCGGCAGTTGCGAAACTGGATAAAGATGTATAATAGTCATACGGAATTAATTAAAGAGTTATACAGGAGGCAGCCGTATGACCAAAGGGAAAAGTACTACCTACGAGGAACGAATCGCACTTGTAAGAGAGTGCATTGAAAAGGAATACAATTACGGGGAGATGGTGAAAAAGTATAAGGTCGGTTATCAGCAAATCTATACATGGGTCAGGAAATACAAAGAAAAAGGAGAAGCGGCTTTAAAAGATCACCGTGGCCGACACAAGAAAGATTAACTGCACAAAAAATTCGCTGTTCCCTTGTGGAAACAGCGAATAAAAATCTTATGTTATTTTTTCTGTCTACTTGACGGAGTGCACCTCAGGTTACTTCTTCACAAATTTGTATACGCCATATTCTGGTGACGTCACCAATCCATGCTTGATAAGATTCTTGATAATAAAGGATGCACGCGATTTCTGAACGCCATATAGCTGTGCAACGTTTATGCTGCGGAACTGATATTGATACCGATATCTCTTGAAAAGTTCAAGCGTCCGTTCTTTTGTACTTGCAGTCAGCCTGGTATTATCTAGCCTTTTGCAAAGTTCACTCACTTCGGCATCCGTACTCATTCCGTGGAGCACTGTAGAAGTTTCCGCACTTTCCGCAGAGGTTTCCGCACTTTCCGCACCACTTGCCACACTTTCCATACTGATCTGTGCCGGAGTCGCTACACTTCTATTCGGCAGTGTGACGATAAAGAAATCCGAATCCGAGTAGAAGGTCGGCTTCTGGGCTACTTCCACATAAGAGTTCAGGATGCGGTCAATGCCGCTGCCACGGCGCTCCATAAAGCCAAGCCGTGAGAACACGTCTGAAATAACCTGATTGCGTCGCATAGACGGAATATGCCGGATATCCATATCCTGCACCCTGCGGCCATTCATCATGCCGCCCGGCGAAGTGATCTCCAGCCGATCATCGAACACTTCTACATGAATCTCCGAACCAAGAATCTGATAATTCCGATGGATCAGCGCATTGACCAGCACCTCACGAACGGCCTTATACGGATAGTCACTGCGTTCTTCACGGGTCATACCACGGATGCTCCACGGGTTTTTGCTGTTGTTGCGAACAAAATCTTCCGCATTTTGCAGCAGCGTAATCAGACTTGCACCCTGAAATTCCTTGTCATCCAGAGCATCTTCTTCAATGCTGCCCTTATAGTTGCCTTTCCAGCGCGTGCAGAAAATACGGGATTGTTTCAGAACGCCCTGATCGCAGAGTAACAGGCCGCCATTCGTGATTTGTCCATCATCTGTTACTAATCCTGCGGATGGCAAGTCTTTTTCGAGGTCGAAATCCTCTTTTTTCAGATTCTTAAACGTCGCGGCCAGCAGTGTAAAACTGACATCACCCACTCGATAAGAACTGGGCAGGGCATCAAAGGTCTGGTTCATGCCCTGCAAAATCAATTCGTTCAGTTCCCGTGAAGTGGCTTCTTCGGACTGGTCACCATGCCGCACATAGGCCGTATGGGAACCGTCAAAGGCATAATAATATGGATACGCCGGGCCGTCCTGTACTTCCAGATCAACGCAGGACTTGCCCTCTATTTCGACCTCCCGCACTCGATAGCGCGGCGTAGGGTCAATGCGGACTTTGATAAGTTCCGTCAATCTGCTCACCACAGCCTGCGGATTTTCCAATCCTACGACCTCACGCGGCTCATTCTTTACACCAAAAATCAGGTGTCCGCCCTCGGTATTGGCAAATGCAGACACGGATTTCAGCCAGCTGCGCGGCTTTTTCTCTTCAAGGCGCTCCTTGTAATCCACATGGGAGGCTTCAATGTAATGGTCGAGGGGGAAAGGCATGGTATCACCTGCAATTCAGTTCATATCGTTCAAGCGTATTATACCGTATTTTATCAGTACATTCCACCACTTTATGCGGTCACATGGGTGGCATTCTCTTTCACCGAATTGATCGTATCCATCAGTTCACTGCCTGTTTTGCCATCAAACAGGCGGGTAAACAGGATGGGCTGGTCAAAGGGTGGTTTCATCAGAACCGCTTTGCTTTCCACATAACCGTTCTGCTCGATGTAATGAATGACCTTCTGCACGAACGCGATCTGCTTTGCATTCAGCGATTCATCGTTGATGAACTTGGAAAATGCCTGCATGGCAGCATCGTGGTCCAGCTTTGCCACTTTACGCACCAGCAGACCAAAGGGTGTATCCCGAAACTCCCGTGCATAGTCCTCTTTGCTGCCCAGCTCACAGGTAAAGATATGTTCCAGCTCGGTATAGTCGCCCCGGGAAAGCGGAATGTTCTGGGTCAGCTTGTGGATGGCCAGCGTATCGCTGCGGTGCTCCATGATGTAGCGGTTCACACGTTCCCGGTACTCGCCGAAATCGTAGCCGGAATCCAGCGTTTTGCCCTCGGTCTGTTCCAGTACCGGGTCGGCAAGGGCCGTGTAGACAGGCTTTTGCCCTTCTACACCGTCCACCAGAAACTTGATGAGTTCCCGCAGTTCCTGCCGCATTTCCTCAAAGCGGAGAAGGTCATGCGAGGTCAAAAATTCGTCTGTCTGCACCTCGCGGATGAGCGGCAGCTTTGCCTGCACCTGCGGGATGGTAGCCTTCCCTTCCAGCAATGCCGCTGTGCTGCGCAGCTGTTTCTGGGCGCGGCCCAGCCCCGGCAGACCTTCCAGTTCACAGAGCAGCAAGCCATACACAAAGTTATCGAACCGCTTGGCGGCTTCATCTTTGTCGTCCAGCGAGATGAGCGGTGCCACCTCTTTCATCAGAGTGCCCTTGTCCGTTTCGGTCAGGCTGACAAAGGCTTCCGGCTTTTGATAGTGTTCCACGGCCTGTCGGTGCAGCCGCACGGATACCAGCTCCGGGTTCAGCGCTCCCACTTCGGCACGGCAGGTCTCCGTTAAGATCTTGCGCCAGTTCTGGTAGTTTTCGTCCCCATAGGCTCCATCCTGCAGCGCGGCGGCAATGCGCACCTGCTTGCAGAAAATGCTCTCGGACAGGCTTTTGGTGTCCGCGCTCTCGTAGCCGTTGGGTTTCTGACGGAAAAATTCAAAGTTGCCGCAGTAGTCGAAGATCAGAAACCGTCGTTTGCCCGTATATTCGCCGTCGATGGCATCCACGCAGGCAAGGGATGGGCAGAGCCGCGTACCACGGCCGATCATCTGCCAGAACTTCGTTTTGCTGCGTACTTTTTTGAAGAACACCAGATTCACGCACTCCGGCACATCGATGCCCGTGTCCATCATATCCACCGAGACCGCAATAAACGGCGGCTTGTCCGGCTGCTTGAAGTCGTCAATGATGGACTGCGCATAGGCGTCGTCGCAGACCACCCGCTGGATGAATCCCGGGTACTGGGTCTCCAGCTGCGGGTAGAGCTTGCCAAAACGTTCCCGGATAAACTCCGCGTGGCGCTTGTTCTGGGCAAAGATGATGGTTTTGCCGATGCGGTCGCCGCCCGCCGTCTGGATGCCGCGTTCCATCAGGTCTTGCAGCACCGTGTCCACGGTGTTGGCGTTGAAGATGAACTTGTTCAGCTTTTCGGACGGGATGAAGGTGGGCAGGGTGTCGTCCTCGGCAAAATCGTCCTCGTAGCGGGCCTTATCCTCCGGTGAAAGCTGGTCGTAGTGGATGCCCTCTTCGGTGAATTTCGTCTTGACCTCGTAGTTGTAGTAAGGCACCAGCACATGGTCGGTGTAGACCGCCGTGTCGTAATCGTAGGCGTAGGTGGGGATGCCGTGTTCCATCTCGAAAAAGTCGTAGGTGTTGCGGTCTACATCGGTTTTCGGGGTGGCGGTCAGACCCACCAGAATCGCATCGAAATAATCAAAAATGGCGCGGTATTTCTTGAAAATGCTGCGGTGGCTCTCGTCCACGATGATAAGGTCAAAGTGGGCGGGCGAAAACAGCGGCACGCCGTCCTTGGTCTTGGCGTTGTCGATGGCGTTGAGCATGGTGGGATAGGTGGAAAACACGATGCGCGCGGCCTTATCGTCCTTAGAGGAGCACAGGTTGCACAGCGACTGGTCGGGCAGATACTTTTTGAAGTCGTCCTTTGCCTGCTTGACCAGCGCGGTGCGGTCCGCCAGAAAGAGCACGTTGGTCACATGACCGCCCCGGCTCAGCACATCGGTCAGGCTGGATGCGGTGCGGGTCTTGCCTGTGCCCGTTGCCATGACCAGCAGATTGCGCCGGAAGCCCTGCGCGATGTGGGCGCAGACAGCCCGGATGGCGTTTTTCTGGTAGTAACGGTCGGTGATTTTGTCGTCAATTTCAATGGTGTCCAGCGGCTTTTTCTCGGTGCGGCGGTTCATCAGCTTCTGCAAGTCGTCCTTGCAGAACACCCCGCTCACGGCACGCTGCGGGCCGCTCTGCTCATCCCAGAAATAGGTGGTGTAGCCGTTGGTGGTAAACAGCATCGGACGGCGGCCAAACTTCTGCTCCAGACAGTCTGCATAAAGCTGAGCCTGCTTGCGCCCGATGTTGGGGTCTTTTGTGCTGCGCTTGGCTTCAATGACCGCCAGCGGCAAGCCGTCCTTGCCCATCAGCACATAGTCCGCATAGCCCTTCTGCCCCAGCACGCCGTTCATGTTGTCCACTTCGTACTCGGTGCGCACATCGGCGTCCGGCCCGGTGAATTTCCAGCCCATGGCCTTGAGGTCGATGTCGATGATCTTCTGCCGCGTCTCGGCCTCGGTCAGGTCGGCGGCGGTGAAACTGCGGCTCTGCTGGTTCTGCTGTTTACTGGCCGTGTATGCCGCCGAAAGGCTCTCCACCTGCTTGCGCAAGGCTTCCAGCTCGGCATCCTTCTGGGTCAGCAGGCTTTCCTGCTCCCGGATCTTCTTTTCGTCCAGCGCTACCTTTTCACCGGGGATGGCTGTTTCATCAAAGGAGCGCTCCACATAGTCCGTGCCGTAGCAGTAATCCACCCACTGGATGAAGTCGAACAGCCCCCGCAGGCTGAACACTGCATCCGCCGCCGACACACTATGCCCTGTATGTACCGCCAGATTGCCCGCCTTCACGATGCTGGGCAGCACGCTCCACACATTGCGGTCCACCGCGAACCGGAAACTCGGCTCATGCAGCAGGGATTGCAGGTTGTCCTTGTAGGGCATCGTGATAGTTTTGTCTGCCGCATACACCCACTTCACCGCCAGCTCCAACGCCTTCCGGCACCCCACCGCGCACATCGCCGGGGAGGTGGAGAACACTTTCTCGGCCTCGATGGCAGAATTGGCGAAGAGGGAATATGCGGGTTTGACAGCTAAAAAGGCAAAGTTGGACATAAAATTGTGCTCCTTTTCAATCAATCCATAAGACCACTTCGGTTTTCAATTACATCAATATAAAATGCTTTGATTTTCAAAACTTCTTGACGTAAATCTTCAGTCCATACTTTAGTTAAGAGTTTTCTTTGTACGCGACACAACTTCAAGTAATTCACAGCCATTAAAATCCTCGTATAATGATTCGGAATCCCGTATACCGTCCAATCATGACACAGTACAATTTTATGGTTGTTCTTCTTTATGTTTCCTAGGAGTTCCTTTTTTTGATTCTCAAATATTGCGGCAACTTCGGGATCAACGTCAAGGTCTTCATCCATTTTTAGCCAGTAATGGTGAGCGATATCATAAACAATATCATTTTCAGCACATAAATCTTCATCCATATTCAAGAGAGCTTCAGCACTTGAAGCAATATCATCAAGTGCTTTGTCTTCTTCGTTTTCTCCATATGGTGACAATCTGGGGAAATCATCTTCATGCTCAATTTTTTGTTTTAAGTCATTAATGTCGTCCCAAATCGAATGATAATTATATCCCTCTAAGGTTCCATAATACTCTTTCAATGAATTATTTAATGTTCCCGCAAAGCCTTCCAAATCATCCGGATCAAACATCGCACACAGACCACCTAAACTATGAACCTTATTTTTGATAAAACGCTGTTGGTCTGTCTCCGCTATATTCTCTGCATTCTTAGCAACAAATGCAAGAATGGTCGCTCCGTGCTCCGCCGCTTCATCGAATTCAATTTCCGTCATTGAACGCCCATCATAGTATTTGGAACCAAAGCGATACCCATATATGCCAATTACAATATCGGCATCTTTTACTTGGTCAACGCAAAAAGCTCCGCTTGATTTTTGACTTGCCGGAAATTCCTCCATTGCACTAATTTCAGCAGTTTTCCTTTCAGTCAAGCTTTCAATAGTATTAATTGCGACGCGCCTGATGTCTTTCAAGTCCTGGTAAGTCGAGCTGATGAAAAACTTCATGTAATAGCCTCCTTGTAACCATTAATGCAAAAGTACTTTCAGTTCTGGATACGAATTCATTTTCTGAATCAAATATCCGACCACATTGCTGATGCAGTAGGGGCGAACGTTATCATCATCTGAAACAATATAGGTTGGTTTTAAAGTAACTCCATCCGTTATTATATACCCTTTTAAACTGTTCAAGCTTTTCTTTACGGCCTGCCATTCTTCTTTCCACAGTTCCACTTGAAATTCTTGTATAATTTTCGTCGTGCTTTCAACAAGTTTTCGTGAATCAATGTTCTGATTTTCCTTTTGGACTTTTTTCAAATCACCTTTGGTCTGTTTATTCATGTCTCCATTTTCAAGTATTTTATCCACTGGAATCAAATATGATACTATCCCCGTGTCTAACGCAAGTGTAGTTTTAGTTATACACCAGCTTTGATGTGTTGTGTAACGCCGAAGAAAATATGTTATCCTATACTCCGGATATTGGTCGTAGAATCTTCCTTTTAATTTTCCAAACAGAATCTTATGATACCGTTCGTGATATTCAACCCAAACATAAAATGTATTTAGCCAATTCATAAACAAGCGATTTAAATTTGCAAACTCCTCCATTTTTTCAAGATTGACATTTCCATCTTTTGTATACTGCAAAAAATCTTTTGAATTTCCAAGCAACATCGTATAATTATCTATTTCATTCATAAATTCAAAACTAGTCGCAATCGCTCTTTTGATTTGGCACACTTCTTGTTCTGGTACGTTTTCTTTTAAGTTTCTTTGGCAACTGCCAATCATACAAACTATACTGTATTTCATTTATGCTCACCCAAAATATTCCTGCATCAGTGCCTTTTTCATCAGTTCCAGCTTTTCAAGGCTCTGCTGTACGGTCTGCTTCTGCTGGCTTACGCGCTCTACAAAGTCGGCAAATTGGTTTTGTGATTCACGCGGTGGAAGCAAAACTTTCAAGTTGTTACACTTTCCAACGTTAAAGTGCTGCTGCGCTGCCCCACCTGTTCCTTCTTCAATTTGTTTCTTTCCATGAGGATAATTGATATATGCACAGAGATACCAAGGATTTACTTTGCTCAAATCCGGGTGTGCGATTATTACATCCACCGCATTACATCCTTCAAATTCTTTTGTGACAACACATGACGTTCCCGGTGCTCCCGACCTGACAATCAGCAAATCATTTTCATGGAGTTGAGATTTCTTGTTGCTTTCATTTCCTTCTGCTGAAAAATAGACCCAGTCGCTATCTTTTATATACATCTCGCCTATGTTCAATGAGCGAAACGCTTTTATGCCACATTCTTCCGTAACATAATATTGGGCAGGCTTGATTACAACACCAACACCAGCATCTGCAATATCAGAAACATTAACGACAGGATATGCATTTTCGTTTTCTGGATAACTTCCAAACATCTCCACAAATCGCGCCTTTACCAGTTCGTCCAGTTTGGCAAGCTGCTGTTTACGAAGTATAATCAGTAAATCTATTTTATCTAATGTATTCGAAATTTCTTTTTGACGCTCGATCGAGTATATTGGAATTTTATACTCAAAAAGCCATTTGGGACTTAAATTTTTCTGTGCCACACCTTCAGCTGCTTTCATACACTGCTGCTCAAAATAATCAGAGTTCAACAAATGGAACAGATAAGTTTTTAATACTTTGTCAGGTTCCTTTAAGCGAACACATGAAACGCGTTGATTCAAAGCAGCTGGAAGAAATTTTTCCTCGAGTAATGCAGTTCGACCAACATTGCCGGTTAGAGAAATCAAGAGATCGTTCTGTTTTAATTCGTATTTTTTGACATTTTCATCATCGCATGGATAATATACAGGACTTTTATCTTCGATATATCCTTTTTGAACGTTCGATATACGAATAATTCTTACGCCTGATGTCGTATATTGGTTGCTTTTAAAGGCATAACCATTCAAGATGTCGCAAACCTCTCCCAACTTCGCCATCACACCATCTCCTCCAACTCTGCCAAACCCTTGGTGATCTCCATTTCCAGCTCATGCAGGTCAGCAAGGATCTCCGTGGTCGAGGGATACTCCACCGGCACATACTCGGTCTCTTTGTACTTATTGATGGATAAATCGTACCCGTTGGCGGCAATTTCTTCTTTGGGCACAAAGAAGCTCTGCTCGGTGCGCTTGCGGTCAGTTTCGGCATCAAGGTTATGGAACCGGGCGATGATGTCCGGGATGTCGTTTTCCTTCACCTCGGTGCGCTTGTCGTCCAGCGAGAGGCCGTCGGCTTTCATATCGTAGAACCACACCTTGTCGGTGCCGCCCGCGCCGGTCTTGGTAAACACCAGCACCGCTGTGGACACGCCTGCGTAGGGCTTGAACACGCCGGAGGGCATGGAAATGACCGCCCGCAGCTGATGGTTTTCAATCAGTTCTTTTCGGATGCTCTGGTGCGCCTTGCTGGAACCGAACAGCACGCCGTCCGGCACGATGCAGGCGCAGCGTCCGCCGGTTTTGAGCATCCGCAGGAAGAGCGCAAGGAACAGAAGCTCCGTCTTTTTGGTGTTGGTGACGGCTTTCAGGTCGTCGTTGATGCTCTCGGCATCCACAGTGCCCTTGAACGGCGGGTTCGCAAGGCAAATGGTATACTTGCTGCAAATGGAGTTTTGCTTCGACACGCTGTCCTTGTAGTCGATCTCCGGGTTCGTGATGGAGTGGAGCATCAGGTTCATGGCCGAAATGCGCAGCATGGTGCGGTCCGTGTCAAAGCCGGTGAACATCGGGCCGGCAAAATGCTGCCACTGCTCCGGGGTCATGCTGTCCTCGTAGTGGGCGCGGAGGTACTGCGCACTGGACACCAGAAAGCCCGCCGTGCCGCAGGCGGGGTCGCAGATAAAGTCGTCCGGCGTAGGCTGCACCAGTTCCACCATCATGTCGCGGATGTGCTTGGGCGTGCGGAACTGGCCGTTCTGACCCGCTGTTGCCAGTTTGCCCAGCATATACTCGTACAGGTCGCCCTGCATATCAAGGTCGGCAATGTCGTGGGTGTAAAGATCCTCCAGCCCGGTGATGATCTTTTGCAGCACCTGCGGCGTGGGGATCAGGAACATGGCATCGTCCATGTACCGCGCAAAGGCGGTGTTGCCCTCATCCGGGCGGGTGGGGTCGTCTGCGATCTCCACCAGCTCGCCGTTTGCGTCAAAGTCCGGCAGACGGCCATACTTCATCTTTTTGATGGCAGGGAACACCCGCTGCTGCATGGTCAGGAAAATTTCGCGGGAATCTTTATCCTTGAAGCGGCTCCACCGCATAGACTGTCCTGCCGCGCTGGCCGGGAAGATGTGCTCCATCTTTTCGCCCGCCATGTTCTCAAAATCTTCGGTGGCAAGCTCTTTCTCGTCCAGTGACCGGATGAACATGAGATAGGTCAGCTGTTCAATGACGGTCAGCGGATTGGTGATGCCGCCTGCCCAGATGTCTGTCCAGATCTTGTCTACCTTATTTTTAATGGCTCCTGTTACCATGCGTTCCTCCTGAATGTTTGCCAATCGCAAACGCTTTGCATCTTGAATTTTTGGTGATAATATCACAATTTTATTATAGCAGTGTACGATTGCATTTTCAATGTAGAGTGTTTAGCAGAAGTGCTTTCTTGATCGCAAGGCAAGAAAGTGGTGAAACATTCAAACAGCATATTTGCAATCCACAGGAATTTTACCAAAAAATCCTCGAGTTAGGCTTGTGCAAATTGGCACAAGCCGCGCCACCGCTGCCCGGAAAAGAACATGTAAATTTTAGTGAAATGCGTTTCTTTGAAAAATACATGGAAAAAAGATGCAAAAAACAGAATGGTCAAAAACAGTTTTTCAATTTTAGGCAAAATAACCACAAAAATCGCGAAATGGTGAAAAGAACAAAAACCACTTGACAAAAACAAAACAGAGCTGTATCATGAAAGCACAATGAAAGCGGATACATAAAGTTTCGCGCAAGTGTCCGCAGGCCGTACAAATGGCCGGAATCAACAATGGTACAAGTGGATTTTCCACACAAAAGCAAGAAGATAAAAAACAAGGAGGCTATTGAAATGAAAAAGATCTCTCGTCGTCGTTTTCTGCAGATCACAGGTGTGTCGGCTGCAGCAGTCGGCCTGACCGCCTGCGGCGGCAGCTCTGGCGGTTCTACCAGCACTGCGGCTTCAGGCAGCACCAGCGCAGTCCCTGCATCGGACGGCAGGAAGTACACCCTGCGTGCTTCCTCTAACCAGGCAGCCACCAGTACCATTGGCATGGCTCTGGCAAAGTTTACGGATCTGATCAACGAGAAAGGTGCCGGTAAGATCGAAGCGACCGCAAACTATGGCTCGGAGCTGGGCAGCCAGGCCGAGCAGGTGGCCATGGCCATTGCAGGCGACCTGGAGCTGGTTCTGTCCACTCCCGGCACCGGCCCGGGTGCCTACGACGGCCTGGAGCAGATGCAGATGTTCGAGTTTCCCTTCCTGTTTAAGGACAACGACCAGTATCGCCGCGTGCTGAAGGGCGCTGAAGATAAGGTGAACGAGCTGGCCAACACCATCGGCCTGAGCGGCATGGGCGGTATGTCCATGGGCTCCCGCGATATGCTGACCACTGTGCCGGTCAAGACCATGGCCGATATGAAGGACCTGGTCATGCGCGGTCCCAACGCCATCTACAACGGCATGTTTGAGTGCCTGGGCGCTGCCGGCATCACCATGGACTGGAACGACATCTACACTTCCCTTTCGCAGAACGTCTGCCAGGGCTGCGAGGGCTCGCCCGTGATGCTGAACGCATCCAAGCTGCAGGATAACGCAAAGTATCTGGCCATTACCAACCACATCATCGCATGTGTCTACTTCTTCTTCAACACCGACTGGCTGGAGTCCCTGCCGGAGGATGTGCGCACCATCGTGACCGACTGCGTGAAGGAAGCTGTGGAGTACCAGGAGTCTATCGATGACGATGCACAGAAGGATGCATTGGAGCAGATGAAGGCAGACGGCGTGGAGGTTACCGAGCCAGCCGATATCCAGGCATGGAAGGATGCATGTGCACCCATGCTGGACGAGTACCGCGCAAAGGGCGATGCTTGGGCCGAGTTTACCGACCTGCTGCTCTCCATCCAGTAAAAAGCTGGTAACGGCTGTAACTGTATTTTGAATGGAACTGTCCGGGCTGTATCTTTCTGGAACCAGAAATTTTCAGCACGGACTTTTTAGTAAAAACAAATCAATTATGGTAGGAGGTGCCGGCTTTGAATACGCTGCGAAAAGTTGACAAGGTCCTGAACGGAATCCGGGCGTTTGTGCTGGTTGCACTGCTGGTTTCCATGATGGGCATGTGCACTATGAATGTTGTGCTGCGCTACCTGATCAAGGGCGTGTCGTTCTTGCGCCCGTTTTCCTGGGTGAACGAGATGATGCAGATGCTGGCGATCTGGGTGGTGTTCCTGGCGGCAGGCCTAGGCGTGCGGCAGAATGCCCACGTAAGCCTGGAAAGTTTTACTGAGAAATATCTGCCGGCAAAGGCAGCCAAGATTCTGCGCAAGGTCGCACAGGTCATCGTTATCGCAACCCTGATGTTGCTGATCGTGATCGGCATCCAGCAGACCATTAAGATGCGCACCAGTTTTTTGCAGAACCTGCCCATTTCCAACGCATGGTTCTATGCAGCCATCCCGGTGGGGTGTGCGTACCTGTTGTACGAGTACGTTCTGATCCTGGTGTTCGGCAAGAACCCCTTTGCCCCCGCACCCGGTAACGGCGACAACGTGTCCGGTGCATTTTAAAAAGGAGGGAGAACACAGATGCTTACCGTATTTTTGATCTTTATTGTTCTGCTCGCCTTTATCTTTTTGGGCTTTCCCATCTTTATGTCGCTGCTCATCACGGGCATTCTGTTCTTGACGCTGGGCGGCAACTCGCTGGGGCTTACGGTCATCAAGATGTTCGGCAGCGCCAACAGCCTTTCGCTGCTGGCCATCCCCTACTTTGTGATTGCGGGCAATATCATCATGAAGGCTCGCATCACCGATAAGCTGGTCAACTTTGCAGATGCAGCCGTTGGCTGGCTGCCCGGCGGCCTTGGTCACGTGAACGTGCTTACCTCCATGATTTTTGGCGGCATTCAGGGCAGTGGCTGCGCCGATGCTGCCGCCATTGGCGGGATGCTGATCCCCGCCATGGAAAAGCAGGGCTACGATAAGGACTACTCGGTGGCGGTCACGGCCGGTTCCTCCATGCTGTCCCCCATCATCCCGCCCAGCATCGCCATGATCCTGTATTCTTACTATACCGAAGTGCCGGTGGGTCGCCTGTTTATGGGTGCACTGGTGCCCGGTATCCTGCTGGGCATTCTGCAGATGGGTGTTGTGTACCTGGAATACCGGGTGCGTAAGTACGACATCCCCCGCACCCGTTTCTCGCTCAAAAATCTGCTGATCACCGCATGGCACTCCCTGGGTGCCCTCATGATGCCCCTGATCATCCTCAGCGGCATCTGCTTTGGCATCGTTACACCCACCGAGTCCGGCGTGCTGGCCATCCTGTACGGTCTGCTGTACGGCTTCTGCATCAGCAAAACTCTGAAGTGGAGCGACATCCCCGGCATCCTGATCGATTCTGCCGTGACCACCTCTGTGGTGTACATGACCATTGTGGGCGCGGGCGTGCTTTCCAACGTGCTGGTGCGCCTGCACTTCCAGACCGAAGTGCAGAACTTTGCGGTAAACACCCTGGGCAGCCCGGTGCTGGCGGTTCTGTTCCTGATCGTGGTGTTCGTGATTCTGGGTATGTTCCTAGACCCCACTGTGATCATTGCCATGTTTGCGGCCACCGTGCTTGCCATTGGCAACTCTCTGGGCTTTGATCCCATCCAGTTCGGCGTGTTGATGGTCATCATCATGCAGCTGGGCGCGATCACCCCTCCGGTTGGCACCTTCCTGTTCATCTCCTGCGGTGTGGCAAAACTTCCGGTGGAAAAGGCGGTCAAACCGCTGTTGCCCTACATTGCAACCGTGATCATCGTGGTTGCACTTGCATTTGCGTTCCCGCAGCTGGTCACCTGGCTGCCGGGTCTGATCTACGGCTGATAAAAAAAGGGGGTATTCTGATGCAGGAAAAAAAGGATGGAGCAATGTATGCGCCTAAGGGCAAATCAAAGCCGGTGTGTGCCCAAGGTGAGTTCCCGGTGGGTGTCATCGGGCTGGACCATGGCCATATCTACGGCATGTGCAACGGCCTGACCGAGGCCGGTGCTGAGATCACCCTGGTGTACGACCCCGACCCCGAAAAAGTGGCGCAGTTCCAAAAGGCATTTCCCACCGCAAAAACCGCTGCCAGCAAGGAAGAAGTATATGCTTCCAACGTGAAGATGGTTGCTTCGGCAGCCATCCCGCTGGACCGCGGCCCGCTGGGCGTGGAAGCTATGCGCCACGGCAAGGATTTCTTTGTGGATAAGCCGCCGCTCATTACGCCCGAGCATTTGGAAGAGGTGCGCCAGACCGTGCGTGAGACTGGGCAGAAATACTTCTGCTACTTCAGCGAGCGTCTGCATGTGGAGGGCTCTGTGTACGCACAGCAGCTGCTGGAACAGGGCAAAATTGGCAAGGTGGTGCAGGTGATGGGCTGGGGCCCTCACCGCATGGGCCCCGAGAGCGGCCGCCCAGACTGGTTCTTTGATAAAGACCGTTACGGCGGTATCCTCACGGACATCGGCTGCCACCAGATCGAGCAGATCATCTTCTTCTCCGGTGCCAAGGATGCCCGCATCGTGCACAGCCGCACGGGCAACTATAACCACCCGAACCGCCCCAAGCTCGAAGATTTTGGTGACTGCATGATCGAGTGCGACAACGGTGTGACCGGCTACTTCCGGGTAGACTGGTTTACCCCCAAGGGTCTGGGTGCCTGGGGCGACGGCCGCACCATCATTGAGGGAACCGACGGCTATATCGAGATCCGCAAGTATATTGATGTGGCCAACAGCGCCGAGGGCGACCAGGTGTATTATGTGGACCACGAGGGCGAGCACCACTGCTGCGCCAGCGGCAAATGCGGTTTCCCCTTCTTTGGCGGCATGATCCGCGACTGCCTGGACCGCACCGAGCTGGTGATGAAGCAGGATTACATCTTCCGTGTGATCGCGCTCGCCATGCAGGCTGAGCGCGAAGCAGAAAAAGTGGGTTTCAAGGGGTGAAAAAGATGGAACAAAAAAAAATCGGCATTGCCATTATTGGCGCAGGTGCCATTGCAGACGTACATATCAAGGCCTATACCCAGTACCCGGAGCTGTGCGAGGTGCGCGCAGTGTGCGACCTTTTCCCGGAAAAAGCAGAGCAGCTCATCCAGTCGAACGGCTTGACCGCTGCAAAGGCTTATAAGGACTACAAAGAAGCCATTGCTTCTGGCTGCATTGATGCAGTGTCCATCTGCCTGCCGCCGCAGATGCACGCGGACATTGCCGTGGAAGCTTTGCACAGCGACTGCCATGTCATCTGCGAAAAGCCCATGGCCTGCTCGCTGGAAGAGTGCGATGCCATGATTGCCGCCGCCAAGGAAAGCGGCAAGGTGCTGAGCGTGGTGGTGCAGAACCGCTGCAAGACCCCCAACCAAAAGGTGAAAAAGATCCTGGACGAGGGGCTCATCGGCAAGGTGCTGTTTGCTACGGTAGATTCGCTGTGGTGGCGCGGCCAGAGTTACTACGACCTATGGTGGCGCGGCACCTGGGATAAGGAATCTTCCGGCGCAATGGCAAGCCACGGCGTGCACCACATCGACCTGATGCAGTGGATGCTGGGCATGCCCGAAAGCGTGTATGCCGTCATCCGCAATGTGGGCCATGATAACTCCGAGTGCGAGGATCTGGGCGTTGCCATCCTCAACTATCCGGATAAACTGGTGCGCCTTACCACATCCATTGTAAACCACGACGAAGCCCAAGAACTGCAGTTCCACGGCGAAAAGGCCAGCATTGCAGTACCCTGGAAGGTCTCGGCCCAGACCTCTATGGTCAACGGCTTCCCCGAGGAAAACAAGGAAGAAGAAGAAAAGCTGCAGAAATATTACGATACTCTGCCCTATTTGGAGCGTGAAGGCCATCCGGCACAGCTGCTCAACTTCTTGCGGGCCATCCGCGGCGAGGAGCCGTTGTTTGTAGACGGTGCCGAGGGCCGCAAGACCATTGAGCTGATCACCGCCATCTACAAATCTGCCAACACGGGCACCACCGTCACCTTGCCCATTGCAAGCGATGATGTGTACTACCAGCGGGGCGGCTTTGCCAAGGTGATGCCGCACTTCCACGAAAAGCACCGCAGTGTGGAAAACTTCGTGGGTGCAAAGCCCATCACCCTGGGCCGCGACGTGGGCAAATAACTGCGGCAGCCATTGCCGCCTAAACCCGCCATAAAGTTCTGGCACCCCTTACGCAGCCTGCCCTGTGTGAGGGGTGCCTTTTGGGGTGCGGCCACAGCGTGAAACCGTTTTTTTACGCCGTGTGGGCAAAGGTGCAAAAATAATGCCCGGTGGCTTGACACTGCCGCGCAGAATATGGTATTTTTGTACCAACAAATTCGAGTAAAGGAACCTGCGTACAGATGAACATTTATGACGTTTCCAAAGAGGCAAATGTATCTGCTGCCACGGTGTCCAGAGTGATCAACGGAAGCAGCAAGGTAAGCCCGGCCACCCGCAAAAAGGTGCTGGATGTGATCCATAAAAGCGGTTATATCCCCAATGCCTTTGCTCAGGGCCTGAGCCACGACACCATGCGCACGGTGGGCATCTTGTGCGTAGACCCCTCCGACCCGAACGCCTGCGGCAATTTTTCCATGGGCATCGGCTATGTGCAGCGGGAGTTGCGAGGGTTCGACTATGATACTGTCATCTACTGCGTGGGCTACGATATGGAAGATAAGGCCGCCTGCCTGCAGACCATGTGCGACCGCCGCGTGGATGCCATTGTAGTGCTGGGCTCCTTTTTTGTAGAGAGTGACCCGGAAAAGAATGCATGCATCATCAAGGCGGCCCAGCAAGTACCGGTGTTCCTGGTAAACGGCTACATCGACGCGCCTAATGTATACTCTTTCCGCTGCGGCGACCGCAAGGGTGCCTTCCAGGCGGTGGACCAGATGGCCAAAAGCGGCGCAAAGGATATTCTGTTTCTGCACCACAATATGACCGGAAGCGTGCGCAGCAAGCTGGAAGGCTATCAGGAAGCTCTGCACCAGAACGGTCTTGCTGTGCGGCCGGAGTATATCTGCCCCTGCTCGCTGGACATTCAGGAAAGTGCTGCCGAGGTGGAGCGCCTGGCCGAAGCAGGCCTGAAGTTTGATGCTGTAATTGCTACCGAGGACAGCATTGCGGTGGGCGTGCTGAAATACGCCCAGCGGCGCAACATTGCGGTGCCGGAGCAGCTGTGTGTCATCGGTTTTGGCAACACCAACCTCACCGAGAGCTGCACCCCGGAGCTGAGCTCGGTGGATAACAGCGTGGAAGCCGCCTGTGTGGCCGCCGTCTCCATGCTCATCCATAAGCTCAAAAACCACCGCATTCCCTCGGAGCTTACCGTTTCGTCTGCCGTGGTGTACCGCAAGACTACGCGGTAAAAACGGAAAAATTTGTGCGGAAAAAAGAATGGACGCGCAGGAAAAACAAGCCTATGTGGTAGAAGCGCACCGGTGTGATGAATGCTGCTGACTTTGCTGCGGATGCTGGATGTGCCGTGGGATGACATATTTATCCACATGGACAGCAAAAACACGAGCTACCAGCCAGAGATGACAGAACGGTGTCTGAAGCATGCCCATGTGTACCATACCTCGCGGAGGATCAGCGTTACATGGGCCGGCATATCGCTCACGAAAGCAGAGTGTGCCACGCTAAAGGCTGCTGTGGCACACGGCCCATACCAGCATTACCACCTGATTTCCGGCATGGATCTTCCGATCCAAAAAGCGGAGAATATCCGGGCTTTTTTGAGGCGAACCCGGACAAAGAGTTCTTTAACTTTATGGCAAGGCCTTTCAGCCCGGAATTTGATGGCTGGGTGCATTATTACCACGTGTTTCAGAATCATAACCCCGCGTGAAAACGCGGGGTTTGCAGAACGGCCCCATAGGGGCCATAATACCAGCCGCGCCTAAAGGCGCACAATGAGCAACGTCAACCGCACACTGACGTCGCTTTTACTTTCTCATACTATCTGCAGGCACTTCTGGCGAATCGTCGTCATCGAAGTCAGCTACATTCTTGAATGGATCTTCGTATTCCTTGAAGCTCAACTGGTCGCACATCTGATCGTTGAACTCTTGTTCCTGAATGTATTTGCGGATCTTGGCTTCATTTCCACCTACTGTATTTACGTAATATCTTTTCGCCCAGAACACTCTCCTTCCGTATTTGTATTTTAGGTTTGCATGTCGCTCGAATATCATGAGCGTACTCTTCCCTTTGAGATACCCCATGAAATCTGCTACGGCAAGTTTGGGCGGTATCGACACAAGCATATGGATATGGTCTGGCATCGCGTGTGCTTCTATTATCTCTACATGCTTGTAATCGCATAGTGTCCTTAGTATTTTTCCAATTTCTTTTCTTAGCTTTCCGTATATCACTTTCCTGCGATATTTCGGTACTAGCACTATGTGATATTTGCAATTCCAGCTCGTATGTGATAAACTTTTCTCGTCCATATGGATGAACCTCCTTTTGCTTTAGTATGCGGTTGGCGTTACCCGCTTCTAATTATAGCAAAAGGAGGTTCTTTTTCTACCGTTTCAACGCTACGGCTCTATTCTTCCACAAGCATAGCTTGTGGTTTTCTATATGAAGAAAACAGCCTAAAATCTTACGATTCTAAGCTACTTTTCAATGCCGGTGGTGGGGGTCGAACCCACACGTGTTATTAGCACAAGGGATTTTGAGTTTTTATCCTCATCTTCCATCTGGTGTCATCCAGTGATATCTAGTGATATCTGGTTCCCACTGTGCAAAGGCAAAATTCACGCCTCAACGAACAATAATTTGAAATATCCACGATTTTTCGATGCGTTTTTCCTCTACTCTGTTTTTTCGGTTTGGACCGCCCAAATGGAAATTGGAGGGATGTTCAGGAGGGATGCAGGGCAAAACGCTCCTCTGCTTAGGCACAAAACGAAAGGAAAGTCAAGGATAATGAATCAAAATCAAGCAAAAGAGTATTATAAAAAATTATTTGTGAACTATCCTGATGTGCTGTCTGTCGAAGAAGCAACAACTTTACTCGGTTTCAAAAGCCAGACTGCCATCATCAGAAGAATCCATCAACATAGAATTCGCTGCCTGAAAGTCGGACGATCTTTCATGATTCCGAAAGAATATCTCATCGACTATCTTTTGGATAGCTAAATTATATAGCCATTATATTACATAGCGCACCACTTTTCAATAAGAAAAGAGTGCGCTTTTTATTTTCAAACGAAAGGCGGTTGATTTTTTGAACACAAGCTGGAGCAAAACGTTGAAAAAGCCACATGACCCTTGACTACTTTTACGGACAAGCCGGAGAACTGTTTTCATTCTACCGCATTCCCAAGGCTCTTTTTCAGGAGCCACGGTTCCAGAGTCTGTCCACCGATGCAAAAACCCTGTACGGCATCCTGCTGGACCGCATGAGCCTGTCTGTGAAAAACGGCTGGCTGGACGAGCAGAACCGGGTGT
>OLSL01001612.1_pt1 | contig 20286 bp, 17 predicted proteins | sample 1672511 | NCBI WGS metagenome assembly OLSL01 (sample SAMEA3136694, study PRJEB25190) | human gut metagenome | biome: human gut; feature: human-associated habitat; material: faeces | place: Austria | collected 2013
TCGCAAGTACCTGTTGACCATCCCGGTCATATACAGTATACTGGTCTTGCGTTTTGGGGTTTTTATTCACAACTAAATTCTAACGCAAACACCGCGGTCAGGGAACCCCTTTTGGGGCCCTGACCGCGGTATTTTTTTAGACGCTATTTTGCAACGCGCCCTTTTTTAGTAAGAAAGAATATAGAAGAAAAGCCGACGTACTGCAAATACGTCGGCCTTTGCTTATCCGAAATTAAAATGCAATCTGCTTCCAGAGGGCAATTACGCAGAGAATCGCCGCAAACGGCACATATACGTACCGGCCCACGGCGTACCACATTCTCCCGCGGGTCTTCTTGCTGCCAAGATTCACGGCCTCAAGGATTTTATCCTTTTGCATCACATAGAACCAGCTGATGGCGCCCAGGGTTGCGCCGATGGGGATGATATAGATGCTCACCAGGTCCATCCAGGGGCCCCAGCGGTCGATGCACTCCATGAAGATGCCGATGCCCAGGCACAGGGCGCACAGGATGCCCAGCGCTGCCCCGCGGCGGAGCTTCGGGAACCGATGGAGCAGGGATTCCGCTACGGCCTCGAACATATTCTGTAGGCTGCTGACCCCTGCGAAAATCATGGCGGCATAGAGAATAATTGCAAACAGCCGCCCCAGAGGAATGTCCTGCAAGATCTCGGGCAGGGTGACGAACAGCAGTCCCGGTCCCGCGCCTACATCGAGTCCATAGGCAAAGCAGGCGGGGATGATAACCAGTGCGGCGATTATGGCAGCGATGGTGTCAAACAGGGCCGTATGCTGGGACACGCCAACCACATCCTCGTCCTTGGAAAGATAGGAGCCATAGACAATCATACCGCTTCCTGTAACGGACAGGGAGAAGAATGCCTGGCCCATGGCCCAAATCCAGACCATAGGGTCCTTCAGTGCTGCCCAATCCGGGAGAAGCATGAATGCATAGCCCTCCGATACGCCGGGAAGCAGTGCAACACGAATCGCCAGCACCACAAAAATCAGGAAAAACAGCGGCATCATGATTTTGTTGCTGAGCTCGATGCTCTTGGCGCCCAACAGCAGCGTCAAAAGCGTGCCCACCACCACAATAATATGGAACGGCACCACGGAAAAGCTGCTGCCGGAGAAGGACGCGAACCAATCAGCAGTGTTGGCGGTCATCAACGTGCCCAGAATGGAATCCACCAGTGCTTTGAGTACATAAGATACGATCACCGCATAACCGATGGCGATGCATAGGGAACCGGCCAGGGGAAGCCAGCCCACGATCCGGCCCACGGTGCCCATTTTCTTGTTCCGGGTGCTCCAAGCCATCTCATAGGCGCCCAGGGTACCGGTTCCGGCCATCCGTCCCACGGAAAACTCTGCGGGCAGGCCCACATAGCTGAATACCACGATAAAGAATAGATAGACCAGTAAAAACGCGCCGCCGCCATTGCTGCCCAGCTTGTTGGGAAAGCCCCAGACGTTGGCCATGCCTACCGCAGAGCCTACAGAGGCCAGAATGAAGCCCCATCTGCTGGCAAAGCCCTTGTGTTTCTGATTCATAGGTTCTCCTTCCGCCGCTAACTTGCGGCCGCCATGATTTGACACTTTACATGGCTGATTGTTCAAAGTGAAAACGCGACAGCACGGCAATGCGTCGCTCTGATATTGTAACTGCTATATGATAAAATGTCAAAGGAAGAAGGGAAAGTTTATGCAATCTGCTGGAGATTGGGAAGGGGAATGAAGGTGTGAAGTACTGTGCAAGCACAGCGTGAAGTGAAGTGTGCTCCACGCCCGCAGGCGCTTCACTGCGGAGCTGCTTCATGATGCGAAGCGGCACTTCACGTGCAAAAGGCACACTTCGTTGAAAAAAGCCCTTGTCCGAAGACAAGAGCTTTTTGAGTGGTCGGAGTGGCGGGATTCGAACCCGCGGCCTCATGGACCCGAACCATGCGCGATACCAAGCTTCGCCACACCCCGATTTCCCATCTATTATATCACGGAAGGGCGAAAAGTCAAGGAATATTTACCGTGCCAGCGCCCCGATGATTGCTGCCAGCCCATTTGCCGCAGTTTCCGGGGCCATGGATGGCGCGCTGCCGGTACGCTCTGCTGCCTGCACCGGTGCCAGGGGAACATGGACAAATCCGCCCACAGGACTTCCAGACGCTTCGGACAGCAAATGCAGCATGGTATACATCACGTCGTTACACACATACGTCCCAGCGGAGTTGGACACCGCCGCCGGAATACCTGCCGCTCGCAGCTCCAGCGCCAATTTCTTCACGGGAATGGTGGCGAAATACGCTGCCGGGCCGTCCGGCACAATGGGCTCCTGATCCGGCGCAACGCCCTCATTATCCGGCATTCTGGCGTCCCGCATATTGATTGCCACACGCTCCAGGTGCAGCTCTGCCGTGCCTTCCGCCTGACCGGTACACAGCACCAAATCAGGCAAATATGCCTTGATTGCCGCTTCCAACGCTTCCTCCGCGCCATGAAAGGCCACAGGCAGCTCAATTTTCCGAATCTCCGCCCCGGGCAATTCCTCCGGAAGCAGCTTCGCCGCCAGGGCAGAGGCGTTCAAGGTATCCGTCCCAAAGGGCGCAAAATATGTCACCAAAACTCGCATGAAAATCCCTCATTTCCCGCCTATCCTATCAGATTTTTCGCAAAATTACAAGAGAAACCGGCACCCAAGTGGATGCCAGTTTCAACATTTCCTTACAGATTTTTGACCATCAGCGCCCGAATGGCATTGAGCACAGCCAGCACCATCACGCCAACGTCCGCAAAAATCGCGGCCCACATATTGGCGATGCCCAGCGCGCCCAGAATTAGGCACAGCACCTTGATGCCGATGGCAAAATAGATGTTCTCATAGACGATTCGGATGCACTTCCGTGCGATGCGGATGGCCTTGGAGATTTTCAGCGGGTCATCGTCCATGAGTACGATATCCGCCGCTTCAATTGCCGCATCGGAGCCCAGGGCACCCATGGCAATCCCCACATCCGCCCGGGACAGTACCGGTGCATCGTTGATGCCGTCGCCCACGAAGGCAAGGTTCTCCTTGAGGCCCTTCTGGCTGAGCAGCTTCTCGACCTTTTCGACCTTATCGCCGGGCAGCAGCTCGCTGTAGACCTCGGAAATACCAAGCTCTTTGGCAACCTGATCGGCGGCAGCCTTTGCGTCGCCGGTGAGCATGACGGTCTTGGTGATACCGGCCTTGTGAAGGGCTTCCACGGCCTCTTTTGCATGGGGCTTAATCCGGTCGGTGATGAGAATATGACCGCTGTATTCGCCAGCCAGCGCCACGTGAACCACGGTGCCAACGCTCTTGCAGGGGGTATAGGGGATGCCCAGACGATCCATGAGCTTTCCATTGCCTACCGCCACGGGGATGCCGTCCACCTTGGCCGTAATGCCGTTGCCGCCGATTTCCTCAATATCCGTCACACGGCTCCGATCCATTTCGCCGCCATAGGCCTTTTGCAGGCTGCGGCTGATGGGGTGGGAGGAGGCAATTTCCGCCAGAGCGGCATATTCCAGCAGCTTTTTATCCTCAATCTTGCAGTGGTGAATACCCGCCACCTCGAACACGCCCTGGGTCATAGTGCCGGTTTTATCGAACACCACATATTTCGTGGCGGCCAGCGCCTCCAGATAGTTGGAGCCCTTGACCAGCACGCCCTCTCGGCTGGCCCCGCCGATGCCTGCAAAGAAGCTCAGGGGGATGGAAATCACCAGCGCGCAGGGGCAGGAGATCACCAGGAAGGTGAGGGCGCGGTAGATCCAGTCGCCCCACTCGGGGGAGATGCCCATGATCAGCCGCACAATAGGGGGCAGAATTGCCAGCGCCAATGCGCCATAACATACCGCGGGGGTATAAACCTTTGCGAACCGGGAGATGAAATTCTCGGATCGAGACTTTTTCGAGGAGGCGTTCTCCACCAGGTCGAGAATCTTCGACACAGTGGACTCCCCAAACTCCTTGGTGGTCTGAATTTTCAGCAGGCCCGTGAGGTTAATGCAGCCGCTGATGACCTCGTCGCCGTTCTGGACTTCACGGGGAACGCTTTCGCCGGTGAGGGCGCTGGTGTTCAGGGTAGAAGCGCCGTCCACCACAACGCCGTCAATGGGCACCTTTTCGCCGGGCTGCACCACAATCACGGTGCCGATCTCCACTTCATCGGGATCCACCTGCTCCAGCTTGCCGTCCACCTCGACATTTGCATAGTCCGGGCGGATGTCCATGAGCTGACTGATGTTTCGGCGGCTCTTGCCCACGGCATAGCTCTGGAACAGCTCGCCGATTTGGTAGAACAGCATAACTGCCGTGCCCTCGACATAATCGCCCAAACAGATGGCGCCAACGGTTGCCACGGCCATCAGGAAGTTTTCGTCGAATACTTGGCAGTTGAGAATGCCTTTTCCGGCTTTTTTGAGAATGTCATAGCCGATGACCAGATAGGGCACCATGTACAGCAGGAACCGTACCCAGCTCGTCACCGGAATAAAGTGCAGAATCATCAGAAGCGCAGCACTGACGATGATCCGCACCAGTACCTTTTTCTGCTTCTTTGACATATTGCGCCTCCCGGATTACAGGAAGATCTCGCAGTCGTCCTCCACCTTTTTGCAGTTCTTCAGCACCTGCTGCATCACAGTGGCGGGCTCCTGGCCATCCTCGAATTCTACGATCATTTTGAGGGTCATAAAGTTTACGGTAGCGTTCTTCACGCCGGCGGTGTTCTTTGCGGCGTCTTCCATCTTGTTTGCACAGTTTGCGCAGTCTACATCAATTTTGTAAGTCTTTTTCATAATGTATCATCCTTTCAGGTCTTCGGCAACCCATCAGGGATTTGCCTTGTTCGATGTATCATATGAGCAATCATTCATATGTTATGACTGTATTATAGCACCGGTACCGGGATTGTCAATAGGGAATCTCATGTTTTTCAGATAATTCGTCAAAAATACTGCCCCGGAGCAATCCGAGGCAGTATTGCAAGATGATTCAAATGAGAAACAGCTCCAGCAGCAGCACCGTACCGCAGCAGGCCCCCGCCACGGCAATCAGGTTTGCGCCAAACCAGGCCGCCAGCAAACCGACAATCAATGCCGCCGCGCCGGAAATGGGGCTCTGGGTGGCCTCCACGATGGCTGGGAAGGTCATCACCGCCAGGGTCACATAGGGCACGTAGTAGAGAAACGACTGAATAAACCGGCTTTTAATGGGTTTCCGAATCAGCGTCATGGGCAGGCAGCGAATGGCATAGGACACCGCCGCCATTATAAAAATATAGATCCAGGGATTATGCGTCATGGCGGTTTTCCTCCTCCTGTGTCGTTCTGGGGAACAGAATTGCCGCGCCTGCGGAGAGAATCACGGTTAAGAGAATGGTTCGGGTGCCACCAGAGAGGCTCGAGATTCCGGGCACAACCGTTGCGCACCAGCTAAGCAGGAAGCCCAGAACCACCAGGACCCCGACCACTTTATTCTTCTTCGCCGGGGGGATGATGACTGCCAGAAACATTCCATACAGGGCCACGCTGAACGCGGAAACCAGCCGTAGGGGCAGTAGCTCTCCTGCAACGGTGCCCAGTGCCGTACCAACAGACCAGCAGGGGAGGGCCGCCAGCATCGCGCCGTAGCTATAAAACGGCGATAGATAGCCTTCCCGTGCAATGGCAATGCCGAACAGCTCGTCGGTAATTCCGTAACTCATGAGCAGCCGATGCCCAAGGCCGGTGCCCGGGCGCATTCTCTGGCTCAGGGCGCAGCTCATGAGCAGATAGCGTGCGTTGGTGATGAACGTCACCAGCGCCAGCTCCCAATAGGAAGCCCCCGCGCCGATGGAGGTAAAGCCCGCATATTCGCCTGCCGAGGCGTTGCAGAAGGCGCTGATTAGAAAGCTCTGAAATGCCGTCAGACCCGCATTCTTCGCGCTGATGCCCAGGGAGAAGGACACGGCCAGATATCCCAGGCCGATGGGAATACCGTCCCGGAAGCCCTGAGCCAGAATGCTCCGGCGGCTGAACGTAGTTGTTTCTGCGATGGTATCCAATGGTAAGACCCCTTTGTCTATCATGTTCGCCCCATAGCATACCACAAGACTTGAAATTAGTAAAACGAATGTTTATAATAAATGCATAAGCAAACACGATAACTGGAGGGACGATACATGATATCCCGATATGGCATCTTCTGCCGAGTGGTGGAGCAGGGGAGCTTTACCCGGGCGGCAGAGGAACTGGGCTATTCCCAGAGCGCCGTAAGCCAAAATGTCAGGGCGCTGGAGCAGGAAACCGGGGTCACGCTTCTATCCCGGCGAAAGGACGGCGTGCAGCTCACCCAGGACGGGCAGGAGTTCTACCCCTATATTCAGTCTATTTTTCAGGCGGAGCAGGCCTTGGAACGAAAGCGCCAGGAGACCATGGGCCTGCAAAACAGCCTGATCCGCATCGGCACCTTCACCAGCGTCAGCCGGAATCTGCTTCCGCCCATGATGAAGCGCTTTAAGGAGAAATACCCGGACGTTCGCTTTGTGCTGCGCCAGGGAGAATATACGTCCATTCCCCAATGGATTCGCCAGGGGGAGATCGACTTCGGCTTTGTGAACCAGGACGCGGTAGAGGGCATGAAAACCCGGCTTTTATACGAGGATCATATGCTGGCTGTCTTGCCCCAGGGCCACCGATTGGAGGGAAAATCCAGCCTGACCCTACAGGACATCAGCACCGAGCCGCTAATCCTGCTGGACGAGGGCGAACACAGCGTACTGTTGGACGCCTTTCACAGTGCGGGACTAACGCCGAACCTTGCCTATGAGGTCTATGACGACTATTCCATTCTCTCCATGGTGCGTCAGGGCCTGGGCATCTCCGTGCTCTATGAAAAGGTGGTAGCAGGGTTCGAGCAGGGACTGTCCCTTCGCCCGATTCAGGAATCCCCGCGCCGCCGGGTGGCACTGTCCTGGGTCAGTTGGGATACCATGCCCTATGCATCCCGGCGATTTGCGGAGTTTTTAATGGAAAATCGCTAAGGCAGCACCCCATAAAAAAGGACGCACTGCACGAAAATGTTGCAGTGCGTCTTACTTTTTACTTTGCCTCGGCCATTTCCCGCTTTTTCTGGGCGTTTGCCAGCATCAGCTTGATGCGGTTTTCCTGGTTGATTCGGGTGGCGCCGGGGTCGTAGTCGATGGCCACGATGTTGGAGTCGGGATAATCCTCCTTAATCCGGCGGATCATGCCCTTGCCAACAATATGGTTGGGCAGGCAGCCAAAGGGCTGGGTGCAGACGATATTGGGCACCCCGGAGTGAATCAACTCCAGCATTTCGGCGGTCAGGAGCCAACCTTCGCCCATCTTATTGCCGTCGCCCAGATAGCCGTGGATCATGCTGTGGAGGTCGTTGAAATCTCCGGGGGCACGGAAACGGTTCGAGCGTTTCAGCGCGTCGATCAGGGCGTGCTGATACTTCATAAGATATTTCTCAAGGAACTGGCACAGTTTCTTCTTGGCGATATGGCCGCCGTAAAGATCCACATCCACGTCCCGGTTATAGACCTTGAAAATGATAAAGTCCATCAGACCGGGAATCACCGGCTCCACACCCTCGGACAGCAGGAAGTTTGCAAGATCGTTGTTGCCCAAAGGCGCGTATTTCACGTAAATCTCGCCGACTACGCCAACTCGAACCTTCTGCTCGCCCTGTACCGGCACGGCCTTGAACTTCTCGACGATGTAGTCAAAGTTCTTCACCATGCTCTTGTAGGTCATGCCGTGGCCCTGGCGCATTTCGCCCAGCAGATATTCCCGGCACTCCTGAAGGCACCGGTCCGTTGCGCCCTTTTCCACTTCATAGGGCCGCACCTGCCAGCCAACATTCATCATAAGGTCGCCATAAATGACTGCGAATACCGCTTTCCGGAGAATAGGCAGGGTCAGCTGAAAACCGGGGTTCTTCTCCATGCCGGAGAGGTTCAGGGATACCACGGGCACATAGTCGAGGCCCGCCCGTGCCAGCGCCTTCCGGAGCAGATACAGGTAGTTGGACGCACGGCAGCCGCCGCCGGTCTGGGTGATGAACAGCGCCACCTTATGGGGATCATAGCCGCCCCGGTGAATGGCGTCGATCAGCTGTCCGATGACCAAAATGGCAGGGAAGCAGGCGTCATTATGGACGTATTTCTGCCCCTCCTCCAGAATGGTATGGCCGGTGGTGTTGAGCATTTTGACCTTATAGCCCGCCTCCTGAAGGATATTTTCCAGCATGGCGAAGTGATCCGGCAGCATCTGGGGGGCCAGAATGGTGTATTCCTGGGCCATCTCCTTGGTAAACAGGAGCCGCCCGGTCTTGTCATAAACAAGCTGCGCCATTTACTTCGCCTCCTTTCTGGCATCCATGGCAGCCATGAGACTGCGGATCCGGATTTTCACCGCGCCCAGGTTGGTGATATCGTCGATTTTCAGCTGGGTATAGAGCTTGCCGCCCGTTTCCAGGATGGAGCGGAGCTCATCGGTGGTGATGGCGTCGGTGCCGCAGCCGAAGGAAACCAGCTGCACCATCTGCATATCCTTCTGGGTGCAGACATATCTTGCCGCATTGTACATCCGGCTCTGGAACGTCCACTGGTTCAGCACGGTGCGGGTCTCGTAGCCCTCCCGATAGGCCAGAGTGTCCTCGGTAATCAGCACAAAGCCGAAGGAGGTGATCAGGTCGTTGATGCCGTGGTTGATCTCCGGGTCGATGTGATAGGGTCTGCCCGCCATGACGATGATGGGCTTGCCCTGGGCCCGGGCCTCCTCGATGTACTGCTCACCGGTTTTATGGATGTCCTCCACGTAGGCATTGTAAGCGTCATATGCCGCCTCTACCGCAGCTTTAGTCTCCTTCTTGGGAATGCCGAACTCGGTATAGAACAGCTCGGAAAGCCGCTTGGCGCAGTCCTTGTGCCGCCACAAGCCCACATAGGGATCCAGGAACTTTGTCTTCTTCAGCGCCGGAACGTTAGCGGCCAGAAGCTCGGGATAATAGGCCACCACCGGGCAGTTATAGTGGTTGTCACCGATGCCCTCATCGTTGTTATAGGACATACAGGGGTACCAAATAGCGTCTACCCCAGCCTCCACCAGCGCCTCCACATGGCCATGGAGCAGCTTGGCGGGATAGCAGACCGTATCGGAGGGGATGGTGTGCTGGCCCTTGAGATAGATCCCACGGGAGGATTCCGGCGACAGCACCACCTCAAAGTTCAGCTTGGTAAACAGCGTATACCAGAAGGGGAGGTTCTCATACATGTTGAGCCCAAAGGGAATGCCCATGCGACCCCGGCTACCGTCGCCGGATCCCTTGCCCTCCATGGCACGGAGCTTTTTATATTTGTAGTGGAACATATCCGGCATTTCGGTTTTCTTGCCGCCCAGGGGCTTGGAGCACCGGTTGCCGGAGAAAAACCGGCGCCCGCCGTCAAAGAGATTGACGGTCAGGGAGCAGTGGTTGGTGCAGCCCTTACAGGTGGTGGGATTGGACTTGTGGGTGAAGTCCTTAAGCTGCTCGGCGGTGAGAAGGTTGGACGTTTCAAGGCCCAGATCTCTTGCCGTCAGCGCCGCGCCGAATGCGCCCATGAGTCCTGCAATCACAGGCCGGGTCACATTTCTGCCCAGCTCCAGCTCAAAGGCACGGAGCACCGCGTCGTTCAGGAATGTGCCGCCCTGCACCACGATATTCTGGCCCAAATCGTCCGCAGATGCCGCCCGAATGACCTTATAAACGGCATTTTTCACGATGGAAATGGACAGGCCCGCAGAGATATCCTCCACGGTTGCGCCGTCCTTCTGCGCCTGCTTCACCGAGGAGTTCATGAATACGGTGCAGCGGGAGCCCAGGTTCACGGGATGCTTGGCAAGCAGGCCCATCTTGGAGAAGTCCGCAATGGAATAGCCCAGCGCCTTGGCAAACGTCTCAATAAAGCTTCCGCAGCCGGAGGAACAGGCCTCGTTGAGCATGATAGAATCCACGGCATTGTTCCGGATTTTGAAGCACTTCATATCCTGGCCGCCGATGTCGATGATGAAATCTACGCCAGGGGAGAAGTGGGAGGCCGCACGGAAATGCGCCACGGTCTCAACCAGTCCCGCATCCACCTGGAACGCGGATTTGATCAGGTCTTCGCCGTAACCGGTGACGGCGCTGCCTGCAATGGTGATCCGGTCGCCGAATTTGTCATAAATGGCGTGGAGCTGCTCCAAAATAACGGAGACAGGGTTGCCGCGGTTGGAGCTGTAGTAGGTATACAGCAGGCCGCCGTCGGGGGCGATGAGACACAGCTTCGTGGTGGTGGAGCCTGCATCAATGCCCAAATACGCTTTGCCGGTATAGGTGTCGGCATCTACCTCCGGGGGCTTCTTGGAATTATGGCGGGTCAGGAACTCGTCGTATTCCTCCTGAGAGGCAAACAGGGGAGGCATGGTCTGGGTGCCGCCGCGATCCTCCACGGAATCTACCAGACGCTGATATACGTCCTCATATTCATATTCGCCATACCCTTCGGAACACAGCGCCGCGCCGATGGCAGCAAAGCAGTCGCCGTTCTCCGGGAAGATGGCATGGTCATTATCCAACTGCAAGGTCTCCTGGAAGCGCTGACGAAGGCCCTTCAAGAAGTGCAGCGGGCCGCCCAGAAACACCACCTTGCCAGTGATATCCCGGCCCTGTGCCAGTCCTGCCACGGTCTGATCCACCACGGCCTGGAAGATAGAAGCCGCCACGTCCTCTTTCCGCGCGCCCTGGTTCAAAATGGGCTGGATGTCGGACTTGGCAAATACGCCGCACCGGGAGGCGATGGGGTAGATTTTCTCATAGCCCAGGCTCAGCTCGTCCAGCTCGTCGGCGGTCACGCCCACCAGAGTCGCCATCTGGTCGATGAATGCGCCGGTACCGCCTGCGCAGGAGCCATTCATGCGCTCCTCCAGAGACCCCTGGAAGAAGATGATTTTCGCATCCTCGCCGCCCAGCTCGATCACTGCGTCGGTGTCGGGGATAAAGCGCTCCACTGCCTCGGCGGTGGCAAATACCTCCTGCACAAAGTCCACCTTTGCAGACTTGGCAAGACCCAAACCTGCCGAACCGGTAATGACGGCCTTCACCCGCTGTCCCTTCAGGATCGGTTCCGCCCGGCGCAGCAGCTCACAGGTCTTTTCTCGGACCATGGATAGATGCCGCTCATAGGACCGAAACAAGAGGTTGTCCTGCTCGTCCAGCACCACTACTTTGACGGTGGTAGAACCCACGTCAATGCCAATTTTCAAACTCATTGTTTTTCACCTTATATGTCAAGATTGTTTCCATCAAAATAAAAAAGAGGGGAGGGGCTTAATACTCCCCAGAAGCAAACATAATTGCCGAAAGGGCGCACAGCGGGGCCGTCTCGCACCGTAAAATCCGCTTGCCCAGCGTGCAGATTTGAAGCCCCACATCCGCCGCCTGATTTGCTTCTTCCGTCGAAAAGCCGCCCTCGGGCCCAGTCACAATGGACACGGAGGAAAATTCCCCCGTAAGTGCTTGGGTCAGGGTATGAGCCCGCTCGTTTTCATAGAAGAACAGCGCCCGATCCGCCTTGGACGCCAATTCCAGCGCCTGAGCATAGGAATCCGCCGCAAATACCGTGGGGATTCGACCGCGCCCAGACTGCTCCGCCGCAGAAGCGGCGATTTTTTGCCACCGGGGGAGCTTTTTCTCCAGGCTTTTTCGATCAAATTTCGCCACACATCGGCTGCTGGGGAACGCGCAGATTCGGTTTGCTCCCAGCTCCGTGGCCTTTTGAATCACGTGCTCCAGCTTATCGCCTTTGGCAAAGCCCATATACACGGTGCAGTCCACCTTGGGCTCGCTTTCCGACGGGCCCCGGGATAGAATCCGGAGGGTAACGCTGCCTGTGTCCAGCTCAGTGACCTCCGCCTGATAATCCGTGCCCTGTCCGTTACAGAGGACGGCGGCTTCTCCGGGCTTCAGGCGCAGCACCTTGGCATGGGCCGCCTGCTCGCCGGTCAGAATGGCAAAATCCTCCTCCGGCCCAATGGAATCTACAAAAAATCTCGGCATTTCCCATGCCTCCTTTCGGCACTGGCTCCAAGCCATAGCACAAATGCCATTTTAACAGAAAAACAGAGAATTTGCAACGAAAAACATGAAAGTTCTCTCACCCGACGGGGATTGGGCAAAAGAAAAGAGCGACTGCACGAAGCAATCGCTCACCGTGTCAAAAAAATCTACTTTCAGATAATAAAAATAAAGAATAGAGAATAGTACAGAATCACTAATTCCTTTTCGTTGTATTGAGTGTAGAGACCAAGATCCTCTTAATTTCAAGGCAGTCGTCAATCAGCGATTGCCCCTCTGTCTCGGTAAGGTAATCCGACAAAACAAGTAAGCGCAGCCAGTATTCCGTTTCAGCCGTTTCTTTTAAGGAAATTTGCAGTTTTGCAACGAAATCTGCCTTGCTGACACCGTAAACCGCTTCATTGGCATTGGCTCCGATGCTTGTTCCGCTGCGGATGATTTGTTTGGAAATCACGGATTCATGTTTCTCTTTGGAAAGGTACTGATAGAGCTTGACGATCCGCGCCGCAAAATGAAGGGACTTGCCCAGCAGAATGGAATCCTGGCTCATAGTAGAGAGTCTCCTTTAGATAAGAAATAAGAGATAATAAAGAATAGAGAATAGTACAGAAACGCCCACGAACTACGGAGGAATATCTAACATCTATTCTTTATTCTCTATTATCTCTTATCTGAGCCCCTGGCGGGGCGTTTCTGGTGCGGATGACGGGACTCGAACCCGTACGCCCGTTGCAGGCACCAGCACCTCAAGCTGGCCAGTCTACCTATTCCAGCACATCCGCAAATCAGCATGGACTATTATACCAGCTTTTTTTCATTTGTCAACTAAAAAGCGAGAATTTTTTTATTTTCTTAGGCAAACATTTGACAGCATCTATGGACACGCCCCGGGAAATATGTTAGAATACCTGCAAAGATAGCCCGCCTGGGCAAAATTTTGGAGGAAATCATGATTACACCCAAAGAATATTTTGAGAATTACCTTTCCTGGAAGCGCTCCGATTCCGGTCTGCGCTCCGCAAAGTCCACCTATGCGCCCTTCTCGGCCCTGGATCTCGAATCCCTCACCGCCGAAGCCGAAGCCGGCAGCCCCGGCGCCCAGGAGGAGCTGGGCGAACGGTATCTCTTTGGTCTCAGCGACCTGAAGGCCGACCCCCAGAAGGCAAAAGAGCTGTTCACCAAAGCCGCCGATCAGGGCCAGCCCGACGCCATGCATATGCTCTCTGAGATCCATCGCACCGCAGAATACGGTATGTTCGACTATGAGCAGTATTTTACTCTGCTGGTGAAAGCGGCTCAGGGCGGCTCCTGGAAGGCGATGTTCAACTTGGCCTGCGCCCTGTATAAGGGTAAGGATGCCTATGACGGATGTGGCTTCGAGGTCAATAAGCTGGAAGCACTGAAATGGAGCACCCACTGCGTGGTGATGACCATGGGTCTGATGGACTTCTACTTCAAAAACCCCTGCTCCGAGGACTTTAAGGACTATTTCCAGGGCGTATTCGCTCTGTTCATCCAGTCCGTGTGCGTCTCCGCCCGGCAGCTGATTCTGGGAGACGGGGTCAATCAGGACCTCAAATGGGCCCACGATATGCTCACCAATGCCAACAACTTCTACCGCGGCATTTTCAAGGCCAACTGCTCCGACTTCGAGGTATTGCTCCAGCACTGCGAGGAAAAGATGAACGAAAAGGCCGAATAATCGGCAAGATCACGCAAAAACGCGCTCCGAAGAATTTACGTTCTCCGGGGCGCGCTGTTTTTATGCTGCGTTTGCTGTGGGGGATGGGCTTACTGCATCCGGCGAGACCATGGGCGTTACCCCAGCAGAAGGGGAGGGACTTGACGCTGCTTCCGTCTCCGAAACCCGCTTCACCGGTGTACCGGCGGGCAGGGGATGGGTCTCATCATCCATGCCTGTTGATGCGTTAGAAAAGATATCCTTCCAGATGCCCTCCAATGCCGCCTTGGAGCAGTTATCCCGGATGTGGCTGTCCTGAAGCTCCTGGGTGTAGTCCTCCAGATGGTAGACATGGAACTGATAGCCCATGCCGTGGGTTCCGCCGCCCTGGATTACGTTCACCAGAGGGTAGATGTCGCAGGACGACACATAGGTTCCCGCTTCGTCCTTGGTAATCACGGCTTTTGCCATGCCGCCGAGCATATTAAAGTTGTCCTTCTGGCTGGAAACAAAGTTGCCAAGGGAGTAGAAGATGGGCATTTTGTTTCCGGATTTGCCGGTAATTACGTCCATCGGCTCCACCACATGGGGATGCGTGCCGATGACCAGTCCAACGCCGTGATCCGCAAAGAACTGCGCCCAGGTTTTCTGATCTTCATCCGGGGTAAATTGATCCTCGGTGCCATCGTGCATGAAGACCACGGTGATATCCGACATGGTTTTCGCCTCTTCCAGCTGGGCGGCAATGCGCTCCCTGTGGTCCTCGTCCATCAGGTCCACATAGTAATCCTGCTCCGGCACAAAGCCATTGAGCCCATAGGTATAGTCCAGCATGGCGATTTTAATACCGTTCTTCTCCACCACGGCAATCTTGTCCGCGTCCTCCTGGGTGCCGTGGATGCCCAGCATCGTGACCTCGGGGTGCTTTTTCCAGGCCGCCAGGGTGTCCTCAATGCCGGTGGTTCCCTGATCCAGGGTATGGTTGGAGGCCTGACACACCACGTCAAAACCGACGCTTGCCAGGGAATCCGCCATCTCCGCCGGGGTACCGAAGCAGGGGTAGTTGGCATATCGATTGGGATCGTTTACGAGGATGGTCTCCTGCTGGATGCAGGCAATGTCCGCCTCTTCAAGATCGTCTTTTATGTAGCTGTAAATGTCGGTAAAATCATAGGTTCCGTCGTCCTGCTGGGCGAATTCATAGACGGTGCTGTGAATCAGGTTGTCGCCCACGGCCATCAGCGATACGGTGGATGCCTGGGGCGTAGGTGTTGGGGTAGGCGTCTCCGCAACGGGCTCCTGTACGCTCTCCGGGGGCTCTGCGTTGGACGCTTCCGCCTGGGAATTGGTCAGTGCGCCCCGAAACGGCAGCGTCAATAGGCAAATCAGCGCAATGAGAATGCCGCCGCCGACTACGCCCATTCCGGCGAATAAGCCCGCCTGCATCCCGTGGAACCGCCACCAGCGCTGCTCTTTTGTGAGCTTTTTCGGCGGTTTCTTTTGTTTCCTGTCCGGCGTTTTCGGGGCCGGCGTGGGCTCCAAAACGGTCTGATCCTGTTCCATGTTCACACAACCTCCATTTTCCTGTCCATCATACACCATAACCGGTCAGGAAACAAGCGAAAGCCATGAAAATTATGGACATTGACCAAAAGCAATTTTACGGCGTGCCGCAACCTCAAATTGCAGCACGCCGCAGAACCTCCTGCTGGGTTATCCGGGCTGCTGTTTTGACTCGCCCGCCCCCAGTGGATGATCCTTCCAGAGCAGCGAAATGCACCAGATCCCAGCCAAGCCGATGATGGTATAGATAATCCGGCTCACCAACGCACCCTGACCGCCGAAGATCCACGCCACCAGGTCAAACTGAAAAATGCCCACCAGCGCCCAGTTGAGCGCACCGATGATGGTCAGCACAAGAGCTGTAAAATCCATCGTAAATTCCTCCCAATATCAAAAGATTCCGCCCATAGCATGGACGGAATCCTTGAGAATTATGCATTTTTCTGGGCTTTGATGACCTTCAGACGGGCAAATTCCTCCCGTTCCTTTTCCTCCAGTGCCTCGGTAATCAGGCGGATGGTCTCCTCATAGCCCGGAATTACGATGTTTTTCAGGGCGTTGGCCCGCTTTTGGGTCTTGCTGATGGTAAAAGCCAAACGGTAAATGGTGTTTTCCAGCTCCGACAGCTCCCGCACCAGCTCTTTGACCCGTCCGAATTTAATCAGCGCGTCGTCAAAGGCGGAATTGGTGATGCTCAGGCCATAGGGCAGGGGCTGCTGGGCGGGTTTTGCCGACACCGTTGGAATTTCCACGCCCATGACGGAGCGATAGCGAATCTCCACGGAATCGTCCACCGGCACCTGCTCGGCCAAATGGATGGTCTTGCCCATGGAGATATTCGCCAGCATCAGCGCATCATAGGCCTCGGAAAATGTGGAGTCGATCCGGGACTGGATTTTCTCCGCCCTGGAAATCAAACCCATCATCTCCCGGGTGAGAATATTCCGTTTCCGGTCCATCAGCTCAAAGCCGGTGTTTGCCAGCTCCAGAGAATGCTTGGTGGCAATGAGATTGCCCTTGGTGGGGAGTACAGCCATGGTTCATCCCTCCCTTAGATCAGGTTCTCGACGTAATGTTCCTGAATTTCCTCGTCACTGAGCCGATCCAGCTCGCCCTTGGGCAGGATGCTCAGAAGCCGCCAGCCCAAATCCAGCGTTTCATCCAGCGTGCGGTTTTCCCGGCTGCCCTGGCAGACGAATTCCGTTTCAAAGGCAGTACCGAACTTCAAATACAGCTTATCCGTATCGCTGAGCTCATCCTCGCCGATAACCGAAGCCAGACTTCTTGCGTCCTGCACCTTGGAATACGACGCAAACAGCTGGTTGGACACATCTGCATGATCCTTCCGGGTATAGCCCTCGCCAATGCCGTCCTTCATCAGGCGGGACAGGGAGGGGAGCACGGAAATCGGGGGATAAATGCCCTTCTGCTCCAGCTCCCGGGACAGAACGATCTGCCCCTCGGTGATATAGCCGGTGAGGTCAGGGATGGGGTGGGTGATATCGTCGTTGGGCATGGTCAGAATGGGCACCTGAGTCACGGAGCCCTTGCGTCCTTTGATGATGCCCGCCCGCTCGTAAATGGAGGCAAGGTCGGAATACAGATAGGACGGGAAGCCCTTTCTGGAGGGAATCTCGCCCTTGGAGGAGGAGAATTCCCGGAGCGCTTCACAGTATGAGGTCATGTCGGTCATGATGACCAGCACATGATAGCCGTGGTTAAACGCCAGATATTCCGCCGCCGTCAGGGCGCAGTGGGGGGTGAGCATTCGCTCGATGATCGGGTCAGAGGCCAGGTTCACGAACATGACCACCCGCTGAAGGGCACCGGCCTCCTCAAAGTCTTTTTTGAAGAAGTCCGCCACGTCGTTTTTCACGCCCATGGCCGCGAATACGATGGCAAAATCGCCGTCCTCTGCGGCTACCTTCGCCTGCCGCACAATCTGGGCGGCCACGTCGTTATGGCGCATACCGGCTCCGGAGAAAATGGGCAGCTTTTGTCCGCGAATCAGCGTGGACATACCGTCGATGGCGGAAATGCCCGTATAAATGCAGTTTCTGGGGTAGATTCGAGAAACGGGGTTGATGGCAGAGCCGACTATATTCCGACGCTCCTCAGGATACAGCTCGCCCAGCCCGTCAATGGGCCGGCCGGCACCGTCAAAGATTCGGCCCAGCATCTCGGTAGACAGGGCCAGCTCCATGGGATGGCCGGTGAAGTTCGTCCGTGCGTTTTCGAGAGAAATGCCCTTGGTTCCCTCAAACACCTGGAGCACCGCACGGCTGCCGTCCAGCATAATCACCCGGCCATAGCGTTTCTCGCCGTTTTCCAGGGAAATCTCCGCCATTTCGTCGTAGCCGATGCCGCTGACGCCGTCCAGATAGATCAGGGAGCCCTCCATTTCGGAAAGCCCGATATATTCCAGCTTCATAGCCCCTCCTTACTGATAGGCCGCGGCAACAGATGCCACCGCCTGATCTACCATCGCGTCGTACTGGTCAAACTGTGAAAGATCGTCGTTGGGAATCTGATATTTCATGCGAATGAGCTGGTCAAAAATCCCCGTGGCCTTGATCTGGGACAGGGGAATGCTCTTGGCAATCAGGCCCTTTGCCCCGTCATACAGCCGGAAAATGACCTCCATCATCCGCTTCATCTTCTCCATGGGCACATAGGTGTCGATGGCATGGAAGGAGTTCTGCTGCAAAAAGCCAAGTCGGATCACCCGTGCAATCTCAATGGTCAGCTTCTGATCCTCCGGGAGAATGTCCGAGCCAATGAGCTTGACGATCTCGTTGAGGCTGGTCTCCTCCTTCATCACCGCCTGGAGACGGCCACGAAGGGTCATAAAGTCCTCGCCGTAATGGGCCACATACCAGGGCGTGAGATCCGTCAAATACTCGGAATAGCTGGTGTTCCAGTTGATGGCCGGGAAGTGGCGGGCATAGGCAAGGCTTCGATCCAGCGCCCAGAACGTGCGGATAAAGCGCTTGGTATTCTGGGTCACAGGCTCGGAAAAGTCGCCGCCCTGTGGGGAGACCGCGCCGATGACCGTAATGCTGCCTTCCCGTCCGGACAGGGTGTCCATATATCCTGCCCGCTCGTAGAATTCTGCCAGGCGGGAGGATAGATACGCCGGGAAGCCTTCCTCTGCGGGCATTTCCTCCAGCCGTCCGGAGATTTCGCGCAGAGCCTCGGCCCAGCGGGAGGTGGAATCCGCCATCATGGCCACGTGATAGCCCATGTCCCGGTAGTATTCCGCAATGGTCATGCCGGTATAAATGGACGCTTCACGGGCCGCCACAGGCATATTAGAGGTGTTGGCCAGCAGCACCGTCCGATCCATCAGGGGTTTTCCCGTATGGGGGTCAATGAGCTCAGAGAATTCATCCAATACCTGAGTCATCTCGTTGCCGCGTTCGCCGCAGCCGAGATAGACGATCAAATCCGCATCCGACCATTTGGCAAGCTGATGCTGGGTGACGGTTTTACCTGCGCCAAAGGGGCCGGGAATCGCCGCACAGCCGCCCTTACCCAGAGGAAACAGCGCGTCAATAATCCGCTGACCTGTCACCAGCGGCTGGGTGATGGAACGCCGCGCCTTTACCGGCCGTGGCTTCCGAATGGGCCAGGTTTGAGCCAATTTGAGATCAACGGTTTTTCCGGCAGGAGTTTGGATCGTAACAATCGTGTCCTCTACGGTATAGCTGCCGTTTTCCGCCACGGAAAGGACGGTGCCGGACTGATCGGGCCGCAGCATGCTCCGATGGCGAATCACCGGGGTTTCGTCGCACTCGGCATACACCTGACCGGGGGCGAGGGTATCGCCGGGCTTTACGAGAATGGTCACGTTCCACTGCTTTTTCGTATCCAGCGAGGGAATATGAATGCCACGGCCGATGAACGCGCCGGTGGCTTCTTCGATGCCCCGGAGAGGACGGCAAATTCCGTCGAAAATATTGCTCAGCAGACCCGGTCCCAGGGCAATGGACATGGGCGCACCTTGTGGAATCACTGCCATGCCTGGAATGAGCCCTGTAGTGTCCTCATAGACCTGGACGGTGGTTTCATCGCCCTTCACGGAGACAACCTCGCCAATGAGCCCTTCCGGCCCAACGCTGACCATATCCATCATCGCAAGGCCCTTGCCGCCCTTGACGGTGACAACCGGGCCGTTGATGCCTTGAATGTAGTAATTTATTTCTGCCATTGCTGCCTCCTTCTCAGTCGTCTGCCAGGCCAAGCCCAAAGAGCTCGGCAAAATGACCGTCCAGATCGCCCAGGGCCGTATCATAGCTCTGGTCGGCCCGGAGTAGCTTGGAGTGACAGTCTACAATCAGGCCGCCCAGGGTAAAGGTTCCGGGCTGGAATGTCACGTGCCGTCCCGGCAGGCAGGCGGCAAGCTCCCGCTGATAGTGCACATCCTGGGGACGGAGCCAAATGGTTCCGTCGTAGGGATTGCCCAGGGCTTCAAAGGCCTCCACATAGAGCTTTTTGAGATGGGGGAGATAGTCCTCGGTCTCCGTAAAGGCCAGGAGCTTTTTCCGCACCGCATCAAAGACCTCGTGGCCAATCTCCTCCCGGCGGGTGGCAATCTGACGCTTATCCGCCATCATCCGGCGGGAGATTTCCCGGCCCGTTTCCGCACGAATGGCTTCGGCCTTCTCCTGCTTTTCCAGATCTACCCGGCGGTGAATCTCCGTCCGGGCCGTATCAAGCCGCTGCCGACGCTGGCGGTCCACGTCATCCATGATTTTGCCCCGTTCCTTTTGGGCATCCTCCAAAACCAGCTGCCGGAAGCGCTCCAGTTTCTGATTCATATCAGGCATACGCTCCTCCTTTTTTACACCTTGATTCCGATGGCCTCGCGGATATACCGGGTGATGGAATCCGGTGCGCGATGGGTGTGGTGTC